>JAEIGA010009800.1_pt1 | contig 14515 bp, 12 predicted proteins | sample 9270691 | NCBI WGS metagenome assembly JAEIGA01 (sample SAMN17057246, study PRJNA624740) | gut metagenome | biome: biome; isolation source: fecal sample | host: Bos grunniens | place: China: Xizang | collected 2019 | reverse complement strand
TATCTCGTTGTAGGTCTTGTTGAAATTGCCGTGATACCAAGGGTCGGAAATATCGGCGCCAATGCCGGGCGCGGGCTCAGGAGCTGCAAAATCGAGGAGTTTCCACACCTTGTTTTCGCAGTCGCAGGCAATGAGACGCATAAGATTGCGTCTATTATAGTCCTCCATAACAATTACAAGGTCAAAATCATTGTAGTGAGCAACGGAGAACTGCTTTGCACGATGCCCGTCGCAGGCAATGCCGTGCACAGAGAGTGTTGCCGCTGCGGGTGGATAGATGCCGTTGCCAATCTCCTCGCGGCTGGTAGCCGAGGACTCTATGTGCACCTCACCGGCCACACCGGCCTTTTCAACAAGCGACTTCATAACAAATTCTGCCATTGGGGAACGGCAGATGTTCCCGTGGCACACAAACATTATCTTCTTCATTGAATATCTTTAAGCTGTATACAAAACTTAGCTTGGGGCAAGAGTGATAGCAGGAGAGCATCACTCGAGGAAGGCCGAATCGAACGAGAGCGGCAGCAGCGCTTTTATGCCATCTTCAACAACATAGCACTCCTTGGCGCCATAGAGGATTATGCGTATGGGGGTGTTGTAGCGTTTCTCGGTCTCGAGTATCACCTGACGGCAGGCACCACAGGGAGGAATGGGCACCTCGAGCTCGCCCTGGTCGGTGCGGGCAGCAATGGCAAGCACCTTCACAGCCTGCGAGGGATATTGCGAATTGGCCCAGAAGATTGTGGTGCGCTCGGCACACAGCCCCGAGGGATAGGCGGCATTCTCTTGGTTGGTGCCGGCAACTATGGTATCATCGGCAAGACGCACGGCTGCGCCCACATTGAAATGGGAATATACAGCATAGCTGTTTACTGTTGCACGACGCGCAGCATCAACAACCTCTCTGTCGGCCGGCGACAGTTCATCGACTGTGCAGACCTTCACTTTTGTCTCAATTGTCATCTCCTTCATAGCTCTTCTTTTTAAATGGGCAAAACAGTTCCTTGTTACCTATTAAACAAACGGCACAAGGAATTTATTTGCGCGAAAATAGCCAAATTCTTGCGCAAAAACAATTTATTCATTTATTTTGTGGCATTATGAGAAATTTATGCACATTGCTGCTGGCTGCCACCCTTTTGCTCGGCGCCTGCAGCTCACTACAACAACAGGCGCCACTGCCCAAGCCCAAGGATGTTTCAAAAGCCAAGAATGACAGCGAGAGATACTTGCTGACATACTACCCTATGGCCGTTGAGCAGATGGAGAAATATGGCATCCCGGCAAGCATAACATTGGCACAAGGACTGCTTGAGAGCGGCGCCGGAAAGAGCAAACTGTCGGTGGAAGGAAATAACCACTTTGGCATTAAGGCCGACAAGCGTTGGAAGGGGAAGACAATAACCTCGTTCGACAACGGCAACTGGCACAAGTTCCGCCGCTACAACGACCCCGCACAATCCTATGAAGACCACTCTAAGTTCCTCAGGGAGAACAGCCGCTACGACGCCCTGTTCAAACTGAAGAAGACCGACTACAAGGGTTGGGCCAAAGGGTTGAAGAAGGCCTATTATGCCGAAGACAGGCAGTATGACAGCAAGCTCATAGGGATTATAGAGAAGTATGGGCTGCACAAATTCGACCAATATACCGGGCGCGAGGCAAAGGCTGTCAAGAAGCAGAGCGCCGGAAGCAAAGAAATTCTGCGCTCCAACGGGCTGTTGTATGTTTTTGCCAACGAGGGGGACACATTCAAGTCGCTCAGCAAGGAGCTGAACATCTCCAAACGCAAGCTAAGGAAATATAACGACCTCTACAAGGAGTACCGTTTCAAGGAGGGCGATATCGTCTATCTTGAAAGAAAGAACAACAAGGCAACCAAAGGCTACAACTTCCACACCACCAAGGAGGGGGAGAGCCTCTATCGCATCTCTCAGCTCTATGGTATAAAGCTGAAGAAGCTCTATGACTTGAACCCGCAATACAGAAGCTACACCAAGCTGAAGGTTGGCGACGTTGTGAGGCTTAGATAGCACCTGCCTGAATCTTGCCCCATTTGCAGTGATTTATTTTGAAAAGGCACCTTTTTTTAGTAACTTTGCCCAATACTAACCCCACCTCTTATGCAACATAAAATTCTCGACAGGCTTAAGGCCGCGGCAAGCTGGATAAAAAATCACAAATACATTTTTGTAACAATCGTATTCCTGGCAATAATCATCCTCATCGATGACAACAATATGATTAGCCACATCAAGAACCAGAAGACCATAAGCGACCTCAACAGCGAGATAGAAGCAATGGAAGCAGACTCGGCAGCCATAGAGGCAAAGCTGAAGCTATATACCGACGGCGACCTATCCACCATTGAAGATGTCGCCCGCGAACAGGGGCTGCTGAAGGAGAATGAAGAGGTGTTCATAATTAAATAACGTGAAGAAGATTATCCCAATACTAAACTACACAGGCGCATTGGCCCTGCTCGCCGGCCTGGTGATGAGAATGTTGTGCCCCAACATCTATGCCCACGTATACATTGTTGGTGCAGTGCTCTTTTCAACAACGCAGTTTCTGTTGCGCCCGCGCGGCGGCAATGTGGTTATGAAGCGCCTAATTGCACAACAACTGCTGGCAGGAGTGCTATTCTTTGGTGCAGGAGTGCTTATGTTCACGCACCACAACAACGAATGGATTGCCATTGTGCTTTGCGGAGCGCTTGTTGAGCTCTATACCGTGTTCCGCATTTCGCACGAGTTGGAGAAAAAGAACAAATGAAAGCCGCGTAAGAGAGGACTTTATACTATATATATAAATAAGGAGAGATGGAAAACTACATAGTTTCTGCAAGAAAATACCGCCCCGACACGTTTGAGACAGTTGTGTCGCAAAAGTCGCTCACCACAACACTCAAAAACGCCATACACAGCGGCAAGTTGGCACACGCCTACCTGTTTTGCGGCCCCCGCGGCGTGGGAAAGACCACCTGCGCACGCATCTTCGCAAAGACAATAAACTGCACCAACCCCACCGAGAACGGCGAGCCCTGTAACCGGTGTGAGTCGTGCCAGTCGTTCAACGAGCAGCGCTCCTACTCAATATATGAGCTTGACGCCGCCAGCAACAACTCGGTAGAAGATATACGCTCGCTCAACGAGCAGGTGCGCATACCGCCACAGGTGGGCAAATACAAAGTATATATCATTGACGAGGTGCATATGCTCTCACAGGCAGCCTTCAACGCATTCCTAAAGACGCTTGAGGAGCCGCCTGCACACGCAATATTCATTCTTGCAACAACAGAAAAGCACAAGATTATACCCACAATCCTTTCGCGCTGCCAAATCTATGATTTCAGCCGCATCGAGGTTGCCGACATAATTGCTCACCTGCAGAACATTGCCACCAAAGAGGGTATAAACACCGAGCACGAGGCGCTGCGCATAATTGCACAGAAGTCGGACGGCTGTATGCGCGATGCTCTGTCGCTATTCGACCAGATGGCAAGCTTCACGCAAGGCGACCTCACATACGCCAAGGTAATCAGCAGCCTGAACGTGCTCGACTACGAGTACTACTTCAGGCTCACCGATTTTATTATAGAGGGAAAGACATCGCAGTCTCTTTTGCTGTTCAACGATGTGCTGAACAGAGGTTTCGAGGGCAACATCTTCATTGAAGGAGCTGCATCGCACTTCAGGGACCTGCTTGTGAACAGCGATGATGCCACCGCGCAACTGTTTGAAGGCAGTGCCGAACTGCGCAACCGCTATGTTGAACAGGCAAAGCGCTGCACACCCAAGATGCTGTTTGGCGCCATAAAACTGTGCAGCAACTGCAGCCTCAACTACCGAACAAGCCGCAACAAGCGCCTTCACGTGGAGCTGACACTCATCGAACTGACACAGATGGGCGACAGCGACGGCGATGAGGGTGGGGGGCGCAGCCCCAAGATGCTAAAACCAATATTCAACAAGGCGCAACAAAATAGTGCCGCAACTGTTGCCGCACAACAGCCCACAGCGCAACGCGCACAGGTGATGCAGCAGGCTGCTCCACAGACACAGCAGCAGCCACAGGCGCAACACGCACAAACAGCACAGCAACAGCCCACAGTGCAACGCGCACAGCAAACGCAGCAAACTGCCCCACAGACACAGCAGCAGCCACAGGCGCAAGCCGCACCGGTGCTGCAAGGACGCCCTGCCGAATTAAGGAACAACACCGGCGGCGGCACAAGCATTGGCAAAATGTTCCAGAGGTCGAGAGCGGCAGCCGAGAACAGTGGCAGCAGCACCCCTCCAACACAGCAAACAGGGCCTGTTGCAGCAACAGCGGGGCAACAGACAGCCACCGCGCAGCAGGCTCAAAGAGTTGAAATAACCAACGCTATGCTCTCGCAGGCGTGGACATCCTTTGCCCTGCAGCTCCCGGAAAATGAGAGAGCGCTGGCAGACCGAATGAAGATTATGCAACCAAGGCTTGAGGGAGAGAACTCCTTTACACTGTCGGTCGATAATCAGATGGCAGCCGATTTCTTCGCAAGCGAGGAGAAGCGTATATGTGAGGGAATAAGCAAGGAGCTGAAGTGCCCCGTGCTGAAGATGAAGATAACAGTGAATGAGGTTATCATCGAACGCCACGTAAGCGACAAGGGCAAGCAATTTGCGATGTTGGTTGAGAAAAACCCACTGATTGAAAAACTGAGAAAGGAACTCAATCTTGAATTGGCAAGATAACACACAGCGAGGGCAACCCAAAGCAAAAGGGTTGCCCTCGCTGTTGAAAGATTGAATGAAAAGAGCTGTCTTCAGGCTTACAAAGCCCCAAAAGCGCAGCACACTATGCACAAGCGAGCATTTCTAGGCAAGCTCAATAACAAAAAGCCTTCACACCTGCCCTTCATATATAAAAGCAAATCGCATTATTGCAGACAGAACACCATCGCACAGAACAGCGCGCACTCATCCGCCACAACAAACAATCAATGCGACCCCCATAAGCTACTACATCTTTCAATAAAAAACAAGAGAAAATGCCACTTTTATTGAGTGGAAAATGTGGTCTAAAAATTATTTTTAAATAAAAAAATTTATCAGCTTATATAGAATTATTCTAAATAGTACTCAAAAACGGATGCTAAACTTTGAGGGTTTTTCAAACCCCTGCCAGAGGGCAGAAAATGGGATATCAGGCATAGTTCACATTATCAAAAGAATGTGCACCAATGAGACAACGCATTGATTTTCAATGTACAAAAAAAATAACGCAAAATAGCAACCTTTCAACTTTTGCATTTCCTAACCAACTGATACACAGTGCGTTATTTAAAGGTAAAAATCCCTGCAGATTATTTGGTTTGTATTTTCATTTTTATTTGTAGATATTTGCAAAAGAAATGATAGGGAAAGCGGTCAATACAAGGCCACAAGAGAGGCATCCGGCTTTCACCGGAGCGGCAAAACCCCAATTTTCATATTGAAGAACAGAATTAAAAAAGAAGCAGTCGATGTCATTCAATCTCGCGACAAAATGGAACGAATGCTTGGAGATTATTCGCGACAATGTCTCCAAGGCCACCTTCACTACTTGGTTTGCCGATATAAAACCACTGAAGTATGATGGCACCACTCTTACCATACAGGTCAAGAGCAATTTCGTGTACGAGTTCCTCGAGGGGAATTTCGTAGACCTTCTGCGTTCTACACTCTTCAAGGTGATGGGCGACGGCACACAGCTGATGTATAGCGTGCTGACCGACAAGGACAACAACCTGAGTATGGAGGTTGGCACAGAGAACCGCAGCACACCCCGCAACAATGGCGCAAACAGTGGAAACAGCGCACCCGCAGCAATGCAGGAGGTGGTGCAGGAGCTCGATTCAATGCTCATAAACCGCTACACATTTGACAACTTTGTCGAGGGTATAAGCAACCGTCTCTCGCGCTCCGTTGCCGTGAGCGTTGCCGACAAGCCCGGCCGCGCCTTCAACCCACTGTTCATACACGGCTCATCAGGTGTTGGAAAAACCCACTTGATTAATGCCATTGGATTAAAAATAAAGGAGTTGCACCCCGAACTGCGAGTGCTCTATGTATCGGCACACCTGTTCCAGGTACAATACACCGACTCTATACTCCAGAAGAACTTCAATGATTTTATGAGATTCTATCAAAGCATTGATGTCCTTATCATTGACGACATTCAGGAGTTTGCGGGTCTGCAGAAGACCCAAAACGCTTTCTTCCATATTTTCAATCACCTGCACCTGAACGGCAAACAGCTGATTATGACATCGGACCGCTCGCCGGCACAACTGCAGGGTATGGAAGAGCGTTTGATAACCCGCTTCAAATGGGGTATGACAGCCGAAATTGACAAACCCGACTTTGAGCTGCGCAAGAGCATCCTGCGCAACAAGACCTACAGGGATGGCCTGAAGTTCCCCGATGAAGTAATCTCATATATCGCCGAGAACGTAAATGCAAGTATAAGAGACCTTGAGGGTATTGTGGTTTCAATTATGGCCCACTCTACCATAAACAATGCCGATATTGATATAAACCTTGCACGCAGAGTCATTGGTGGTTTTACCGAATATGAGAAGAAGACAATGACCATCGACGACATAATAAAGACCGTATCGGAATACTACGGCATCGAGGTCAATGCGATAAACACACGCTCACGCAAGCGCGAGGTGGTACTCGTTCGCCAGGTTGCAATGTATTTGGCAAAGAAGCACCTTGACATCTCAACATCAAAGATTGGTCTTCACATAGGCAAGAGGGACCACGCAACTGTGCTCCACGCCTGCAAAACCATCACCAACCTTGCCGACACCGACAAGCAGTTCCGCACCGAGTTGAGCGAAATAGAAAATTCTTTGCAGAGCGCATAAGCAGCAAGCATACAAAAAAGTGCAGCGACAATTTATCGCTGCACTTTTTTTTGCGCACACAAGTTAGGAAATATAACCGCAAAGGAAACCTAAAAGCAAAGCCAACATCGGATGCAATTTTCTTTTTGGAAAACTTTTTGACTCTCCAAAAATCACACACATTTGATAATCAACGAGTTAAAAATATTTTTGGAAAACTTGGTCTATCGTTAATAACTTACAGGGGTTTTATTTGGTAAATATGAAAATGATTTTTAAATTTGCGTTGCTCTTTTCAGGAGCACCCAAAACCGCGCAATAACAAATAAAAAAATATAGAAAAGTGGAAAAGAGACAATACTCCTATGATGAAGCTTTCAAGGCCGCACTCGATTACTTCAACGGTGATGAGCTTGCTGCCAGAGTTTGGGTCAATAAGTATGCCGTAAAGGACTCCTTTGGCGCAATTTATGAGAAGTCGCCTGAGGATATGCACTGGCGCATTGCCAACGAGATTGCCAGAATTGAGGCCAGATACGAGAACCCGATGTCGGCACAGGAGGTTTTTGACCTGCTCGACAAGTTCAAGTATGTAATTCCCTCGGGAAGCCCGATGACCGGCATTGGCAACGATTTTCAGATTGCCTCACTGTCGAACTGCTTTGTGATAGGTATGGACGGCAAGGCCGACTCATACGGCGGTATCATACGTATCGATGAGGAGCAGGTGCAGCTTATGAAACGTCGCGGCGGCGTGGGCCACGACCTTTCTCACATCCGTCCCAAAGGCTCGCCGGTAAAGAACTCGGCACTTACATCAACCGGACTTGTTCCATTTATGGAGCGCTACTCAAACTCCACACGCGAGGTTGCACAGGATGGACGCCGCGGAGCGCTGATGCTCAGCGTCTCAATTAAGCACCCCGATGCAGAGGCATTCATAGACGCCAAAATGACAGAGGGCAAGGTTACAGGCGCAAACGTTTCGGTGAAGATTGACGATGAGTTTATGGAGTGCGTAACAAATGGCACCCCCTATAAACAACAGTACCCGATTGACTCGGCCAATCCGCTCTACTCCAAGGAGACAAATGCAACACAACTATGGGAGAAGATTATCCACAATGCGTGGAAATCGGCCGAGCCCGGCGTTCTCTTCTGGGACACCATCAAGCGCGAGTCAATTCCCGATTGCTATGCCGACCTGGGCTTTGAGACAGTCTCCACAAACCCCTGCGGAGAGATACCATTGTGCCCCTATGACTCTTGCCGACTCATTGCAATAAACCTATTCTCATACGTTGTAAACCCATTCACTCCCGAGGCCTATTTCGACTTTGAGCTGTTCAAGGCACACGCGGCAAAGACACAGCGCATAATGGACGATATCATCGACCTTGAATTGGAGAAAATTGCCGCAATACAGGAGAAGATTGACAGCGACCCCGAAAGCGAGGAGGTGAAGGGTGCCGAGAAGAAACTTTGGGAGAAAATCTACCGAAAGAGCAGTATGGGACGCCGCACAGGCGTAGGCATCACAGCCGAGGGCGATATGCTTGCTGCAATGGGCTTGCGCTATGGCAGCGAAGAGGCCACCGCATTCTCCGAGGAGATACACAAGACACTGGCAATTGCCGCATACGCATCATCGGTGAACCTTGCCAAGGAGCGTGGCGCATTTGAGATATTCGACATTGAGCGCGAGGCTGCCAACCCCTTCATCAACCGTCTGAAGGAGGCCTGCCCAGGCTTGTACGAGGATATGAAGAAGTATGGCCGCCGCAACATCGCCTGCCTCACCATTGCCCCCACCGGCACTGTGAGCATTATGACACAGACCACATCGGGCATCGAGCCGGTGTTTATGCCTGTGTACAAGCGCCGCAGAAAGGTAAACCCCAACGACCCCGAGGTGCACGTGGACTTCACCGATGAAAACGGCGACACATTTGAGGAGTATATCGTTTACCACCACAAATTTGTGGAGTGGATGAAGAAGAACGGCATAGATACCACCAAACGCTACTCACAGGTTGAGATTGACAATATTGTGGCACGCTCACCCTATGCAAAGGCTACATCCAACGACATCGACTGGGTAGCAAAAGTGGAGATGCAGGGCCGCATACAGAAATGGGTAGACCACTCTATCAGCGTAACCATCAACCTGCCGAACAACGTGGATGAGAAGCTTGTGAACCAGCTCTACATCACCGCCTGGAAATGTGGCTGCAAAGGTTGCACCGTGTACCGCGACGGCTCACGCGCCGGAGTGCTCGTCTCAACCGACAGCAAAAAGGAGAAGAAGGAGAGCGAAGAGATGAAACCCATAATCACCGAGGTGCGCCCCATTGTACTTGAGGCCGACGTGGTCCGCTTCCAGAACAACAAGGAGAAGTGGGTGGCATTCATAGGCCTGCTCAATGGCGAGCCCTATGAGATTTTCACCGGCCAGCAGGATGATGAGGACGGCATCCCCTTGCCCAAGAACGTAACACACGGCATCATCATAAAGCACACCAACGAAGACGGCACAAAGCGTTATGACTTCCAGTTCGAGAACAAGATAGGCTACAAGACAACCATCGAGGGATTGTCCGAGCGTTTCAACCCCGAATTCTGGAACTATGCGAAACTAATCTCTGGAGTGTTGCGCTACAAGATGCCTATTGAGCAGGTAATAAAGCTCATCTCATCACTGCAGTTGGCTTCTGACAACATCAACACCTGGAAAAACGGCGTTGAGCGTGCGCTCAAGCGTTATATCAAGGATGGCACATCAACGGCAGAGAAGTGCCCCAACTGCAAACAGCAGCTAATCTTTGAGGAGGGTTGCCTGCACTGCCCCGGCTGCGGCTACTCAAAATGCGGATAAGGAAAGGGATATACTTAACTACGCTATATATAATACCACCCATCAACGGCCACGTGGCCGTTGATGGGTTTAATTGAAGAAAGCTATGCACATTGAAGGATATAGAATTGAACTGCGCGACGTGCATCTGTGGGCACACCACGGTGTTATGGCCCAGGAGCGTGAAATTGGTGCCTGGTTCACAATAGACATAAGCATTGCACTGGGAAGTTGCAGTGGTGCCGTGAACGACAACATAGAGGGCACGGTGAGCTATGCCGACGTGTATGAAATCCTTCGCAGCGAGATGGCTATACCCTCCAACCTGCTTGAGAATGTGTGCAAAAGAATTTCGGAAAGGCTCTATGAGACCTTTGAGCAGATTACAGGCATAGAAATTTCACTGTGCAAGGACACTCCCCCTATGGGTGGCGACAGACTGAAGGCCGCTGTTGTGCTGAAAAGCACAAGATAGGAGAGTATAGGCAACAAAAAAAACGGAAATTTCCCCTTGAATTAAAGGATATTTGAATATCCAAGCAAAGGCTTCTATTTCACTTCGAGCTTGACAAGTGCTTCACGAGCTGCTTTCTGCTGACTTTCACGCTTGGAGAAGCCCTCGCCCACACCAAACACTTCACCGCCCACCAGTGCTTCACTGACAAAGAAAGCACCCTCCTTGCGCAGCTCCTCTTTCGCAATGCGGAACTCCACATCACGATGCTGCTTCTGCCCCCACTCAATAAGACGGCTCTTGTAGTTCTTGTCCGACTTTGCCACAGACTCAATGTCGGTGAGCTGCGAAAATACCCTGTCGAGCAGGAAACGCCTGCAGTGTTTGTAACCTTTATCAAGATATATGGCACCCACAAGAGCCTCAAGAGCATTGCCATAGACATTGCTGTTGTGCTGTTGCTGCGGCAGGCCGCAAGCCTGAAGATATTTATCGAGTCCTATGTGAAGTGCAAGTTCATTGAGGCGTTCGCGGCACACAAGATTACTGCGCGACCTGGTGAGGAAGCCTTCGCGCTCGCCGCTGAATTTAGAGTAGAGAAAATCGGCGGTAACAGAACTGAGCACGGCGTCGCCAAGAAACTCCAAGCGCTCGTTGCAGCTCAGTTTTTTTCCCGATGGAGAGAAAGAGCTATGTGTCATAGCCATCCCATAGAGCTTTATATTCCCCGGAACAAAACCAAGTATAGAATACAACAACAAATAAGACTCCCTGTCCTTGCGGGGCAGGAGTCTTATTTTGTCAATTATCTTCTTGAAAAACCTATTAGCCTTCAATTTTCTTAAATGCAATACTTGCGTTGTGGCCGCCAAAGCCGAATGTGTTGGAGAGAGCCACCTTCACACTCCTCTTCTGAGCCTTGTTGAAAGTAAAGTTCATCGCGTAGTCAATGTCGGGGTCTTCATCGCCCTCGGCGTGGTTTATTGTGGGAGGCACAATATCGTTCTTCACTGCAAGAACAGTGAGCAGCGCCTCCAACGCACCGGCAGCACCAAGGAGATGGCCGGTCATTGATTTTGTGGAACTGATATTGAGTTTATAGGCGTGTTCACCAAAGAGGTTCTTGATAGCCTTCTCCTCGGCAATATCACCTGCATAGGTGGATGTTCCGTGCACATTGATATAATCTACACTCTCAAGGGGAAGACCGGCCTCTTCAAGTGCATTCTGCATCACACGCATTGCTCCCTCACCCTCGGGATGGGGTGCTGTTATGTGATAGGCATCAGCCGAGAGGCCAACACCGGCAACCTCGGCATATATCTTTGCACCGCGAGCCACAGCGTGCTCATACTCCTCGAGAATGAGACAGGCAGCACCCTCGCCAATGACAAAACCATCGCGGCTTTTACTGAAGGGACGCGAAGCACCTTTGGGGTCATCGTTACGAACAGACAATGCACGCATTGAATTAAAGCCTCCAACGCCAATGTCGCAGATTACAGCTTCAGCACCGCCTGCAACAATCACATCTGCCCTGCCAAGACGTATCTGGTCATAGGCATCAATGATGGCATTCGAAGATGAAGCGCACGCCGACGTCGTAACATAGTTGGGCCCCTTGAGACCATATTTTATGGATATGACACCCGAGGTCATATCGGCAATCATCTTTGTGATGAGGAAAGGAGAGAAACGGGGACCGTTCTCCTGATTACGGGCATACTCGCGCACCTCATCTTCGAGCGCGCCAAGACCGCCTATTCCCTCGCCAAAGATTACCCCTATGCGATTAGCATCCTCCTGCTCAAGCACCAATCCACTGTCATTTATGGCCTCAACTGCCGAAGCAACGCCATAGTGTGTGTCGAGGTCGAACTTGCGCACATCGCGCCCAAGGCAGGCCGATGAGTCAAAACCCTTCACCTCACAAGCAAACTGTGTCTTGAACAGGTATGCATCAAAATGAGTAATAGGTCCTGCGCCACTCACTCCATTTACGGCATTTTCCCAAGTGGTGGGAACGTCGTTGCCAATGGGCGAAACGGCACCAAGACCTGTTACTACAACTCTTCTAAGCTTCATACCAAACTATTAGAGTGTGTGTGTGTAGGAAAGGAGAGAGTATTACTTCTCGGCAACCTTCTCCTCTACATACTTGACAGCATCACCAACTGTCGCAATCTTCTCTGCAAGCTCCTCGGGGATAGAGATACCAAACTCGTCCTCAATCTCCATAATAAGCTCTACTCTATCCAATGAGTCTGCGCTCAAGTCATTTGTAAAGTTGGCCTCTGAAGTAACCTCAGACTCTGATACACCGAATTTCTCAACGATGATAGCTTTTACTCTTGATTCAATTTCTGACATAATCGTAAATTTTAAAGATTGATAAATATCTTTGCCGCAAAAGTATGACAAAATTTAGGAAATGCAAAGAAACAAGGGAAAAAATCTCTCCCCTCATTGCACAATTCTGCCAATTTGTGCAAAAACAGGGCAAAAAGAGCGTTGTTTTTACACATTTTCCCCTTTTATCACAATTTCATAGGCTGTTGGCTCGCGCCTAAGCGGATAGTTGTTGCGCAATGCCTCAAAGTCGGCCGGATTTCTGCGCAGCAGGGCTGTATCATCGAGCGGGGAGTAAATAGAGAGCAGAGCGTCTTGCTCGGAGAGAGCCTGCACAAGCGGCTCGCCAGGCTGTGGCAAGCGAAGAGTGGGCAATGTGGCAGCATAGCCGGTGAAACGTGCAAAGGCATCGAGCACTATCTGCGTAGCATTTATCTTGCCTTCGGCCGAATAGCCCGCAATGTGGGGAGTTGCTATATATACCTTATTTAATAGAGAAATGTTTATATCGGGCTCATTCTCCCACACATCTATTGCAGCACAACCCACCTTTCCTGTTTCAATAGCATCGACAAGGGCTGCATTATCGACCACCGCGCCGCGTGAGGCGTTTATGAGCAGGCTGCACTTCTCGAGCGATGCAAAGAATGTTGCATCGGCAAGATGCCAACTGGGATGCAAGCCACCACAGCTGAGCGTTGGATGAAAGGTTATTATATCACTTTTAGCAGCCAACACATCAAGCCCCACCAGACCGACACTGCCTGCATCGGCCTTTGGAGGGTCATTCTCCAACACTGTCATTCCAACCCCTTTGGCCCAACGGGCAACGCGGGAGCCAATCTCGCCAACGCCCACCACACCCAGGGTGAGCCCTTGAAGCGATTTTCCGTTATCACGTGCCCAAGAGTAGATGACCGACTGCACATATTGCAGCACAGCACCGGCATTGCAGCCGGCCGCATTGGTCCATTCAATGCCATTGGCACGGCAATAGGCGGCATCAATGTGATCATAGCCAATGGTTGCCGTACCAATGAAGCGCACAGCCGTGCCTTCGAGCAACTTGGCATTGCAGATTGTGCGTGTGCGAACAAAGAGAGCCTCGGCATCGCGCAGATGTGCGCCGCATATCTCTGTTCCCGGCAGCGCAACAACATCGCAGCCCATCAAGAGCAGCGCATCGCGCAGATAGGGGATTTTTTCATCTATGACTACTTTCATATACTGTATATAGTTTGGGTGCAGGCGGTGTGCCAAATCGTTGAAGCGGCACCCCACCTTTGCAAATATAGTAACAAACGAGCGAGAGAGGCAAAGCTTGCTTTGATATTTCAAAGCGAGTGCAGTAGATATTCGCGGTTTATCGCAAAGATAGCGAGATTTTCGACAAAGTTTGGCAGTTATGATTAAATTCGTTAGCTTTGCACATTAATATCGAGTGCAAACAATACAAGGCAAACATAATAAACAAGCTGCAATATGAAATCGTTCACCGAGATGAGCTGGCCCATCTTCAACCAGGCCATTGCCGACTATCACAAAACAGACAATGTAGACACACCCATCAATAACCCCTACCCGGTAAAGAGTATTGAATATTATCTCTACCTGAAGTGCTGGATTGACACCGTGCAGTGGCATTTCGAGGACATCATACGCGACCCCGAGATTGACCCTGCAGCGGCTCTCGTGCTAAAGAGACGCATAGACAAGTCGAACCAAGACCGCACAGACCTGGTGGAGCTCATCGACAGCTATTTCCTTGATGTGTACAAGGAGGTAACCCCACTGGAGAACGCAACCATCAACACCGAAAGCCCCGCCTGGGCCGTAGACCGCTACTCTATCCTGTCGCTCAAGATATACCATATGCAGGAGGAGGTGAACCGCACCGATGTTGATGAGGAGCACCGCGCAAAGTGCCAGGCCAAGCTCGATGTGCTGAATGAGCAGTATAAGGATATGACAACATCCATAG
>JAEIGA010009799.1_pt1 | contig 14515 bp, 11 predicted proteins | sample 9270691 | NCBI WGS metagenome assembly JAEIGA01 (sample SAMN17057246, study PRJNA624740) | gut metagenome | biome: biome; isolation source: fecal sample | host: Bos grunniens | place: China: Xizang | collected 2019 | reverse complement strand
GCCTTCGTTTGGCTCAACTGAGCGACTCGCCTAAAGAGGCCATAAAATTGCTGCAAAAAATGGCGAAGCTAGACAAAAACAAAGATCTTTTAGACCAAATATATGGTGCAATTGGTGATGTCTATCTCGCTCAAAATGACACCGCAAAGGCCTTGGAAAACTATGAGAAAGCTATTGAGGAATCTACTCAAAATGGCTTAGAAAAGGCCAATGTACTGATCACAGCCGGAGATATTTATTACACTCAACGCGACTACGTAAAAGCAAGCCCTTGCTACAAAGAAGCGACTCAGATCATGTCGGCTGATAACGATCGATATGCACGTATTCAACATCGTTCAGAGTGCCTAGATGAGTTGGTAGTAGAACACTCGATGGTAGTACTTCAAGATTCCCTTCAACGTCTTGCCAAATTATCCGAGGCAGAACAACGCGTTGTGGTTGATACCATCATTGCACGCCTTATTCGTGCTGAAAAAGAAGAGGAAGAAAAAGCCGCTCAAGCTGCACGTGAAGCGGAGAATGGAGGAGGACCTCGTAGTGTGAATACTGCCAATATGCTTGGTGGTGGCGGAAGTAGCGGAGATTGGTATTTCTATAACCAAAATCTCCTACGTTCGGGAAAACAGACCTTCCGCACACAATGGGGTAATCGTACGCTAGAAGACAACTGGCGACGTCTTAGCAAGGCCACTAGTGGATCTATCTTTGACGAAGAGGATGAGTTATATGATGAGGACTTGGTCAGTGATTCTACTGCTACTGATTCGGCTAGCATTGCACAGAGCACACCGCTTGAAACCGATATTCATAAGCCAGAGTACTATCTCCAGCAGATACCTAAAACACAAGCAGACATAGATCAGTCCAACGAGCTCCTCGCGCGCGCGTTGTATAATATGGTGTATATTTACCGTGACAACGTAGGAGATCAAGCACTCAGCGATGAGACTTTCCGCGATTTTTGCAAGCGATTCCCTAATCACGAACTGCTTGTGGATCTGTACTATATGCAGTATCTTACTGCCCTCAAGCTCAACAACCAAGCTTCCGCGGAACAATATAGACAGAAGATTATCGCAGATTTCCCTAACTTTAAAGAAGCGTACATCGTTAGTCAGCCTAATTATTTCACTCGTCTGCGCCAGATGGCCCAAGAACAAGACTCGCTCTATGAAACTACATACAATGCATATTGTAAAAATGATTTCAAATCTGTAAAACATAGCAAACGATATGCAGAGGAAAACTATCCGTTGACCCCTCTGATGCCTCGTTTCCTGTTCTTGAATGCTATTGCTGTGGCAAAAACAGAAGGACAACCTGCTTTCGTAGCAGAGTTGCAAGATATGGTCAGTCGTTACCCAGAAAGCGAGCTTGCTGCTATGGCAAAAGATATGCTTGCTCTTATGGGACAAGGTGCAGAAAGTCAAAAGGGTGACCTGTCTTCTTTGCAAGCGCGTCGAGCTGTAGAAACCACTCAAACTACTGCTCAAGACTCGATGCAAGTTCAATTCTCAGCAGATCGAGATACCAAATCATTTGTATTGCTCTTGTTGGATCAAGACGAGCAAAAGACCAATCAACTCTTGTATGAGGTGGCATTGTTCAACTTCTCACAATTTATGATCAAGGATTTCGACCTCAAGCAGATACCAGCTTTCACAGCTGATAACAATGCAGTCCAAATATCCGGTTTCGAGAAACTGGACGAGGCCGAATGGTATTACAACCGCTTGATAGCAAACCCAGAGATACAACAAGCCTTATCTCTCTATGAGGTACAAGTTATTTGTATTACGGAGCAGAATGCCAATCTTATTGGTACCGAGTTGACACTCCAAGATTATCTTGATTGGACGAAATAATCGGCGATTACTTATTCGCCATATTTCTGATGATAACGAGCTACTTGGGCATTTGCAACACGTTGCATTTGCTCAAGTTGGTTTATATCTTTCATTAGCCACCCTAATTGATAGGTAGCAGAGAGAGCTTCTTTCTCTTTGTCGTTGAGGTAATAAACCCAATTGCGAGTAGGTTTGTCGCCATTTCCCTCAACACGAACGCGTTCAGCTTGATGCGTACTAATAAAGTTGAGCAATGCAAGAGCCGCTTCGTTTTCCATTGTCATGATCTCGTGGTGTGCACCATCTTGAAAATGATGGTTACGTCCTCTTTGGGTGCTATTCTCTCCTGCGGCACTCAAAGTGATCGACTGTTGGTTCATCTGCGTTTCACCATAGTAGTAACTTTTTACTATTGTTTGTCTGTCATCGCGCACATATGCTTGCAGGAAATTACGAGAAGTGTTACTGCCGGTTGCCAATAATCGATGGACGTACTTACCGTAACTCTCATATTTGTCGTTTTTCTCGTATTTGAACTGCTTGATCAACTTATCCGATTGCTCCAATAGCGGAGGCAATAAGGTATCTACATACGCCAATGTACGTTGTGCTTCAAGATAGCTTACGCTGTCCTCTAACACCTGAGCTTGTCGGCGTTGTGCAACTTGTTTGGGATATGTAACATGCAGAGAATCAAGCACAATACGTGCTTGTCGCCATTGACCATTGTTAACTAAATCACGTGCATCTTGCACGATTAATTGGGCACGTTCTGTATCCGATGGTTGACACGCTACAACAACCATAAGAACCATTGAAATAAAAAATACTTTTTTCATATTTATTATCGAATATAGATGCTAATTTTCGGCAAAGGTAATACTTTTTTTTCACATATGCAATACTACTATGTTTTCTTTTCTCTCCCTTATTAGTTAGTTATTTCATAGTGATTATGCTATCATATAATGAAAATAGACTGCTATTTATTAGAGAAAATTTACAAAATATAGAAAAAAATAACGAATATTTGCATATTTAAAAAAAAAGTTGTAACTTTGCAGCCGATATAGTGTGCTCTCTGCACGGTTTTTGCATAAGAGACAATAGACACAAAATTAATTAATAAAATAAACAAGTATGAAAAAATCTTTGAAACTTTTTGCGTCAGTAATGGTATTTGCTATTCTGACTTCTTGTGGAGCTCCTGTTCAACCAGAGAAGGTTGAGGTAAATCCAAGTCCATTGACTGTAGTTGGCAACCTCGTTGAGGCTGACATTACAGGCTCTTTCCCTGTAAAGAAATTTGGTAAAAAAGCTGTTTTGACCGTAACTCCTGTTTTGAAATACAACGGTACAGAGGCTGTTGGTCAATCTGTTACCTATGTAGGTGAGAAAGCAAAAGAGAATGGTACTACCGTATCTTACAAAGAGGGTGGCAAGGTTTCTTTGAAAGCATCTTTTGAGTATGTACCAGAGATGGCTAAGTCTGAGCTCTATTTGCGTTTTACTGCTAAGAATGGCAAGAAAACTGTTGAAATTCCTGATATGAAAGTAGCTGATGGTGTGCTCGCTACTGCTAAGTTGGCAGAAGCAGAGGATGTTCCTGCTCAAGTGACTGCAGATAAATTCCAACGCATCATCCAAGAGGTGCAAGAAGCTGACATCAAGTTCTTGATCCAACAAACTAACTTGCGCAATTCTGAGTTGAAATCTCAAGCATTGGCTGACTTGAACGCAGCTATCAAAGACGCTGATACTACAGCTAACAAGGCTATCAACAAATTGGAGGTTGCTGGTTACGCTTCTCCTGATGGCGAGGAAGGCTTGAACGAGAAATTGGCGAACACCCGTCAAACCAACGCTCAAAAATACTTGCAAAAACAACTCAAGAAAGCGAAAGTTGATGCTGCTATCGAGTCTAATGTAACTGCAGAGGACTGGGCTGGTTTCCAAGCAGCTATGGAGGCAAGCAATATCCAAGATAAAGAGTTGGTTCTCCGTGTGTTGAGCATGTACTCTGATCCAGAGGAGCGCGAGGCACAAATCAAAAACCTCAGCGTAGCATTCAAGACTATTGCAGAGGAGGTTCTTCCTGCATTGCGTCGTAGCCGCCTCATCCTTACTACTGACTTGATTGGTAAGTCTGACGAGGAGATCGCTGCTCTTGCTGCTAACGATCCTGCAGCTTTGAATGTAGAGGAGTTGCTCTATGCTGCTACCTTGACCAATGACTTGGCTAAGAAACTTGACATCTATAAGAAAGCTGTAGCTCAATACGGTAGCGATTATCGCACCCATAACAACCTCGGTATGGTTTACTTTGAGCAAGGTAACGTAAATGAAGCTGCTCGCTGCTATGCAAAGGCTTTGCAAATTGAGCCTAACAACGCAGATGTAAACTACAATGCTGCTCTCGCTGCTATGGCTCAAAACGATTTGGAGAAAGCTGAAGCTCATTTGGGTAAAGCTGCTGGTACACAAGGTAACTTGAATGTTGCTATGGGTACTCTCTACACCATGAAGGGTGACTATGAGGCTGCTAAAAACGCTTATGGTAACTCTGCAAGCAACAACACCGCTGTTCAACAAATCTTGAACGAGAACTATGATGGTGCTCTCCAAACATTGAACAAAGTAGAGAAACCTAATGCTACTACCGCTTATTTGAAAGCTGTTGTTGGTGCTCGTCAAAACGATCGCGAGGCTGTTTACGCTAACGTAAAAGCTGCTATCCAACAAGATGCTAACCTCAAAGCAAAAGCTCAAAACGACATTGAGTTTGCTAAATATCAAACTGAGGAGGCTTTCCAAGCTCTTGTTAAATAATGTCGGTATTATTTCCAAAAGTACCAAAACCACGTAAATGGGATTATCGTCCTATTTACTATGATAAAGAAAAAGAGGCGCGCAAGGATAAACTTGCGCGTCTTCATCGTGGTTCGTTTCGTGAGACTCATGAGGCGAACACTTACTATCGCAAAGACCAAACCAAGCGCAAATCCAAACTCTTATTTTGGATTGCGCTACTAGGTTTGCTACTCTTTGCGTTCCACTACCTACTATGAGTGATATTATTCATCTTCTGCCCGATAGCGTTGCCAACCAGATTGCGGCTGGCGAGGTGATTCAGCGACCCGCTTCTTGTTTGAAGGAGTTGGTGGAGAATTCATTGGATGCAGGTGCGAAACATATCCGTGTGATTGTTCGCGATGCAGGTCGCACGTTATTGCAGGTGGTGGATGATGGCAAGGGTATGAGCCCTACCGACGCACGCATGGCATTTGAACGACATGCGACATCTAAGATTCAGCAAGCTAGTGACTTGTTCCAACTTCGCACCATGGGTTTTCGTGGCGAAGCATTGGCGAGTATCTGTGCGGTAGCACACATAGAAGTACAAACACGTCGCGAAGAAGATGAGGTGGGTACACGTTTGGAAATTGCTGGATCGGAAGTTATCAGCCAGGAAATAGTGCAATGTCCAGTAGGTACAAACATGCGAGTGAAAAACCTCTTCTATAACGTACCTGCTCGACGTAAGTTCCTCAAAACCGACCAAACAGAATTGCGCAACCTGATCACAGAGTATCAGCGTATTGTATTGGTCAACCCACAGGTACAATTCACCTTCGTAAGCAACGATGAGATTATATCCGAATTGCCTGCTTGCACACTCAAACAACGTATAGAATCGGTCTTTGGACACTCTTCCAAACCTTATACAGGCAACTTGGTAGATATTGCCACCGAGACAGAGTTGGTGCGCATATCGGGCTTTGTTGGCAAACCAGAAACTGCGGGTAAAAACAGCCAGCAATATATGTTTGTCAATAATCGCTACATGCGTCATCCTTATTTCCACAAGGCACTGATGACCGCATATTCAGGAATGCTGTTGCCCGAGCATACCCCTTCCTATTTCCTCTATTTTGATATTCATCCAGAGGCTATAGATGTGAATATCCATCCCACTAAGACCGAGATTAAGTTTGCTGATGAGCAAGCTATCTTCCAAATTCTGTTGGCAGCTACCAAAGAGGCTTTGGGCAAGTTCAACGTAGCTCCTTCGTTGGATTTCACTACGGAATCGCATTTAGATATTCCGCAACGAACAACCGCCACCCCTTCTGTGTCTGCACCACGTATACAACTGGACCCTAACTACAATCCATTCAAAGCACAAACATCGCGCACTGCTCCTACAGGGTGGGATCAACTCTACGAACAGCCAAAAACTCCAGTACATACTACTCGTATGGAAGCGCGTTCTACGGATATTGACGCATTGTTTGATGCACCTATCTTGACAGGAACCACCCCATTAATGCAATGGGATAATCGATATATTATAGCTCCTACCCCTATGGGACTCATGTTGATCCATCAACATCGCGCGCACGCGTGCGTATTATATAAGGTATTGTTGGAGCAACTACAAAATAAACAGGCTGCCACTCAGCCATTGCTATTCCCTGAGGTTATTGAGCTCACGCCTGATGACTTCGCCACCTTGGAACAGCTGCTTCCAGAACTGCAAAGTGTAGGTTTTGCTCTGGAGCAATTCTCGCCTATGGCATATGCTATTAATGCCATACCTGCATTGTTGGGACAGAAGAGTCCCACCGACGCAATACTGCAAGTCATCCACAAGGTACAAGACACTGAGCGTTCTGCCACCCAACAATGGCAAGAGATGATAGCCCTCGGGCTGGCCGAACAGATGGCTATCCCACAAGGAAAGCCACTTACAGAAATAGAAATGCGCGACCTTGTAGAGCGACTACAACAGTCTTCTATATCGCGCCATCTTCCTAATGGTCAAACAATTAGCATTTTATTAACCCATGATGACATACAAAAGCGCTTCTAAATACCTCTTTGTAGTGTTGAGTTGCTGCCTCATGGCATGCACCCAAACGAAACTACATACAGTTACGATTTTGCATACCAACGACACCCACTCGCAGATAGAGCCTCTTGAACCAGGCAAGCGCGATGCAGACTGTGGAGGATATGCTCGTCGTATGGGCCTGATCTCGCAAGAACGTGCCAAAGATCCTAATCTATTGCTCTTTGATGCCGGTGATTTCAGCCAAGGAACGCCCTATTTTAATTTCTATCACGGTCGCATCGAAGTGGATGCAATGAATCGCATGGGATACGATGCTGTTGTCTTGGGAAATCATGAGTTTGACTATGGAGTTGACACCTTGGCAGCTGTACTGAAGAATGCTCAGTTTGCGGTTGTGTGTGCTAATTATGATATCACCAATTCACCCTTAGAGAATATTGTAAAACCTTACACTATTCTTCGTCGTGAGAATCTGCGAATAGGTGTGTTTGGCATTAGTATCGATCCACAAGGTTTGATTTCGGAGAAGAATTTCCAACCTTTGCAATGCCTCGATCCGGTTGAAAGCGCACAGCAGACTGCAAACTTGCTGAAAGAACAAAAAGACTGCGACTTGGTTGTTTGCTTAAGTCACAGAGGAACACACCAAGGTGATGTCGAATTGGCAAAAGCAACCCGAAATATCGATATTATTATTGGGGGACACACCCATAAGATCGTCGAAAATATGTACGTTGAAAACATTGACGGGGATAGCGTTCTTTTGTCTCAAATGGGCAAATCTGGAGCAAGAATAGGCAAAATTTCGGTCGAAATGGAGGAATAAATGCACATTTTATCCGAAAAATTTGCATATTCCAAAAAAAAGTCGTTACTTTGCAGTCGATTTCGCAATCATTAAAAAGAAAATAATAAAAAATAGTATAATTAACAACTTAAAAACATTGTAATTATGTCAGCAATTGAAGAAAAAGTAAAAGCAATTATCGTTGATAAATTGGGTGTAGAAGAATCACAAGTTACTCCAGAGGCTAGCTTCACGGCAGACCTCAATGCAGACTCTCTTGATACTGTAGAGTTGATCATGGAGTTTGAGAAAGAGTTTGGTGTTTCTATTCCAGACGAGGATACTCAAAAGATTAACACCGTTAACGACGTTATTGCTTACATTGAGAAACTTCAAGCATAAATCAATCTGTATTTAAGCTTTAACATCAGCGAGTTTGTGGTTTAACTACCGCAAACTCGTTGGGTGTTTGTAAGACATGGAACAAAAACGCGTAGTAATCACAGGATTAGGGTTGGTAACATCATTGGGAAATGATGTGCCTACCAATTGGCAAAATCTACTCCAAGGCCTGAGTGGAGCGGCTGAAATCACCCATTTCGATACCTCTAAGTTCAAAACGCAGTTTGCTTGCGAGGTCAAAGATTTGGATGTTACAGGATTGTTTGATCCTAAAGAGCAACGTCGCTATGACCGCTACATACATCTCGCATTCAAATCCGCGGAAGAAGCGATGAAAGATGCGCAAATAGATGTGAATCAAGAAGATGCACTGCGTTGTGGTGTTATCTTTGGCAGTGGTATGGGCGGAGTGAAGACCTTAGATACAAACATTGCTGCTTTTGGTGCTGGCGATGGTACACCACGCTATAGTCCGTTCTTTATTCCTATGATTATCACCGACATGGCTGCGGGCATGTTGTCTATCCGATATGGCTTCAAAGGTGTGAACTTCGCCACCACTTCAGCTTGTGCGTCCTCCGCGCATGCGATAGCTAATGCTTGCTATCAAATTCGTTTGGGATTAGCTGACGTTGTCCTTACTGGTGGTAGCGAGGCGGCCGTAGAAGTATCCGGCATTGCAGGTTTTAACGCTTTGCACGCTCTCTCTACCCGCAACGATTCTCCTCAGACCGCTTCGCGTCCATTCTCCGCTTCACGTGATGGCTTTGTGTTGGGTGAGGGAGCAGGAGCACTTGTCTTGGAGGAGTACGAACACGCTAAAGCACGCGGTGCACATATCTACGCCGAACTCGTAGGTATCGGACTCACAGCAGATGCCTACCATCTCACTGCCTCTGATCCTGAGGGAGAAGGAGCTAAGAATGCCATGCAATTGGCAATCAAAGAGGCTGGTATATCGCCAAATCAAGTGGATTATATTAACACCCACGGAACATCAACTCCTATTGGCGATATTGCTGAGGTAAATGCTATTCAAGCACTATTTGGCGAACACGCATACAACATTAATATCACCTCTTCTAAGTCTATGACGGGACATATCCTCGGTGGAACTGGAGCTGTAGAGGCGATTATCTCTATTCTGTCGATGAAACATGGCATAGTCACTCCTACCATCAACCACGAAGAAGGAGATGACGATCCAAACATCGACTACAAGCTGAATTTTACATTTAATCAAGCACAACCACGCGATATTCGCTATGCTATGAGCAATAACTTTGGCTTTGGTGGACACAACGCTTGCTTGATATTCAAGAAACTTTGAGTTTTTAACGCGGCTAAGCTGCATATATATTAACTGTTTTATTTTTTAAGGTATTATGATTACAACTAAAATTGGTGAGAACGCAGGTTTGATCTGGAATGCATTACAAAGTGGTGCTCTCACACTCAAGGCTTTGAAGAAAGCTACAAAATTGAAAAACGATGAACTTTATCTCGCTTTGGGCTGGTTGGCTCGCGAGGGTAAGGTATCTTTCACAGAAGGTGAAGATTTGACTATCACGCTTCTCTAATCACTTTATAAGGCTGTTTGACTTTAGTCGGACAGCCTTATTTTGACTACCAATTATGCACTATTCACGGACAATAGACGCACAATAACCATATTATTCCACTACTATGACAATAGCAATCGTAGGCGCATCAGGCGCCGTAGGACAAGAGCTCCTCAAGATTTTGGCTGAACGCCAATTTCCAATTACCAATCTCCGACTTTTCGGTTCTGCACGTTCTGCAGGCACTACATATACTTTCTGCGGCAAAGAATACACCGTAGAAGAGCTTCGCCATGGCGATCTCTTCAAGGGTATCGATATCGCTTTTGTATCCGCAGGTGGCTCTGTATCAAAGGAATATGCCGAGGATATTACTCGTTATGGAACAATTATGATCGACAACTCTTCGGCTTTCCGTATGGATCCTGAGATTCCATTGGTAGTGCCAGAGCTCAATGCAGACGACATTGCGCAAGCGCTCCAAGAGGGGGGAAGACGTATTATTGCTAATCCAAACTGTACCACTATCATCATGGCAGTATGCTTGAAGGCAATTGAGGAACTCTCACACATCAAGCGTGTACACGTATCTTCCTATCAATCAGCATCTGGAGCAGGTGCTAGCGCTATGGCAGAACTTGAGGAGCAATATCGCCAAGCACTCAATGGGGAGGAAGTAAAACACCAAAAGTTTGCTTACCAGTTGGCATACAACTTAATTCCTCAGATTGATGTTTTTGGCGACGATGACTATACCAAAGAGGAGTTGAAGATGTATCACGAGACTCGCAAGATCATGCACTCAGATATTGCTGTTTCGGCTACTTGTGTTCGTGTTCCTTCTTTGCGCGCACACTCTGAAGCACTTTGGGTAGAAACCGAGAACCCTCTCACTCCTGATCAAGTCCGCAACGCCCTCGCCAAAGCCGAAGGTGTTCAGGTAATGGACAATCCTGAATTGGCAGGAAAATCTATCAATAGCCAACTTCCATACCCTATGCCTCTCTACCTCAGCGGTACTGATGATGTATATGTAGGTCGTATCCGTAAGGATTTGGCAAACGAGAATGGTATCACTTTCTGGTGCGTAGGCGATCAAATCCGCAAAGGAGCGGCCCTCAATGCTGTCCAAATCGCAGAGAAGATCATCAAGAAATAATAGCAATTCTATAAGGACAAATAAAAAGGTTGCCACGTTCATGTTGGCAACCTTTTATATTTATTATGATCACTCTATTTAAAACAAGCTCAATTGTTCCTCCACAGGTTTACTATCTTCTGGAACCTCGTTGGTAATAGTGAAAGGCACATCTATAGTTGGCGTAGCCACTTCTCCCACAGGAGTTTCTACCTCTTCAGCAGATATCTCCATGTCCTCTTCTACACCCTCAGTTTCCTCTTCCTCAGACTCTATTATTTCAGGTTCTGGAGTTATATCTTCTATCTTTGCTATCTCCAACGTAGAGAATCGTTTTCCTTTTGCTTTTGGCGATTTGGTTTCGATGAATTCGGACATAATGACATCTAACGCCATCTTTGTTTCGTCCACGAACGTAAGTTTGAAAACAGCGTCTTCGCGATCGGTAAGGATAGTCATCTTGCTATCGCTATTCTCGCCCAACATGTTTTGCAACTTAGTTTGTGCATCCAATAGGAAACGCTTGCCATAGTAAAAACTTAAATCTGCATTCCACATGGCGAGCGACCACACTTTCTCGCTATCAAACTTCTCAATACGCCAAATGTTTTGGTCGAAGTGTGCCGTCAGATCAAAGTTAGTCAGGTAGTAACCACCATTATTGGTTATAACCAAGATGCGATCATCATCTGTAAACTCGCCCAAGTACATACCTTGTCCGTCGTAGTTTAGGCGCAACACATCTGGATCGAACCACACCTTACGACCTCCCAATGTGGAATGACCTTTCTGTTTGAGAGTGATGGACTTCACTTCGAATTTCGTCAGCACATTACCTCGTGCAGTACGGCTCTTAATTGCCAATTCGCTCAAATCTTTGATTACTTCCAATTTCTTGAGATGCAATGCAGGTTTGAGGGCTACGCGAACTACTTCAGCTTCGCCATTAGGGTTAGCGGTGAAATACATTACACGTGAACCTGCCGCACCTTGAGTCAGGTCATATTCTTTATCACGTGCCACGCCTGTCACGGCGAAACGCTTCATATAATAGATTCCGCCTTTTCCATCGCGATAAATTGCGTTGTAAATAGTGCGGTTATCATTCTTGCGATAAATATCAATATGAATAATATCTTTACCCACATATACTTTATCTGCCACCTTCACGATCTTATATTTACCATCCTTATGGAAGATAATCACATCATCAATGTCGGAGCAATTGCAGAGGAACTCATCCTTCTTCAATCCTGTGCCGATAAAGCCTTCTGCGCGGTTGATATAGAGTTTCTCATTTGCCTCTACTACTGTCTTGATATTGATATTCGCGAAGTTGCGCACCTCTGTGCGGCGTGGATAGAGATGACCATACTTGGTTTTCAAGGTATCAAACCATGCAATGGTATAGTCATTCAGATTCTTGAGATTCTTGATTGTAGCTTTGATCTTCTTGTCCAAATCACGCATCAGCTCGTCCGCTTTCTTCGAGTCGAAACGGGTGATTCGAATCATGCGAATCTCAAACAATCGCTCAATATCCTCGCGACGTACTTCACGAATTAGTTTCGCTTTCCAAGGTTCCAAAGCTTGATCTACAAATGCGATCAACTTCTCTTTGTCGGGCGCATTCTCGTATCCCTCTTCCTTGTATATACGATTCTCAATGAATATTTTCTCCAAAGAGGTAAAGAAGTATTGCTCCTCCAATTCGGCTTTCGCGATCTCCAACTCCCATTTCAGCAAGGACTTAGTATGCTCCACTGATAGGCGTAGCAATTCGCTCACGGTAGTGAAGATAGGCTTCTTATCCTGCACCACACAGCAGTTAGGCGAGATGTTTACTTCGCAATCGGTAAACGCATAGAGTGCGTCGATGGTCTTATCCGACGAACTACCTGGTGCCAATTGTACCTCAATACGAGCCTCTTCCGCCGTAAAATCATCCACCTTGCGCACCTTGATCTTACCTTTCTGTACGGCACGCATAATGGTTTCAATAATCTTCGTGGTCGTTGTTCCGAAAGGAATCTCCGTGATAATCAGTGTGCGATTATCGTCCGACTTTTGAATCTTCGCACGAATACGCACCGCTCCGCCACGTTCACCATCGTTGTAGCGACTCACATCGATCTCGCCACCTGTTGGGAAATCCGGATAGAGTTGAAACTCCTCGCCACGCAAATACGCCAAAGCAGCATCGCAAATCTCGCAGAAGTTATGAGGAAGAATCTTCGAGTTCAAACCTACTGCAATACCCTCTACACCCTGCGCTAAAAGCAATGGGAATTTTATAGGTAGATTGATAGGTTCCTTTTTACGTCCGTCATAAGACATCATCCAATGCGTGGTTTTCGGATTAAACACCGTATCCAACGCAAACTTACTCAGTCGTGCCTCAATGTAACGTGGTGCAGCCGCACCATCACCGGTCAAGGTGTTGCCCCAGTTTCCTTGGCAATCAATCAGCAGGTTCTTTTGTCCTAATTGCACCAACGCATCACCAATGCTGGCATCACCATGAGGGTGATACTGCATCGTTTGACCGACGATATTGGCTACCTTATTGTACTTACCGTCATCCACGCACTTCATCGCATGCAGGATACGGCGTTGCACAGGTTTCAAACCGTCCTCGATTGCGGGGACGGCACGCTCCAAAATCACATACGAAGCATAGTCCAAGAACCAGTCTTGGTACATGCCCGTCAAATGTTGTTTGATTGCGTCAGGGTTTTCTGCCATAGCGGGAATGACGGCAATGAATTAGGTCAGTGGCTTATTGTACGCGCTTGTTGAGGATAACGTGAGCAAACAAACCTGCTACTTGCAAGGTCAATGCAGCCACCAAAAGTCCGTTTACTTGTACACCAAAGTAATACACTGCCAAGCAAACTACTCCAAGCAATACGAGGATTGCACCTAAATTTTTCAGTAAATTATTCATATCGTTTTTTATTTGTTGTTTCACGGATTTCGCTACAAAGGTACTGCTTTTTTTTGATATATCCAAAATTTATTTCATTTTTTCACTCGCCACATGCCACCTGGCATTGATTTTACTACATCTTGCAGCTCCATCATCACCAACTCAGAGGATACAATGTTGTATGCCAATTGCGTTTCCATGACTAATTGATTGATATGAAGCCCATCTTCTGTTTCGCGGAGCAATTGCAATAACCGCTGCTGATTGTCCGTCAAATCACACATCATTTCCACAAGGCATGTCTGTACTGGCATTTTACCCTCTTCCTGCCACTGCATCGCTGCTATCAGATCATCCGCACAATCAATGAGTTGGGCCTTATTTCTCTTGATCAAATCGTTGCACCCTGCGCTACATATATCATCCACTCTGCCAGGCATAGCAAACACATCGCGTCCATAATCCACCGCCATATCTGCTGTAATCAGCGAGCCACCCTTTTTCTTCGACTCTACTACGACTACGGCATCTGCCATACCCGCTACAATACGATTACGAGCTACAAAATTAAATCGTTCAGGCTCAGTGCCACAGGTATATTCCGTCAATATTCCACCTTTGTCCAATGCTTGTACTGCCACCGAGCGATGCACCGAAGGATATATCCTATCCAAACCATGCGCAGGGATAATAATCGTAGAAATCCCCGATTCCATCGCTGCTTTATGAGCTACTACATCTATTCCGTATGCCAATCCACTCACGATAGTTACCTCGGGTACTTTGGCGGCTAAATCCAAAATAAATCGTCTGCACCAATCTTTACCTCGCTCGCTGGGCATACGCGTACCCACCACGCTGACCACATGTTTCGGATTCACATCTACATTGCCTTTGGCGTACAACAAGAGTGGCGCATCCACACACTGTGCAAGACGATATGGATAATTCTCGTCTTTGTAAAAGTATGTTTTTATCTGATGTTTCTCGAT
>JAEIGA010009798.1_pt1 | contig 14515 bp, 22 predicted proteins | sample 9270691 | NCBI WGS metagenome assembly JAEIGA01 (sample SAMN17057246, study PRJNA624740) | gut metagenome | biome: biome; isolation source: fecal sample | host: Bos grunniens | place: China: Xizang | collected 2019 | reverse complement strand
TTTTACTGAAATTCTGTGTTTCGTTTGGTATCAAATAAATATCTACACCAACCAACACCAACAAAATACCGTACAACTCAAAAGGGTAGTTGTTTGGCATTGTGTTTTTAATCACTCTTATAATGGGGTAGTAATATCCTAATGCTTTCATCTGCCGTTGCAAATCACTAGTTGATATTTTCTTTGATCTGATCTCTTTCCAAATCATATTACCCAAACATGTTTTGAATTCGTGCAATCTGTGATTGTTCACGTTTTCAAACTTTATTAAAACACCTTTTCCCATGATCTTAATATTTTATGTTAAACAATATGTTGGTAAGAGGTTGATTCAATCAACCTCTCTTGACCAATTTTCAAATAATTCTCTGTATTCTTCTTTCACGAATAAAACATCACCGCTTCCATCTTCCCACCAATTTGAACTGTGATTGATAATTCCGCCTGCATGAATCATTTGTTTATATATTCCTCTAAATAATCCGCTAATCTTTCTACCTTGAAAATGTCCGCCATTTTTTGCGTCATTTGTTATATATCCCTCTGCGTGTATTGTTTCATATTCGCCATTTTCGTTTTGAAATTCATAATCACAATCTCCCCACCAACCAAATTTTATTGTGTCTTTCAAAACCTGTTTTTGTTCCTCATTGAGTTTGTTAATCTCTTCAATGAATTTTTCTTGTGTACTCATAACCGTAAAATTTAGAAATGTTAAACAATATTTTTCTTTTGTGAAATTCTACGTTACATAATTGTTATATAATTTATAGTATGTTCAATACCTATAAATACAAACGTAAAGGACCGTAGTAGAATTTCAACACTGCAATATTAAAAATACATTTGTAAATATGCAAATATTTTTGCAAGTTTTTTTTGTAGTGGGCAAAAAAAATAACACCGCATTTTGTACGGTGCTATTTTCATACAGTGGTGGAAACACCTCTAAATGGGTGATGCGCACTATTTATTAACTCTTAATTAATCGTTTGGCACTAAATAGAAATTGCCGTTGCCATCATTTTCTGTGTGGTATTTGTCGGGATCAACATAAACCTTTTTTGTTTCCTCTTCATCATCTTTATCGCATGATGGTAATACGAAACACATTGATACAATGAACATTGTTAAATATGCTACTCTTTTCATAACCTTTGAATTTAATTGTTAATGCCACAAATATAATCAAAGATTTGAATTGTCTGTAATGTTTGGTTCAAAATCTTTGAAATCGTTTGTTGGATTCTGCATTTGCATTAACATTGAATCTTGGTTGCTGGTGATCTGCAAAACTTTGTTTGTACTGTCGTTTTGCTCAACTCTGAAATTACCCTGCAAACCATCCGTTAAACGAATCGTTTCTGTTAATAGAATGCTAGAATCAAACTGTTTGAAATTGCATGATAAATCAAACTGCAATAACCATAGATCAAAGAAAGTTAGTTTATCGTAGTCGGCTGGTGAACTTTCCTTTTGTCCGTTTTCTAATATCTGGTAATAAATTTCATTGCCAGAATCCCAAATTTTTTGTGGTAAAATGAATTCACATTTGAATGCATTGACACCATCACGAAATGTTAATTTTTGTTTCGTTATGCCATTTTGAAAACGTTCTGTTGTTTTGTTCACCTCTTTTTTATTCGCTAACCTTGGCGCCCAAAAATCCAAACTTCCATCATTTTCAATGAAATAATCGAAAAACAATGGTTTATCCAAACCACTACGAATATTTTTGTAGGTTAATTTTATGTTGCTTATTTTAAGGTCGCTAACATTGATAACATCAAATGCGCTAGTAGGTATGTAACAACATAGAATGAAAGAAAATTTAATATAATATGTTCCTTTGTTGATATGGTAGCCATCAAACACACTTCTATAACCGTCAATTTCTCTTCGGTTGAATCTCCAATCATTTTTGAACTGCCCAATTGACAATTTCAATGAATCTGGTAACGCATAGAATGTTATGTCATTTTGGCGGTTGTTTGGCAAACCTTTATTTGTGATAAAATCTTTGTTAATTATCTTTTCAAATAGATCGTCACCGCCTGTTTCAGTCAATATGACTTCATACGCATTGTTTTGCCGTTGCTCTTTCAATGCGTTTTTTATCTGTGTCGGTGTGAATTTCTTTTTGTTCCTGTTGAGTAACCACAACAGAAACAAACCGCCACCAATCCACAATGGACCATTATTTTTATTTCGCTTTTCAATTGCCATACCTACATAAATTTACATCGTTTGATATTTCTATAACCAATATAACCGCAAACAGCCAACAGCAACAAAAGTATAATTGAAAATATTCTGCTGGCTCTTTCTTTGCGTTTTATGGTTGCTTTCTCTTCTGTATTGGTTGCGCTGGTTGAATCCGCCAGCACACTATTTATATTTTTGATCTCTATTGAATCGGTGGTGAATCCATGTTCAATATAGAATTTATCTTCCTCGCTTAAATAGGTTGTTGTTTTTTTGAATGTGGTTGTTGTTGTGGTGGTTGTGCCATCTGGCATTGTCTTTGTTTGTGTTTGCGCACCCTCAATCACACTCAATTCATTTTGCTTTGTTTTGGTTGTGTCGGTTATCTGTTTCAATTCGTTCTTTACTTCCGTTCTGGTTGAATCGGTTGTTTGCTCTACATGCGTTGTCTGTACTTCGTTTTGCTTTCGTGCAACACGTTTGGTAGTATTGCACGAAGCGAAACAAAATACAATCAATATTAATAGTAGTATGGTTTTATTTTTTATATCCATATTGTTATTTGAAATTCTTCGTTTGTTGTTATATCCACAAAATCAACGTGTACTCCTTTTGTTGTTTCTTTAATATTTAACACTTGTATAGAATCACGAACATAATAATATGGTTCTACCAAATTAGTATTTTTTTTCCCATTGACAATAATAGATTGACTGTTAGAATCATCTTCTATTGTTATATAACCTTTGCGACAACGAAAAATTAAATTGCCCCTCTTTTTAAAAGAACTTGTTTTGTTAATTATTTCTAAATCGTCAAATTTTAGTCCTTCCATCATTTGCCCTCCTTTTCCTTTAATGCTTTAATTTCTTTTTCTTAATTTTCACGATTTTAATTCGTTCTCCAATTTCATAAACTCGGCGAGTTTCCCCCTTGCATTACAATCGGGGTGGTCGCAACCGATAACTATTCCTATAACGAAATTTAGTTTTCTCTCCGTTTTTGTCAATCGTTGTTCTATCTCATCCCTCCGCTTGTTGCGCTCTTCGATTTCCTCTTGGTGTCTTTTGTCCCTCTTGTTTAGTATGTACTTTACAAGATAGCCAACACCGCCGATTACTGCCGTTACAATTGGGGCGATTATGTAAATGTAAGTGTTTTCTACCATTTCATATATTGATATTGTTTAAAATTGATAGCGGTTTTCACCGCTATCAATTTTATTATTTTAACGTGGTGTTTCAATAGCACCATATATTTTAACATGAATTTTTTGTGTTTCTAAATCTAACTTATAAGAAAGATAAAATTCAGAATCTATAATATTTGAAATGTTAATTATCTCTTCTATTGTTTTGGATGAAAAATTGTTATCTATAATAACTAAATCTGATGATATAAAATTTTTAAAATTATTACTTCCTTGAAAGAAAGTAAGTGTGAATAAATCATCATTATAATTTTCAATTTCTTCAAGACCAATAGATACAACATTTATATCTGTTTTAAGGTCATTGATGAAATTTTTTAAATTTTCTGAATTGTAAAAACGAAATTGAGCAACTGCTATTTCTTCTTGAAGAGTGTTTTCAAAACTTGTAAGAGACGAAATAACTTTTGTATCTATTATATTTCCTCCACCTACACCATTTACTGCTAATTCAATGATTGCCTTGTCTTTTTCTCTTACTACTTGTCTATTTCCGTAGTTTCTAATTAAATCTAAAATTCCCATAATTGTAATTTTTAAAGTTATTGTTAATTAATTTGTTAAATCATTTTCTCATATCCGGACATAATATAATATTCAAATTCATTCTCTCTTCTATTATGTATAAAAACCATATTTTCTACATATATAGATGTAGTTGAATATCCATCCCAATATTCAATATATTGAATATCTTTCCAATACTTTTTTAAATCACTCAAAACTTCTTCTTTATCATAATTCATTGAATAATGGTCTAATATTATAGCAAAATCTTTGTTGAAAGCAAATGCGTAATAATCACTTCCTTCTGTAAATACCAATTCATTTTTCTTTGCGTCATGAATTATTTGTTTGAATATTTCGTATTGATATGTCCCTTTATTCATATTATTCCCTCCTAATAATTATCCGGTGCCGGTGTTTCAATGATAAACCCAAATTGAGTTAATCCGCTTCGCAATGTCCTAAACACAAAATAACATTTGTTGTTGTCGAATACGGAAAAATTCAAATAGGCAAATTTACTCCAATCATATTGTGGCATTTCCACACCGGCTATTATTTCACAATCTAATTGAATGGTTCTATATCTATCATCAAAATTTGGATTTAATCCGGTTATTCCGTCAATCCAATATTCCAAAGTGTTTACTTTTGCCGGTTCAACTCCCTTGAAATCCAATTGTTGTTGGGTATATTCGTTGAATGTCAAAGTTTTAATGATAGCCGGTGTGGGGTAATAATATTCAACATAATCATCTGTGCTACTATCTGTGTTCGTTAAATCTGCATATTGTGCGTATGCGGGATTTCCGTAAAATTCAGATTCTTTTTGCAATCCGGCATTACTCGGATAATTTCCCCAATTTGCCATATTATAATCGAAGTACCATGTCCAATTTGTGATAGATTGGTTTATCTGTATACATTCCAACGGATTATAATAAACTTGTGGACTTCTTGTGTAATATTTTTTCGAATAGCAAAAGCCTAAATCTTGTGATAAGATATTTACAAAATATGCGTCTAATACTCCATTCGTTGAAATTATCTTCTTGCATATCAAATACCTTGCATAAGAATCATTTTTTTTCGGATTAAGTTTTATTGCAACAATATTAGTTGCATTGAAAACATTATTATTGTTATCGTTGCAGTAGTCCAATAGTTCAAATTTGCATGTCGGGTCAGAACCATTCCATGTAGTTAGTAGGTATCTACCATAGTAATTCATGGAATCTTCCCTACTGAATACCGAAAATTCAAATTGTGACTTTCCGTTATTCACGCATTGTATCTCTATCAATGGCACATAATTGCCAATAACTCTATTTTGAATCGCACCTGCTGAATCGTTGCGCTCTAACAAACTCATAGATAAAATGGCATTTGTTTGGAAATTTCCCACAATAATTTTATCTTGCTTGTTGTTGATCGTTTCAATTATGTTGCCATTAACATCAATTTCATGCCCTGTTGCCGTTTCGGTTACATTAATAGTGTTTTGAGGTGAAATCAATGTTTGTTTTTCCCCCTTGCTATTATTACCGCCTATTTGATTGAATTGTAGTGCCATATTCGTTTATTCTTTGTAGTAGGTTATAACAACATTTAAAAGGTTCTCTAAATCTTCCCCTCTATTATCTTCATTGAAATTGATATTGAAATCCGTTGCAATTACTGTATCACACTTTTCAGAAATGGAAAGTGAATGATTTGGCTTTAAAAGAATGCTATTAACATAAACATTCTTTGTTCCTACGTTTTGAAATGCTATGCAAGAAAATGTGTCACATCTGATAATGTCATTTTCTTTTATTGTCATGGTTTTATAAGTTGCTCGCATGGTCTATTGGTTTTTAATGATTAAATAGGTAATTAAACAAACGAATGAAAATGCAACTACTTTTTTTTTTTCAATGCCAAAATCCAACGTGGTTGAATATCCCAATTTATTGGCATAACTTGTGATGTATCTTTCCACCTCACCTTTGGTTACAAATCCATCGTTGTTTGTGTCGAATATTCTGTTTTGTCTTGCAATTAAATTTGCATTGTTTGTGTCCAATACTCCATTGGTTCGTTTGCCTAAAATGTAAGTGCTTTCTTTGCCAACTGCATTTGGGTAAAAAATACACAAATAAAGATCTGTTAGACTGTGAATCTTTCCTGCATATCTGGATAAATAAGAATAGACAAAATCCAATTGTCTTATATTTGTCATGTTCTTCAATTCTTCGGTGGTTGTCCCCAATCCTTGTGCGGTCGCTGGCATAAACTGAATTAAACCTGTTGCGCCACTTGTTGCGTTCACCGCTTTTGAATTCAAACCGCTTTCAAAATTCATTACAATCATTAACCAATTCGGTTTGATACCTAATTGGTTTGCAATTGCAATTACTTTGCTTTCAAACTCTGCATTGTTGCCACCTTTTATTTTATTTGCAAGAAATAAACTCATACCAGAAATATTTTTAATTCCACAAAATGCCTGCTTGCTCGAATTTCGTTTTTAATAGGTTATACAGTGCGCCTGTATTGTTTAACTCTTCATTAAACCAACCAACTAAATTAATGAATGTGCCATCCCCCCATGCTGGTGATCCATAACTTCCATATTCACGCATTCCAAATGCTTTATTTACTGCAATTAGATCGGGACTTGTCAAGCGGTTGCGAGTGATTAAAATTTCCTCGATCAAATCTTCATCCGTTCCAAATCCTTTCATTGCATTATAAAGCGCATTGGCTATGCTTTCCGCTTTTTCATCGGTGATGGTCCTTTCGTTTGACTGCATTAATGCGTTTTGCTCTTCAACAAACACTTTTTCTTTCAACTTCGCTTTCAATTGTTTGTTTTTGTAAGACTTATATAACGCATGAATAGCAATGCCAGACACACCCAAAACACCAACGGTTATAATTGGGTTAGACAGTACCAAACTTTTTATTCTTTCAAATGAAATCATATTCGTATATTATTTTAAAATAAATTCTTTTGCCGTGCCATACATTGGATTAGCCACAAAATCGGGTAATTTGCAAAGAATAGCCAACCAATCGGGATCTAATTCTTTCCACCGTGTAATTGCTTCCATCACTTTGTTGAATTCCTCTTCGGTCAAATCTATATCAACTTCACCGCCTGTTTCCTGTTGTGGTGCTTGCAATGTTTGTGCCTGTGGTTCGTTGTTGTCTAACATTCCAACTGCTGTTGGCATTCTCTTACTCAATAAACCTTGCAACACTGGTGCAACAAATGGTGTTACCTTTTCAAAGAATTCATTTAAAGCACCGCTATTTTTCTTCGCTTCCGCTTTTGCTTCTCCCAATTCCTTTTGCATACGTTCTAATTTATCGTTCAATCGTTCCATCTGGAATTCGGAATCTTTCTTTGCTAAAATTGCCTCTAATTCCGTTCTGGAAATTGAATCGTTTGGCACGTTTGCAACCGCCACCGCTTGCGCTGGTTGCGTTGTCTTTCCATCTGTTATGCGTAAACGAATGCATGTGTTTTTTGCGTTTCCATCACACTGCTTAATGATATAGTCACCATTTCCGTAGGCTTTGATAGTATCTATCAAATTTTGCCGTTTCTGATCTGGTGTATCATCTTCGTATGTGCAATTAAGAATGCAGTTGTTACTCATTTTATTATCTTCCTTTCCTGCTTGAAAGACAATAAAATTCTGCACTCTGTTAATTACAAAACTTGCTAAAACATCATCTAAACTAGTGTAAAACATAATCTACTATTTTTATTGTTGTTTGTATTAAGATTTGTACTCTACATTTGCAAAATAGACACCATCAATTTCCGTGTTTGGTGATACTCGTATGTAAGAGTTTTGAAAATCGAATTGCACGTTTTGCAAAATAATTCTATTGTAGAAATAATCTGTTGTAAACAGACACAATGGCACATTTTCAACAAACATGAAATTATTCTTTTGCAATGTTAAAAAAGACTTACTAAATACATCATTGGAAATTGCCAATTTATTAGACGGTGTTTTATATTGCTCACTATCTAAATTGATCGGGAATGTAAACGAAACAATTTGTTTGTTTATCAATGTGCGGTTTTCTCCAAAATACATGCGGTTGTTAAGTGGGTCAAATTGTTTGATCTCCACATAATCAATATTGTTGATTTGGTCCGCACTGTATGGATTCATAATTTGCGGTTCATCATACCAGAATACAAAAAGCAATGTTATTGGTTCGCTGGTTGTGTTTTCCACAAATGAATTGATAAGATCAATCATTTTCAGAATCTCTTCACGTTCACCAACTCTTTTCATTGGTGAAAATCTAGATACCTTGCAACCTTTTACAAATAAATTCTGTGTGCCATGTTGCATTAGTGAAATGTAGCAATTATCAACATCATTAGAAAGCGCATTACCATTAACATCATATTCAATCATTCCATTCAGACAGTCAATATATTTTATGGTTCTGTCTTTCAAATCTAAAATATCTGGTAAGTATGTTTTTGAATATTGTGGCAAAACCATTGTAAAAGTTTTGGCACCACTTGCTATTTGTCTTTTCATGTTCGTTAATATTTGAATGTTAAATAAATGTCGCTTCCATCTTCTATGCGTATGAATGAATTGTCGGAATCAATGTTCAATCCATCGAATTTTATACAGTTGTCATTTATTTGTTTATCGAAATACAACAATGACAAAGGTATGTTGTATATATTGTTTTTGTTGTCTACTGTCCTAATTGTAAGATATGCATTGTGTGCGTATGTGCATTGAATTTGTCTTATCTGCTTTCCGTGCAATTGATAGCCACCAATTTCAGAAAGTTTTATTATCTTATTTCCTAACGAACTAACGGACAATGTTAAACTATTTGTTGCCAATAATTCGGGTTTGTCCATCATCGTTGCATATACAACACATAAAGCAATATAGCCATTTGTTTCGGGCAAAGATTTAACATTTATCTTTGTCAAATCTAGGTCCAACACATCATTAATTGTGTGTTTCATGAATTCAGAAAAGACAGTCAAATTTTGTTTTGAACAAATGCACCCTTTATCCTTATTGTATATATCAATGTAGCAAGATTTAACAATTTCTCTGTCAAAAATAGAAATACCGTTAAATGTGTTACCACTTGCAAAGAATGGGTAAATGTAACTGATCTTTCTATTTTCCAAAAAACGGTCCTTTGGTAAAAAGATAAAATCTTTGGTTGAATCGCATTCTAAAAATAATGTTTCAAAATTTTGTACTGTCATATCTTTTTTTTTTAAAAAAGTTTGTAGGCATTACAAACACCTACAAACTAAATTAACGTAGGTTGTTGTCGTTTTCGTTGTCGCTTTCTTCGCTGGTGATTTCCACCCATCCAATTTTTTGTCTAATTTGAAAATAGACTTCTAACCGTTGGTAATATTCAAACATAATGCAAAAGTTTTTCAAAAAGGTGGTTGTATTTCAAACCACCTTTTTAAGTTATTGATTAGATACAATTTTTGTATGGGTTGCCATCTTCCTTGTACTTTTCCAAAGTACCGCCAACAACTCTATAACCATAAGCAAGAAAAACAATCTTTGATTTGAAATTCTCACCGTATGTTTCTGGATCATCATCCAACAATGTTTGTTGTGCGGTGTAATCACTTGCCGCAAAAGTTGGGAATGTAACAGTGATTTTGTGATCTTGTGTTCCTGCAAAGATTACTTCCTCTGGCATAGAGCGCAAATCATTCTCAAAATCAAAGTGGTTGATCTTCAAATTAAGATCGTCTGTGCCCTTATCCTTTAAGAAAAGTGCTGTTGGCATGTCGGCAAAGTTTACCGTTGTGCCTGTACTCAAATACAATGATCCATTGTAAAGGGCTTTAATATCGTCTGTCTTAAAACCAGGAACAAGCACTTGTGAATTCTCATCTAAAATTGCTTTGTGTGGTGCAAACATTGGCACATTCACAAATGGGTGTTCTGAATCCTCAATGCGCACGGCTACACCCATAGAAACAACAACAAACAAATCGTTTCGTTTCAAATTTGATTCTACTTTGGAAATGTTTTCCTTTTTCAAATCAAATTCGTATGTTCCCTGTCCGTTCACCAAATCTTGCTCAATGCGCAAAAGTGATGGTTGTGGTGCAATTCCTTGTTTACCGTAGTACCCACAAACTTTTTCAAATCTTTGTCTATCAAAATTAATGCTTGAAATAACTGTTGCCATAATTATAATTTTTTAGTTGTTTATACTTTTACTTACTGCACGTTTGCGGTTGCTTTCTGTGCTTCCTCTTCCTCTACACCTCTAACAATTGGTCTGCGGTGTAACAATCTGCCAACGGCATTTTGTGATGGTAGCAATGCGCCAACCGCATTTTGGCTAGCCAATAAACCGCTTGTTGCTGGTGGTGTGGAATCTTCACCCAACTTCAAATCTGTTGCGAGTTTGTAACCAGCGACACCAATCATTCCGTTTCCAATTCCCTTTAATAGGTCATTTTTGGAGAATGCTGAAATAACAGCACCGCCAACAGCCTGCACGGCTACGGTCATGAAATCAACTTCGCCATCTTTCTTATCTTCGGAATCTGTGAATTTGCTCACGAATTTTGCAATAGCACCACCAGCGACACCGCCAGCAACACTCATAAAATTAATTTTCATCTTCATTTTCTATAATTTTTAAATTGTTGTTTTTACTTCTTACTTTTTCAATCCGTTGATCGCACTTGAAATCTTTTTGTCTAGTGCTTCCGACTTTGCATTAATAGCACGTCTTTTGTTGTTTTCCTTTTTGACTTCTGCAAGTTTTTTCAAATAATTTTCCTTTACTTGCACACTTGCACTTGCTTTTGGTCTCTTTGGTGTTTTTAACATTTTAAGTTTTGCCATAATTGTAAAATTTTAAGTTTATATGAATCATTTAAAAATATATGCTCCTACCGCTAAAATTCCGCCTAACAAAAAAATCCACTTCATGTCAATTTGCCCATCTTTGTCACTGTCTAGAAATCCAACCCAATCATCTTCACTAACAAGATATTGAGGATCTAACTGCCGTGCTTCGTTGTCTGTGCGCATTGCTTTTACTTGGTTAATCACTTGGCAAGCAATACCTACACATGTACCCAATATTGTTAGAATTGCGGTTATTATTGCAAGTGGATCACCAACTTTTGTTGTTTTATTTTTCTGTGCCTGTTGTCTCAACGAATAAACACAATCATTCGCATTTTTACCGCCTGTTTGTGCCAATATACCAGAATCAATTAAGTTGTTTTGCGTAACTGAATCCAATTGCAAATTGCACCTGCTTAAATATGCCTGCATTGATTTTTGTTGCGCCAACTTTACAACCGCTTTTTTGTTGTCTTTAATCAATGACACATCACAACGCAAATAGGACCATGCAACACCACTTTTTTTGAAATCTGTTAAAAATTCATCTCTTGTTCCGTTGATAGTAACATCTTTAACATAGAATTCAGTGCGCTTTCCGTTTTGCTCAAAGAAATTAAGATCCATTACATTTTCTTTCCACCAGATCAATTCATCTTCAACCGTAGTAGTATCTAGCGCATAATTTGAAACAATAGCCGTTGAAATTTCTTGAATGGTGTTGTTTAGTGCGCTGTTGCGGTCTGAAAGTGTTTTGAAATTCGTGTCGAATCTACCTTTGTTTATTGCATCTATAAAGTAAAAATTTGCCATTTCCAAATAGGTCTCATTTTCCGCAAATTGTTCTATCAAACAATAAATACAGAAATATAGATCCATTTGGTTATATAGATCATTCAACACAACTTCATTATCTGTGAAATTTGCTTTTTCCTGTAATAAATCCAAATGTGAAATGATACGAACTTGGTTTTGTCTCATTTCCTCAATCGGTTTATTGAGGTCAAACAAATATTTGTTTGTGTCAATTGTGATATTTCCTATCTGTGTACGTTTCATTTTTTCTTTCTTTTTTTCTTTGCCAATAATAACACAACAGCCAATACAGCAACACCACCAATTAATAAACCGCTACCGCTACCGCCTGCACCGTTGTAATCATAATATGATGGTGCTATATTGCTTGTTCCTCCTGTAACCGTGCCAAATATCTTTGTGAAAATGTCTGCTACTTTGTCCGCTATCGTTCCCACTTGATCCCATGCAACTTTTTTTGTTTCCTGTTGCGCTCCTACCACATCACCATTTTTATCGTATACTGGTTCAATGCCATTCCAATCAATTGCACCAATGAAAATTTTGTAAGAATCTTTTTCACCGCCAAAAGATTTGCCATCAAACATTGTTGAAAGTAGGGTAGTAGGTGAACAATTGTATTTTGCCATAATTGCGCCATATATTAGCAATAGGCACGAATTATAAGTAATACCAGAATTTTGGATAAGTGATTCAAAAAACACCTTTTCATTTGCTTTCTTCAATATCTGTGTTTGGTTCAAATACTTATCATCTGCAAATAGATACAATCCCATTTCCGCATAATCAATCACTTTGTTTGCAATGTCTGAACAATCATTTGCAAATGTGATGTTGCAATTAGCAATAATATTGTTATTAAACCAATCAAATGCTGTTTTATTAACCATTGATATATTAGCAATATTATATTGTGACTTCGCATTCTGTCTATTGTCTACATATAATTTTGTAGCCGTTTTAAGGTCTGTAAGTGATGGACCTTTCAAAAACCAATTTTGAAAAATGAATGCAATAACATCCAAATCAACTTTCTTTTTATAGTTGTCCGTAATCCACACCAACCATTCGCCAATAACCTGCATTCTGGTAATGAATCTTTCACGGCTGAAAGAGGCAAACAAAAAACACTTTGCGGTGATCTGTGCAACCGTGTCTTTTACGCTGAATGATATTTCTTTTTCTTCAATTCCGCTTAACATCGAAATTTTTGTAGTGTTCATAATGTCATATTTTTTTATAAATCTTACTTCCTCAAATTTGGCATGTCCTTTCTGCACCGCCACACAATCAATTACTATTTCATTGCCTGTTTCATCGAATGCAACCGAATAAACGTGTGTATATTCGTCACCTGCTTTATAACTAGCAAAACGGAATCCGTTTTCAATTCCCAACATTGTCAATACTGCACACACAAATACAGAATAACTTTTGCAATCTCCGCAACCATCATCAATGAATCTGTTTGGTGTTTTTATCCACTGCACACCATTTGGATCTATTTTGTATTGTATGTTAGTGCAAACGAAATCAATTATTTTATCGCACGTTTCCAACACCGAATCACTAACAAACATTTCTTTGTAGTTGTCCGCCTGTTTGAATGATTTATCGAACACATATTTTACTGAGTTTACAATATCCTCAATCTTTCCGTGTTCGTGCAATACCTTTGATTTTCCGTTTGAATTCATGTTCATTTCAAACTAATAATTTCATATTCTGAATAATAGTATGGACTTTCATCGAATCTATTCACATACCTATATTTATTCTTTTGCAATTCTCTTAAATCATTTTTACTCTTTCCGTACTTCAAAGAGTATGTTGCACCTCTTGGATAATATTTTGTAAAATCAACAAATTTTCCTGTATTAGATATTTCTTTTTCATTTTTAATTTTCAATATTTCTTTTCCCTGTAAAATATCCCAAATGCTTTCTGGCTCTTCGCTTATATATCCCATCAATTCTTGTATGGTTCGAAAAAATATATTTTCTTTCATATATAGTTCAATGGAATATAATGTTGTGTTTATTCCACTGCAACCGCTTACACTTGCTTTATCATTGCCAAATAATTCACTCATTTTGAATTGTTTTATGTCAATTGCTGGTATTGGCACATACACACCATTAAATTTCAAAGATCCTGCAATAGTAAGTTTTACAGTAGTTGCCAACTGCACAAACATATTCCACCATTCCGCAAACACTTCTTTGTAGAACACATCAACCACAACAAAAACTTTCGTGGTTGTGCTGGCATTGATAATCTGTGTGTATGGTACTTTTGCCACACCTACATATCTACCATTGATATAACATTTCAAATTTGAATTGCTTAATGTGATTCTTTCGGTGCTTTTGTTTGTAACATCTAGATTCACACCAATAGAGAAATTGTTTTTTGATATTGCGTTTGCCATCACACCGCTAATCTCAATATCCAAATTGCTACCAACTTTGTATGCTCTCCAATACCTGTAACCTCCAAATAGTAACACTCCAATTGCACTGTATTTTAACAAATCGTTTGCCATAATAGTTTTTTTAAAAAAAAGGTTGGTGAGGAATACGACGCTTTTATGTTTTAGTCCTGTATTATCTATATTTCAACCAACCTATTTGGTTATGATAAAGAAAATATTGCTTAACGTGTGCAATTATACAGACAGACAAAAAGAGGTGCAAAAATTTATAACAACTTATAACAACGTATAACAAGCCATAACATATTATACGTTGTTATTCGTTGTTATAAAGTGTTATCGGTTGTTATTCGTTGTTATAAAGTGTTATCGGTTGTTATAAAGTGTTATGGTGTTATTGTAATTGTAATTGTTATTGTAATTGTAACTGTTATTGTAATTGTAATTGTTATTGTA
>JAEIGA010009797.1_pt1 | contig 14516 bp, 5 predicted proteins | sample 9270691 | NCBI WGS metagenome assembly JAEIGA01 (sample SAMN17057246, study PRJNA624740) | gut metagenome | biome: biome; isolation source: fecal sample | host: Bos grunniens | place: China: Xizang | collected 2019 | reverse complement strand
CCGAGTTTACGTTCCGTAAACAACAAGAAGCAGAAGATCGAATTGGAGTTTGATGAGTTCATTAAGTTGGAGAAGCCTGCTGAAAAGGTGATATTCTCACCACCCCAGATGGAACAACCGGAACTTAAAGTTGTCGGTAAGAAAGTGTCGGTAGAATATTTGGACTCTCTAAGGGATTCAACCACGTACACGATTGACTTTTCGGATGCCATTGTAGACAACAATGAAGGTAACCCCATGGGAAATTTCTCATTCTCGTTCTCGACTGGTAATCAGATTGATACCATGGAAGTAGCAGGAACAGTCCTGTTAGCTGAGGATTTGGACCCGGTTATGGGTATTCAAGTGGGTTTGCATAAGGATTTGAATGATAGTGCTTTTTCTACCAAACCATTTGATCGTGTGTCGCGTACTGATAGTCGTGGACGCTTTTCAATTCGTGGAGTAGCGCCTGGTAAATATCGTATTTATGCGTTGAAAGATGGAAATCAAAACTATCTGTATGATTCCAAGACCGAAATGGTTGCATTCTATGATTCTATCATCATTCCAGACATGATGCCTGCTACCAGACAAGATACTCTTTGGAAAGATACACTGACCATTGATACCATTATGACGGTTAATTATACCCGCTTTTTGCCTGATACTTTGGTATTGAGAGCTTTTAAGGCAGAGAACGATCGTCAATATTTAACCAATAGCCAACGTGATAAGGAGAATCATTTTATCTTGACCTTCAGTGCAAAAAATGATACATTGCCTACTATTAAAGGCTTGAACTTTGATGAGAAGGATGCATTTGTCATTGAAACCACATCTCGTAATGACTCTATTTGTTATTGGATTAAGGATTCTTTGATTTATTTGATGGATACGCTTGCTATCCAACTTGATTATCTGTATACTGATACATTGAATCAGTTGGTGCCTACTACCGATACACTGTATTTGGCGAACAAGCTGACAAGGGCACAAAAAGAAAAGCTGCAGAAAGAAGAGGAAGAAAAGAAGGAAAAAGAACGAAAGAAGCGTGAAAAGAAAGGATTGGAACCGGAAAAGGAAGCCATGAAATTTTTAAGCATGAAAGTGGATGCTGCCGGTACTTTTGATATATTTAATAATATAGTTTTGTCGTTTGATGAACCATTGGCCTCTATAGATACTTCTGCCATCCATATGGAGGTAAAGGTAGATACACTTTGGCAATCTACACCTTTTGTGTTTGAAGCGGATTCTGTATTGCCTCGTACCTATCAGATTCTAGCCCAATGGGAGCCTGAAAAAGAATATCAGTTGACTATTGACTCTGCTGCTATAGTTGGATTATATGGCTTGCATACCAATAAAGTTCAGCAGACTTTAAAAGTAAAGAAACTGGATGAGTATGGTACTTTATTGCTCAATTTAGTAGGGGCACCAGAGCATTCTGTAGTTGAATTACTTGATAATAATGGTAAGGTAATCCGTAAACAAACGGTTACAAAAGAGAATACAGCTGATTTCTATTTCTTGAATCCAGGTACAAAGTATTACATACGGTTGTTGGCTGACCGTAATGGTAATGGTATTTGGGATACGGGTAATTATGAAAAAGGTATACAGCCTGAAAAGGTTTATTATTTCCCTAAAGTATGGGAAATGAAAGCTAATTTTGAGTTTGAGGAAACTTGGAATATTCATGAAGTACCGGTTGATCGTCAGAAATTGGATGAAATAAAGAAACAGAAGCCTGAACAGGAAAAGAAAATTAAGGACAGAAACAAAGAACGATTGAAAAAATTAGGCAGAACATCATGATGAAAAGAACGATAGTTATATGTTTGAGCTTGATGTTGTATGTTGTTCAGATGCAAGCGCAATGTGAGGCTAAGAATGAAGCCATTCAAGTAGGTGAAAAATTGACATATGAACTTAAGTTCAATTGGAAGTTCATTTGGGTAAATGCTGGTGAAGCAAAGATGGATTTGACATCGACTACCTATAATGGAAAATCATGCTATAAGACGGACTTGTTGTGTGTTAGTAATTCTAAAGTCGATTTTTTCTTCAAGATGCGTGATACGCTTACTTGTATTACTACCCCTCAATTGCAACCTCAATATTTCCGGAAGGGGGCTGAAGAGGGAAGCCGTTACTCTGTGGATGAAGTTTGGTTTGATTATACAAAAGATGGTAAGATAAAGGTCGACCAACAGCGTAGAGTTAGGGGACGTAATACAGTTACAGCTAAGGATATTCGTGAGGATTGTGTATTCGATATGCTTAGTATCTTGCTACAGGCGCGTTCTTATGACCCTAAGGACTATAAGGTAGGTGATAAGATTCTTTTCCCGATGGCTACAGGACGAAGAATCGAAGAACAAACCTTGATTTACAGAGGTAAGAAAAATTTTGAGGCTGAGGATGGAATGGTATATCGTTGTTTAGTGTTCTCATTGGTAGAATATAATAAAAAAGGAAAAGAAGAGGAAGTGATTACTTTCTTTGTGACGGATGATGATAATCATTTACCAGTTCGTCTGGATTTATACCTAAATTTTGGTTCGGCTAAAGCTTTTCTTAAGACAGTAGAGGGAAACCGTCATCCACTTACATCAATAGTAAAAAAGAAATAGATATAATAATAAAAGAAAGAGTCATTAGGAAATCAGCTAATGACTCTTTCTTTTATTCATCAAACAATCGTGATTGGCGTGATACAATGTGTAATTTAGCTCCCATTTCAAAGGCTTTCAGGATATGTTCCCCACCTTTACTCATCACTTTGCAGAGTGAATACTTAGGTCCAACTATTTCTTTGATACGTACTTCGCCAATTTTATGTTCCATGTAATTCTCCGCAAAGGAAGTCTGTACCATAACGTCAAATCGTTGCCCTTCTTTAATTGGGTCATCATAGCCTAAATTTATGTATACACTTTTTGCCTTTTTATTGTTGTCGGATACCAATTCAACAATGGAACCATGAACTTTGAAGTTGTGTTCAATCAGATTTCTCATTGCATACGGGACATTAACTAAAGCTCTTTCTAATGCATAATATTGACTGGCTTCCTTTCCTGAAGAGGAACCTGTTTCCTCATAATTGCGGGTAAAGATAGTTGTGCCATCACTAGTACGTATTAATTGTAGGCGAATAACAAATTTCTCTTTATAACTATTTTCACGACTATGAAATTTAGGACCTGAGATACCATCGTCTGTAGCTTCTCGGTTCAATAGCTTGCCCTGTAAGAGGTATTGTGCACGATATCGTAGTGCATTTTCCATGGGAGAGTATTCAGGAGCAGGAATTATGGCATGAGCATCTACCAAATTCACCCGGTTGGTGTTAGTGATACCGTCAATGACAGCTGATCGGATATTAGTTAGAACACTTTCGGGTACTTTGACATCAGATGTGAAATCATCGACAAACAATGTTTGTTTTTGAGATTGAACTGCAAGAGGTAATAAAAGCAGAAGAATACTGATAAAAAAGTGCTGTAATTTCATGGTTCCTAAATAAATATTGGATGACGAATTTAGAAACTTTGTCTCTTATATGCAAACTTTTTATATAAATATTCTATAATAAAGAAGAGGCTGTCTTATTCGTTGAAAGTAGACAGCCTCTTTATCAATTAATTATTCTTTTACCTTATTCCTTAGTAAACTTATAGATTGCAAATGTCTTGGCTCCAATTTCTGCGTTAAAGACATTACCTTCAATATTTACAGAACTTTCTTTAGGAAGAACTACGTTTGGATTATCAACAGTGTTGTCAGCATCCAAATTATCTGAGTGGAAAGTGATGCATTTACCATTAGACAATTTATTCTTCTTCTTTAAACCGGCAAAGTTCAATGTGATGTCTTGTGCTTTGTCAGAAGTGTTGATAACCTTAACAATATATTCCTTAGTGTCATTGTCCCAAACAGCACTTGCGAATAATCCATCTTGACCTTCTTGACCGCCCACTGGCTTCTTGTCCATAGTCAAAGGAACTACATTCGTACCCTTATTGTGTGAATAAAGTTGCTGTACATAGTAGCTACATGTACGAACTGATTTTAAATTATCAAACCAAATCATGTCTGGACGCCATTGCCAACCTTCTACGTGAGCAAAGAGAGGCGCATATGTAGCCATGTGTACGATGTCAGCATTACGTTCAATGTTTGTCATGAATGCAGCTTCCATCAAAGCTGCGTTGAAATGATTCCATTTCTTTCCTCTTCCGTGACAAGCATATTCACCAGCAAACACCTTCGGACCCTTACGGTCGTACTTATCATAACGCATACCTTCTTTCAAGAACCAAGCTTCTGGACGATAGAAGTGTTCGTCTACCAAGTCTACTTTCAACTTAGCCATTTCCGGCCACAAATAATCGAATTGTTCACCTTCTGAGTTAGGACCAGAACTACCGATTACGTTCATATCTGGATAAGCTTTACGGATTGCATCAACAAAAGGCTTGAGGTGTTCAGGATATTCAGGACCCCATTGTTCATTACCAATACCGATGAACTTTAAGTTGAATGGTTCTGGATGTCCCATTTCAGCACGGAGCTTACCCCATTCAGTATTTACATCCCCATTAGCAAATTCAATAAGGTCGAGTGCATCTTGTATATAACTACCCAAGTCACAAACTTTAACGTGAGCGTCTTCGCTTTCATTTTGGAATTGGCAAGCCAAACCACAGCTCAATACAGGTAATGGCTCTGCACCAATTTCTTCTGACAAAAGGAAGAATTCATAGAAACCAAGACCGTAAGTTTGGAAATAATCCGGGAAGAAACGATGAGGGAAGGTGTAGTGCCAACGGTTTTCGTTTAATGGACGGTTTTCAACTGGTCCTACTGTATTTTTCCAGTTGTAACGTGTGTCAAGGTCAGTACCTTCAACGATACAACCACCAGGGAAACGGAATACACCCGGCTTGATGTCGCGGAGTGCTTCTACCAAATCCTTACGCAAACCATTCTTGCGGCCTTTCCATGTGTCAACAGGGAACAAAGATACATGTTCCAAATCAACAGCACCCGGAGAAGCGAGGAAAATACGGAGATGAGCTTTTGCCTCAGTTACTGGAGCTTTCAAAATCAATTCGTATTGTTTCCAATCCTTAGAGTTGATATCAAGACTATTTGCTACCAATACTTGGCTTTCGCCCATAGAACTGTTGTTGATGATTTCTACTCTGATCTTTTGATTTTCTCCACGTGCCCAAACCGAGAAACGGTATTCTGCATCTTTCTTTACGGTTACACCGAAGAACCCTTCGTTTTCAATACCGGTACGTTTATGTGCATGACCAGGATCACCTAATCTAACATAATGAGGATTACGTTCAAACGGACCATCGTTCATTAATTTTACGTTACCAAAGGTTGTCCAACCCATGAAGTTTTGAGGAAACTCGAAAGAGCGGTTCTTGATCATTTCTGCATAAAGACCACCATCGGCACCATAGTTGATATCTTCAAAGAAGAGTCCATACATGGTTGGTTGGATTTCAGCTCCAATCTTATTGGTTTGCACGACCATTTGGTGTGCATTTTGCGCATTCAGCGCCATCCCTGCCGATAATAAGAAGGCAGACATTAATGCTTTGTGTAATTTCATGTGCAAAATAATTTTATGATTAATATGAATATTATTCTAGTCTCAAATTTAAAGCAAAAGCCATAAGTCAATGTCACTCCATTGTGCTTATGGCTTTACGCTTACCTAAATAACCAACCTATTTAACAATACAATTCTTAAAACTAATTTGTTAAACTAATGTATTGCAAATATCGGTTTATTAAAACATCCATAAGTGGACATTAGAACATGAATGGTGGACAATCAATGATCTAAGTTCATTTTAAAGGAGGACATTTCTTTTATATTTCGTATAAAAGCATAACTTTGTCCGTAAATATTTGTCAAATCTACGAAAAACAATGAAAACAAACAAATTTTATTTGCTTCTATGTGCATTTTTAATGATTATGAATATAAAAGCCGAAAATATCTCAAGGAATTGGTCAGAGCGATACAATATAACACATTTAACCATTGATGATGGACTTCCACATAATTTGGTAGATGATTTATTGAAAGATAGTCAGGGCTTTTTATGGGTAGCTACTCGGGGTGAGGGTCTTGTGCGTTATGATGGTTATGAGTTTATCTCGTTTAATATGGGGTCTTCATCTGTTAAGCTACGAAGTAATTTCATTCAAAAACTCACAGAAGACAATTATCATCGTCTTTGGATTGTAAGTGATGCAGGCATTGATATTTTGGATTTAGAAACTTTGTCTTTATCTGAAATGACGGAATCCAATCATTTGTTTCAAGAAATAATAAACCATCCTATCAGTTATATACACCATAGTAAATCAGGTAATATATGGATTTGCTCCATGGGTGTATTGTATAAGTTGATGTTTAATTCAGATGGGATGCTAAATCAGATAATCAGAATATGCACTTTACCCCAAGGTGAGGATATCCGTGCCTTATGTGAGGTAGATGATTATTTATGGTTTAATTATAAAGATGGGATATATCGGATTAAAGAATCGGCCACAAAAGAACAGGAGCCAACTTTAGTTTCACCTACTTTACGTTTGCCTAATACATTTATAACAGTTATTCGAAATCACGTTAATGAAATATGGATTGGAAGCTACCAAGGTTTATATCGATATAATATGGATTCTGAACGTATCAAGCACTATACCCATAGTGAAAGCAATGTAAAGTCATTATCACAAAATTTGATTACTGATATTGTGATAACTGAAGAGAATGATGTGCTTGCTGCTACTTTTAGAGGTCTTAATTATTATAATTCCATCATTGATTCTTTTGAACGTATAGGACGTGACTGGTCTGTAGCTTTAAATGGAAGAAATGAAGAAAATAACTTAAACTGTAATTTTATCAATTGTTTATTGTATGATGGAGACATTATTTGGGCAGGAACAGAAACGGGTGGCATAAACAAAATAAGTAAAAGGACATTATATATACATAATTATTCACATTTCAATGAATTGCCAGGTAGTATTTCCCGTAATCCGGTAAATGCAATCTTTGAAGATGAAACTGGTACTTTATGGGTAGGAACTGTTGAAGGTGGTTTGAATAGAAAAGAATCCGATAGTGCCGTATTTTCTCATTATACAACTGAAGCACCGGCATATCTCACACACAATTCTGTAAGTTGTTTTGCAATGGATGATATGGGGCGGCTATGGGTCGGTACATGGGGAGGAGGATTCGGTTGGATTGATAAGAATAGTATAAATAAACGTTTTCATCATATCGTATCGTCTGATTATGAGGATGCATCAAGCGGATTTGTGGGCACTTTGTGTTATGATTCACTCAACCAAATAATTTGGGTTGGAACAGGCAGAAGCCTTTATACATATGATTTGAAAACTGATAAGATTAAACGTCCTTTTATAAATGTAGATTTGGGAGGTATTGATGGATGTACTGGTTATCTTATTGAAAATGGAACTCATCTATGGATTGGGATGACTAAAGGGCTTTGTAGAATAGATCTTCGTACGTACAACCAAAATTTGAAATATCAATTGTGGGAGTATAAATTAGATACTCCTGAATCTAAGTTGACCGAACGTGTTACAGATATTATCCAAGCACGTGATGGCACCATTTGGGTGAGTAGTAATGGTTATGGAGTGTATCGTTCTTCACTAAATTGGGAAGGAAATTATTCATTTAAAGCTTATACGACCAAGGATGGGCTTGCTAGTAATACGGTACGAGGATTGGAAGAAGATAACGAAGGCAGAATTTGGATAACTACGACTAATGGCCTTTCCTGTTTGGATCCAGAAACTGAAACTTTTAATAATTATACTCGTAAAGATGGTTTGTTGTCCAATCAGTTTTATTGGAATGCTACAGGTAAATCAAAAAATGGTAACCTATATTTGGGTAGTATCAATGGGCTTTCGGTAGTTAATCCATCTGTAAATATAGAAAGCTCAAAATCAATTCCTATTAAATTTACTCATATACGTGTAGCAGATCAAGAAGTCAAAATTGTATCTGATGAACTACAGATGCATGAACGCGATAAGTCACTTATAATAGAGTTTGCCGCTTTGGACTTTAATGCATCTAACCTATCTGCTTATTCTTATCGTTTGAAAGGCTTTGATAATAAATGGAAGAAAGTGTCGGCTAATCATAGATTGGCTACTTATACTAATTTACATGCAGGCAATTATGTATTTGAGTTGCGCTATGCACCCGACGGGACGCAAAATTTAGATGATACAGCATGTATTTATATACACGTTGATCCTTATTTCTATAAAACATTATGGTTCAACTTGTTGGTGCTCTTATTCGTAGCTGTCACTATTTATATGTTTATTTCTTGGCGTATCAAATCATTTAGAGATCAGCAAAGACTTTTGCATGATAAAGTGGAAGAACGTACTCGGGAGTTGAAGGAGCAGAAACAAGTGCTTGAGATAAGAACCAATGAATTGTATAGTCAGAATGCATTGCTTAAACAACAGAATGATAAGATTATGCTTCAGAAGGAACAAATTGTGGAAATGTCGAATAAAGTACAGGAACTTACTGTTGATAAATTGGCTTTCTTTACTAATATAACTCATGAATTTCGCACACCTTTGACTTTGATTATTGGTCCCATAGAACGAGCTTTGAAACTCAGTTATAATCCACAGGTTATTGAACAATTGAATTTTGTAGAACGAAATTCTAAATATTTATTATCGCTTATCAATCAGTTAATGGACTTCCGTAAAATAGAAGCCGGGAAAATGGAGATTATTTCTAATCCAGGTAATTTTAATAAGTTCCTGACAGAAATGTTGCTCCCTTTTAAAGCCTATACGGATGATCATCAAATTGAATTTAGGAGTTTGATCAATATACCTCATCGGCCGGTTTTGTATGACGAAGATGCTATGCAGAAGGTGTTGACAAACTTGTTGGGTAATGCCATGAAGTTTACTCCACAACGGGGTAAAGTTACTCTATATGCGACTACATTACATCGTAAAGGCAAAGATTTGATTTACTTATGTGTTCAAGATAATGGTCCGGGTATACCTAAGGAGGATTTGGATAAAATATTTACCCGCTTCTATCAAGCTAATAATCGGTCAAATGCATCTGTTAGTGGACAAAGTGGAACAGGAATTGGATTGTACCTTTGCCAACAGATAATACAATTGCATCATGGTGAAATCTCTGTTCGTAATAATCCTCTCCAAGGTTGTTCTTTCCGAGTCCTTCTTCCTTTGGAATATGCTTCAGAGGTACAAATGATAGGAACTGATGAAGAAGAATCTCATGATACGCAAATAAAGGCAATAGGGGATGGACGGCTTAAGATCTTGGTCGTTGAGGATAATGCCGATATGCGAAGTTATATTCGTTCAATTTTGGAAGAATACTATTATGTAGTAGAGGCAACACAAGGTAAGGAAGCTTTGGATATTTTGATTTCTCAAAACATCGATTTTATCATTAGTGACTTAATGATGCCGGTGATGGATGGTATGGAACTATCCAAACGGGTAAAAGCTAATATTAATATATCACATATCCCATTCTTGATGCTTACAGCCAAGACATCCACAGAAAGTCGTATTGAAAGCTTCCGTATAGGAGTGGATGAGTATTTGCTGAAACCTTTTGATGATACGTTGTTGCTAGCCCGTATTGCCAATATCCTTGAAAATCGTAAACGTTTTCAGCAAAAGTTTTCATATAATATGGATATAGCTGAACTGAATATGGAGGAAGAATCCAATGACCAGAAATTCTTGAACAAAGCGATGCAGATAGTCAAGGAGAAATACAAGGATTCCTATTTTGAGGTTACTGATTTTATCGAGGCTATGGGAGTAAGTCGAAGTTTGATGAATAAAAAAATGAAAAACCTTACGGGGCAGTCGGCCGGACAGTTTATTCGCAATTATCGTTTGAATATTGCTCGAGAATTGATTCTGAAGAATAAATTGCTCCGAAATAAGAATATTTCTGAAATAGCATATGAAGTTGGTTTCAATGATCCCAAATACTTTACCCGCTGTTTTACACGTCATTTTAATCAAACACCAAGTGCAATTATGGAAGAGGGAAACGTATAAAATTCTTTCTTTTGTCTATATGTAAAAATGAAGATTTTAATGTTTAATTTTTCGATGAAATCGAGAATATTTCTTCTTTTTATAATTTAAATGCTTTTACATTATTGTATTAGTGCTTTCACCTTTTATCCCCGTTAAGTGTTTTTTTATCCACTACATATTTATTAATGAATTTTAAATTTGCAGCATTGTATTATTACATCCTTTTGGAATAAAACTATATTTTTTAACTTTAATAACTAAAATCAATTACAATGAGAAAACATGTATTATTCTCTGCAATGCTATTTTTGGGTACTATGGCAGGTTTTACAGTCTGCCCCCTTCCAGCTATAGCATCTGTACAACAGGAACAGACCATTAAGGTCAGTGGCCAGGTTGTCGATCAGGATGGAGAGCCACTCATTGGTGCAACCATCAGGTGGAAAGACGCTCAGAGTGGAGTTGTCACTGATTTGGACGGAAACTTCTCAATTGATGTTCCAGCCAATGCCACTCTTGTAGTAAGTTATGTTGGCTATAAGGATCGTGAAATTGCAGTTCGTGGTCGTGCCGTTTTGAACCAGATTCAATTGGACTCAGATGTTCAGATGCTGGATCAAGTTGTTGTAGTCGGATATGGTGTACAGAAGAAGGCCGATTTGACAGGTTCTGTTGCCATTGTTAATACCGATGAATTGAAGAGAGTTTCAAATTCCAACATTTCTACAATGCTGGAAGGTAAGGTGGCTGGTGTGCAGATTACTTCTGATGGTCAGCCAGGTGCCGATCCTACTGTTCGTATTCGTGGTATCGGTTCGTTTGGTAGCACAGCACCTTTGTATGTTGTCGATGGAGTTCCTATGGGTACTACTATTCGCGATTTTTCACCGAATGATATTGAAACAATTCAAGTTTTGAAGGATGCATCAGCTGGTGCAATCTATGGTTCTCGTGCTGCGAATGGTGTGGTAATTATCACAACCAAGAATGGTAAGAAAGACCAACCTTTGAAAGTGGATTATAAGGGTTATTTTGGTGTTGACAATATTTCCAAAGGTGTTTATGATGTAATGGATGCAAATCAGTACAGCACTTATTTGGGTCAAGCTTGTGCTAACTCAGGTACTCCGCTTCCTGGTGGATATAGCTTAGTTGATGGTTCTTCTAATCTGTATAAGTTTATGGATAATACTAATACAGATTGGTTCAACGAAGTGTTTAAGACAGGTATCCGTCAGAATCATAACGTAAACTTCAGTGGTGGTAGTGCCAATAGCACTTATAATATTGGTTTGGACTATTTTGACCAAAGAGGTACCCTTGAAGGTGCTGGTCCTAACTATGAACGTTATACTGCCCGTGTGAACAATACAATGGATGCTAAATTTATTAAATTCCGTACTAGCTTGGTTTATTCACACTCTAATCAAGATGGTATGGGTTTGTCGAATGCTTCTGAATATGTACAAGGTCTTTATGGTGATGTAACTAATGTGCTTCGTGGTACTTTGTTGATGCAACCTACTATCAAGGCATACGATCCATCTACATGGGTACTCGATGATAAGGTGGGTTCTGCAAGTAGCTTCAACTATGATGCATACGGTTTCGGTGTATATTATGACACTATTCATGGGGATATTTCTGCTTCCAACCCATTGTTGGTTAATACTTTGTTGACACGTAATACAATTGTTGACCGTATTGTTGGTTCTGGTTCAGCTGATGTAGACCTTTTAGAAATGGTAGGTATTAAGAGCAAGAACCATAAGTTGACTTACAAACTAAACATGTCATACAGTAAGACTCATGCTAAGGACAAGACTTGGATTCCTGCATGGATTCAGAGTAATCGTGTATACTTGGATAAGAGTAATGAAAAGTTGACTATCAATAATCGTTCTTATACAGATGCTTTGATTGAAAACACCTTGACTTATGAAGGTTCAATGGGTAAACATCATGTCAATCTTTTAGTGGGTCAGACTTATCAAGAAGAAAATACTCAGACAAACTCTGGTTGGGGTGTTAACTTCTCTGAACCTTACTTCTTGCAGCTTCAGAATGCAAATGATACATATTCTGATTCATGGGAATACAAGCATGCATTGGCATCTTACATTGCTCGTTTGAATTATGATTTCGATGGTAAATATTTGATATCAGCCGTAGTACGTCGCGATGGTAGTTCTCGTTTGACTAAGGATATTCGTTGGGAAACATTCCCATCTGTATCTTTGGGTTGGCGTTTTGATAAGGAAAACTTCTTCCCATTTAACCGTGATATCGTAAATATGTTCAAGTTACGTGGTAGCTATGGTATTCTCGGTAATGAAAACATCGGTGAGTATATGTATCAAGCTACTTTGGCTCGTAATAATATGACCTATAGTTTTGATAACAATGTAGTGACAGGTTCGGCTGTTTCTACTTTCGTTAATGAAAAGATTGCATGGGAAAAGAAAAAGACTGCCAATGTGGGTATTGATATGGCATTCTTGAACAATCGTATTGAATTCACTGCTGAATGGTACAAGAATACTTCTGAAGACTTGCTTTATAGTGTTCCTGTTCCTGCTAGTGCAGGGGTTGCCAATACAAGTGTAACAATGAATGCTGCTTCTATGGAAAACAGCGGTTTCGAGTTTTCTTTGACTTATCGTAACAGTGACCATGCGTTGAAGCATCAGATTAGTGCCAATTTAAGTACATTGAAGAATAAAGTAACTTCACTTGGTTTCGGTACTGAAAAATACATTACTGGTTCATATGCAACTTATGTAGGTCAAGAAATTGGTCAGTTCTATGGTTGGGTTTATGAAGGTATTGCTCGTACACAAGCTGATTTGGACAACCATCCTACTCAGGAAGGTGCTAATGTAGGTGATTGCCTTTACAAGGATATCAACGATGATGGTATGATTAATGGTGATGACCAAACTGTATTGGGTAGTGGTTTACCAAAAATTAACTTCGGTTTGAGTGCACATCTTGAGTACAAGAACTTTGATTTGAGTATCTCTACATTCGGTGCATTGGATTATCATGTGGCAGACAACATTTATAATAGCTTGAACTCTTGCTATGGTTATGGAAACAAGGATGTGGCTATGTTGAATGCAAACCAATGGAATGGTGATACTTATATTTCGAATGTACCTCGTACTTATGCAGCCAACAATGCTACATTGGCATGGAACGATTTGTTCAGCAGTCGTAAGATTCAGAATGCGGCTTATTGGAAGATTGCTAATATTGAATTAGGTTACAATTTCCCTGACCAATGGTTTAAAGGCTACATTAATGGTGTGAGAGCTTATGTATCTGCACAGAATTTACACACATTCACAGGTTATAAGGGCTACAATGTAGACTATGCTGGTGGTACATTTACTCCAGGTTATAACTTCTGTTCATTCCCTAATGCACAGAGTTTCATGTGTGGTGTGCTCTTCTCATTCTAAGAACGCGTAAGTATTGATATACATAAATAAGAAGAATATAATATGAAACTATATAAATTTTCTTTCGCCCTTTTATTGGGTCTTGGTACGATGATGTCATCGTGCGAAGGTAAGCTGGATTTGACTAATCCAAACCAGCAGACAACCGGTACCTTCGGCTTGACTGTCGATGAACTGGAGGAAACTGTCATTGCTGCTTACAACCACCTCCGTATGGAAGGTAGTTATGCTCGTGTTGGTTATAACATTGACGTTTGTCGCGGTGACGAAGTATGGAACTCTTCACAGGTATGGTACATGCCTTTTGATGATTTGAATGAACCTATTACTGATGAAATTGGTCAGTGGTCATGGCGTGAATGGTATTACACCATTAACGTATGTAACTATATTCTTTCCCGTTGCGGTGATGAAGAAGCACAACTTTCTACTCAGATGCAGCACATTAAGGGGCAGGCTCTTTTCATTCGTGGTTTGTCTTACTATAATTTGGCGATGCTTTATCAAAATCCGGCGTTGATAACCGATTATAGTCAGTATTCTACTTTGGATGGTCTTTATTGCTCTAATGGTGCTGTTGAAGATCCTAATGCACAGTTTGATTTAGTACTCGATCAGGTTGAGACTGACTTATCCGGCGCTATCTCTTTACTTCCTAGTCGTGATGCTGGTGGTCAGTGGTCTAAAGGTCGTGCTACTTGTGGTGCGGCAGCAGGATATTATGCACGTGTGTTGATGCAGCGTCATAAGTATAGCGAAGCCCTTACAGTATTGAAGGATATCATTAATAAGAAGTATGGTTCTTATAAGTTGATGGCTAACTATGGTGATAACTTCCGTGAAGGTCCTGCTTACGAAAACAATGATGAAAGTTTGTTCGAAGTACAATTCCTCGATTATGGTACTCAAGGT
>JAEIGA010009796.1_pt1 | contig 14516 bp, 20 predicted proteins | sample 9270691 | NCBI WGS metagenome assembly JAEIGA01 (sample SAMN17057246, study PRJNA624740) | gut metagenome | biome: biome; isolation source: fecal sample | host: Bos grunniens | place: China: Xizang | collected 2019 | reverse complement strand
CGTTTCCTGTGTGATATTATCCTCTAACCAGTCCGTAACGTATGTCGGCGGAATGGATGCAGCCGCGACAGCCCTGTCTACCATGTCGGAGATAGAATCAAAATCGCTCTCGGAGACCACTCCAGAAGCAAGCGGGTTTGTCTCGACCCCTAAGATGAAGTTAGCCGAGCCGACCGCGTCGCCGTTTGCCGCTACCAGTCTGACCTCGCAATGGACGTTTCCAGCTACAGCCGTCATCTGCTCCGTGCAGTCAGCCGTCACCGTTGACCCCGACCATGTGCAAGTCTCGGAAACGACTGTCCTGTCTGGTTTGAGGACATTCAACAGAGCGGTCGTCCCCGACGGGATAGCGTAGCCGCCGTTTTCATCCACGAGATTAAACACAAATACTCTTAATCCGTGGTCATTCTGACTCGCATAAATCCTCGGCGTCACTCCGCCCGGAATCATGCTCAATGTTATCGTCTGTGTTACCATCCTTTGTCTCCTCTGTTATTGTTTCCGGTTCCGTTGTCGGTTCCGCTGTTGGGTACATTTCGTTATAGACCTCCTCGACCGCGTCGCGGTCTTCCTCAGGAACATCTTCAAGCGCCCTGCGTCCCATGTGAATCAGCCGTGCCCATATTTTCAAACGTGCTATGTCCATCATGTTACGAGTCCCCCGTAAACCTCATCACGGACGTAGGTTGCTCGCATGACAACGTTAATCATTATGTCTGAATCCGACATATTCTTGTAGTACATATTGCCGTCGTTGCCGTTGATGTTTGCGTTATAAATATTCGCATACGGCGCGCCTGTGCCCGTGACGGCCACCGTCTGAAGTGCAACGGGCGTATATCCCGCATAGGTAAGCGGAAAGTTCATGTGTCCGGTTGCGTTTGCATTAACGATGATGCTCTCCAGTCTGGTTTCACGCGTGATGACCATCTCATAGAGAATCGTTCTTATGTCCGCGACTTGTACTTCAAGCGTGTTAACTCTCGTTATTGCCCCGCTTAAGGCTTGTGCGCTGGAGACTGCCTCACTTGCGGCTGATGCCGCAGCGGCCGCGTTCGCTGCGCCTTGTGCAGTCAGAACCGCGAGAGCCGCGAGTTCATTTTCGGATACCGTTGCGAGTTCCTGCGGATCCACCTCGACCGATAGGATAAAGTTGACCGTTCCGATCGTGTTTGCGTTTGGGTCAACGATCCTGATCTCGCACTCAACGTCTCCAACAACTGCGGTCATCTGTGCCGTACAGTCTGCCGTAACGACATACCCGCTATGAGAACACGCTGCCGAAAACGCCGTACCGTCCGGTTTAATTCCGTTCATCAAAACTGAATCAGAAGCCGCCGGGCTGTACGTCTGTGCGCCATTGAACAGATTGAACTGAAACGCCCTCGTTCCGCTGTCGTTCTGGCTTGCCCAGATTCTCGGAGTAATTACGCCCGGAGTCATATTTAGGTTTATTGTCTGTGTAATCATTCGCTGTCTACCTCGACGAGTATTCCATCTTCAAAATAAAGGATGTTACCGTCCGCCATTATTGTATCCGTAACGCCTGTGCCACCTTGGTCGTCAATGTCGGTACAAAGGCCGCCCGTAAACGTAAACTTGCCCGACGTGCCGTTTACGCCCTCAGAACCGGATGCGGAGTACGTAGTCGCTTGGACGTTGGTAAAATCGCCGTTCAAAGCTGTTACCGTATTTTCCGTGAGACTAACGCCGCCGACATTAAGCGCGGATCCTGAAAGAACCGACGCCGTACCGTCTGGATCAGTGACCGTAAGTTCTCCGGCGGAGATCATCGCGTCTGCGCTGCCGCTCGCGGCCTGTACTTGGATGCCATCGCCGTAAACGTACGATGAACTGTATCTTGTGCCGTCCCTGTTGTACTCATCCAACCAGATGCCCTGATTGGAAAATTCAGCCGTCACCCGTCCGTTCGTGTCGTTTAATGCAAGCGTTCCGAAGCGGTTATTGATTCCGCCAAGACTTAAAACACCATCCAGCGTCCAGCTTTGAGCGTACGTTCCATTATATCCAGTGGAAGAGAACCCGATCCCGTTCTCGTTGATTCTAAGCACCTTGCGGGCTGTTGTAATTGACGGGGTATCCAAGAATAACAACTCTTTCCATGACCCGTCAGCATTCTTTACAGCGACGACATAACCGTTTCCGCGTGTCAGCCAGTCTGTAGCTCTGTTTATATTAGCTTTCATCTCGACGGCAGTTTCCTCGATGGCTGCCCCCTGTTCGACAAAAGTTTTGGCAAATGATGATTTCGCGTCGCCTATAGTAATACTTGTGTATCTTTCCCGGATAACGTCGTATTCGTAAGCAACTACCCGCGCCTGTTCGTTTATGCCCAGCTTTGAAAAGTAAACCGTTACAGTGTCCCCAAGCTGTACACGTTCAAGCGGCGCGATATCTTTATATTCATCAGTTTGCCATAAAGCAGCGAATGATACATCAATGGATACGTGAGGATGCCCGATATTGTTTGCTGTAATATACTGTTGTGTTCTTGTCCGCAGCTGCGCGATCGTCGGAGCCGTTTCAAAGTCACTTGTAAAGTCAACAGTCAGGACACGCAAAAAAGGAAAATCGCTTGCCGTACTTGCACTGACGTACTTTTCCGGCAACGTTACCATTGTATAGTCATCCTTATAGAACGGACAAACCGCTGTATAAGTGCTTTCAATGTTGGTTTCCTGCGTTGCGTCGATCAGGTTCTTTCCGTAAACAATGCGGACGCCGTTGTCCTTTCCGCGCCTCGTAAGCAGTCTGACCGTCCAGTTATCCCATTCATAATCGCCGCCGTACAGCTGCAAGATCGAGCCCTCAATCCCGCCCAAACATGAACGGCACGGCGTCGGTTCTGTGAATGATCCGCCGCTCGTTACGGTCTTATCAGTCCTGAACGTGAACGGGTTCGTGTATGCACTTTTTGATTTCAGCTTTATTAAACAATCCGCCAAACTTGAAAAGTCAAACGGCATAACGGGTATCCAGTTCAGCTGATAGCTAATGTGCCGGGCGGAAATATTCACGCGCCCGTTCATCTCTTTGCTGACCTTGTAAATTCGGAAAGCCTGCGGGTCTGCGCCATCGTATGGCTGGGCATATATTATCCTCGAAACGTCGATCTCGTCGTAAATCTCCCCTGCGGTCGGATAGACCATTTCAAGTTCGTATAACCCGTTTAATTCCTCGCGCACCGTGCATGATATCGCGTTGAGCCGTCCGAATCCGTTTTTCGTGAATGTTCTTGTGTTTGAATCATACAAAATCGGGATCATAGCGTCCAAAACCTCGGGGTCATTTCAAATATATGAAAATTATGCGTCAGGGCGTTTTCTCCGGGGCTCAAAATCGGGAAATCATACGTGATCAAATTGTTACAATTCGTAGTGCCTCTGTATGCGTTCTGAGTTTCACAGTCTATCGTAAGCCATTGACCATCGTTATACGATACATTCATCGTCACGCCGTTCAACGTGAAATTTCCGATGCCGTAAACCCGGATCAACGGAAGCGCGTTAAAATGCGTCGGGTTATACACCGTTGAATGCTGCGGCCATGTCTCCGTGACGTCGCCTGCCTGAATAAACCGCTGCGGCTTGCAGTCAAACGTCAGGGTCATAGCAGCCCCGGCGCGGTCTGATGTTTCAAGCTCAAACCCGCCCGCGTAACGCGCCATCCAGTAATACCCCGGATGCATACTGTCTTCATAACGACGATATCCCGGAACGCTAAGTAGCCAGCCTCTCAAAGCGTCTACATTTGTTTTCATACCGTGCGGAATATAGCAGTTAATGGAAGCCATAAAGTTTTTAAAACGCCCGTTATCGAATATCAGGTTCCCGTTTCTGCCGGGGATCTCCACCTCTTCAACGTCGCGTTCGGGAGAATTAAACATATTTGACGTCGCTATGAACGTGTTATAGTCCGCCGACGATATCCCGTCGAGTGTAAAAAAGTCTCTCATGCAAAAACCGCCTGTCTGCTATTTACTGCCTGATTAATGCGCGACATAACAATATCCGCGAGTTCCTGTTCTGACTGACCAGCAGCACCATAAACATTTATAGTGAAACCGCCATAGCTATACTGACTGCCGCTGAAAGCATTCGGAACGATGTTCGCCATTGGCTTTAATGCCGTTTGGATTTCAGCTGTCGGAATATTCTCCTCGAAGCCTTCTGCCATGCCTTCAGCCATCATCGCGCCGACCTGATCGCGGAAGACCTTCGACGGTGAATTGATGCCAAGAAACGATTTCGCCGCATCCAGCGCACGGCCAGCGGCATCCTTAACAGCATCCTTCAACGCTCCGATTCCATTCTTAATACCGTTGATAATTCCGTTGATAACATCAGAACCGACCGATTTCCAGTCTTTGCCGGTGAATCCTTCAACGATAGCAGCGATAAGCTGCGGAATTGCCGCAACAATTTTCGGTATCGCTTGAATCAGGCCTTCAACGAGCTTTCCGACAATCTCGACGCCTTTTGCAAGGATTTCCGGCAGATGTGAAACAATAGTCTGCAAAAGCTGACCGATCAGCTGTCCGATTGACGTTACAATGTCCGGCAACTTTGAAACAATGCCGCTGATCATCTGCAAAATGAAATTAGCGCCCTGTTCAAGGAACTTTGGAGCGTTTTCCAGAACAAGCGCTATTAGCTGAGTCATCATGCTTCCAAGAGATGCCAATATGCTCGGCAAGCCGTTGAGCAGTCCGTTCATGAGCTGGAGTGCAAGGTTATATCCTTCTTGGAGAATCTGAGGCGCGGCTGTGACTATTGATGTAGCAACCCCTGTGACGAGTTCCGCAGCCTTGGAGACAAGATCCGGCAATCCTGACGTTATACCGTCAATCAGACCGTGAAGCAGTTCCACGCCTGCCGCCATAATTTCGGGTGCCTGGGTGAACAGTTGCGTTATAGCATCCATAATCAGCGGTGCTGCCGTAGTAATTATCTCCGGGATGCTTGTTATGATGTTGGTCAGCATCGGAAGCAGATTGTCCGTCAAGAACGTGCCGACGGTTCCGAGCAGAGTTGTCAAAGCAGTGCTGATGCCTTCACCCGTTGATAGAGACGCAAGGAAGTTAGTCGCCGCCGCCTGCATTGCCCCGAAGGATCCTGAAAAAGTCGTGCTTGCTTCCTGTGCCGCAACGCCTGTCAGACCAAGCTCGCCCTGGATAACGTGAATTGCTTCATAGACGTCGCCGAGGTTGTCCATTTCGTAATGCACACCAGTCAGCTTTTCCGCATCACTGAGCAATCTGCTCATCTCTGCGGCCGTACCTCCATAACCAAGCTTCAAATTATCAAGCATGGTATAGTTTTGCTTTGCGAAACCAGCGTATGCGTTTTGAATACTCTCGAGCGGAGTGCCCATCTTTGCGGCGTTGTCGGTCATGTCCATGATGGCCGTGTTTGCCGCTTCGACAGCTTTCGTTGTGTCGCCTTCAAATGCCTGTTTCAAAGCCGCACCAAAACCGACAGCCTGTTCAGCGTAATCATTTGCAGAAATACCGGCAGCAGCCGCCTGCATCGCGTATTCTTTCGCCGCAGCTGATGCTTCCCCGTAGATCGTGTCAAGACCGCCGAAACTCTGCTGAATGTTTCCGCCAGCCGTCAATGAATCCTTGATGATCTTTCCGATGCCAGCGGCAGCAATGACGCCCTTGAGTGATGATATAAGACCGGAGCCTAAACTTGCGCCGCTCGACTTGCCGGCAGAACTTGCTTCTCCGTTTAATTCTTTTTCAATTGCGCCCTTGATGCCCTTCGCAGTCGGCTCAATCTGCACATATGCTTTTGCAAGTTCAGTTGCCATTTTGTACCTCGTTAATCAATGCCGTCCGGCGCTTTTCAAACTCATCCGGCGTTGCGAATGCCTCAATATCGCTCGTTTGTTTCCGTGTGATAATGTTGGCAATTGACTTCGGCCTGTTTCGGTTCCGCTGGGCGTCTTTTGTTTTAGACCAGACAAGCAAATTCAACGCATCCACCGTCATGGCCTGCAAAAAGACTCCGGTCGGAACAGCATTGCCGCTGACCGCCATCTTAATTCGTGAATCATCACTTAAACCGCACGCCAGAATCGCCGCATACCGCAGCGGGAGTTTTCTATAGTCATATATGTGATAAACTTCGGCAAAATCACATATCAACGCATCCTCGTCAACTGCGGTCATGGCCGCGAGGAGCATTATTTTTTTACTTTGTCCTCAAGTAGTTTGAAAATCTCCGCTACTTCTTTTGACAGTGCCTCCGCTGGAACTCTCCCCTTGTCATTCCGGACATGGTCGTAAAGCCTCTCTTTGGTTTCTTCTCCAAGCAGAAGCTTCACGACCTTTGTCAGTTTAAGCGGGTTTTCCTCAAGTTCTGCGATGGCGTCAAGGAGTTCCATATTGTCAAGAACTCCGTCTTCGATTTCAAACTCAAAACCTGACGCCGTCCTCATAGTTACGTCGAGGTATTGCTCTTGATATACTCGTAATGAGTATTGCCAGAGCTGTCCGGATATGCGGTGACCGTCAGGCCAAGCCCGACAGCCGCACCGTCAGAATAAGTGATTGCTTCGGTAGCCGTAACTTTACCGAGCGGGATGACGATCCTCTTAAGCGCACCGCGCAGGATCATGTCAACGACCCACGACTTTTCCGGCAGTTCCTTACTGTTTGCTGTAACAGTGATGCCGGTAGCGATGCTTCCAGTGACGTTGCTATCTCCAAAATACGCTTTAAGTGCGTCTGTATTGAGAGATTCGATAAGCGTGAACGCAAAGGTATCGGTCTTTTCGTCCTGAACGCTCAAAACAATATCGCCGCCCCATGCTTTGATGTCAGTGCTGGTTCTGTCCTGGGTATTGGTCAGACCATCCTCGGAACAGTAACCAAGAGATACAAAGCCTGCATTAAGAGCTTCCGACGCTGTAGTCGGCAGCGTGGTTGATGTTGCGGCAAAAGAGATCGCACCGGCCAGTTTCGGCTTACCGGCAGCGACATTTGTAGCAGTTGCTTCGTTTGCCATGTTGATGCCCTTTCTTAATAGTGTACGACGTCATAAACGCCCTGATATCTGTAGTGTTTTGTAGCTGTATCTGTGAAGTTGTACTCGCTGTTCAGCCGGACGGATGCGATATCATCGAGCTCAACGATTCCAAGCATTGCCGCTTTCACAGACTCGTTAAGTTGTGAAGCTCCGTAAAGGCTGCCAGCGTATGACTGGATGGCGAACGCTGAACTATAAATCCAGTTTGTGAGTCCGCCGCCTGTCTTCTGGATGACCACGAAAGTCTCCGGAGGATTAACAGGCACTTCCATATAAACAGGAACTGGAGCCAGCTGTGCCGCCATATAATCCAGTATTGTTTTTTCTATCATTGCCGTCCCCCTACTTTCTGAGACTCAATCCCACGGATGAAACCGCCGAGATAAGCGCATTCAAGTCCTTTTCGTCGTCCGATCTGATGTCCTGAACGGCTATCCAGTTTATCGTTCTTGTTGAATCGGCGTGTGCTTGTCCTCCTGCCTGCCGTGCGACAGCTTCACCGGCCGCCTTCAATGCAGACTGTATCGGAGCAGATTTCATCAGCTCATTTACGCCTTTAAGATTCAACTCGACTTTCACTTTATCAGCCATAAGCCTCGCACCTGACCTTCATGTGCCACGGAGTCGGGACCAGTGATTCGACGCCTGTGATCGGATATCCGAACGTCTTGACATGATGTTCGATTCCATATGCATCAGTCCAGCTGACATGCTTGTCCTGCCAGTCATGTGTATCGCCTTTTGGTATTCCGAGCATATATCGGATTACCTTGCCATAAAGCTGTGTGCTGCTTGTGATATCGTCTGTTGACGGTTCACCGATCAGCACATTTTCGACGCTTTCGGCTGTTTCCGTATATACCGGAGCGCCAAACGGGTCTGTACTTGTCTGTGTCTGCTCATACAGCGTTACTGTGATCCCTCTCATGGCGTTGTCTCCTCAATAGTCGGAACAAGTGCCTCGACAGGGCTATAAGACCCGATTTTGTTACCGAGTCCCAGCATCTGCTTTTCGAGCTTTGAAAGATACAGTTCTCCGTTTGCTCCATTCGACAGCGTCCAGCTCTGGCTGTAACCGAGTCCACTCATACTTCCCTGTGTTGCTCCAAGCGGGATCCCGATTGAAGTACCGTCTCCCAGCGCACGGATAACCATCCGACAGGATACGACAAGCTTCACATCCACATTCGCCGAAGCTGCGAACGCGTCAATGATGGCCGCTGCATCGTCAAGCAGAACACCGCAAACAGCCTCTTCTTCCGATGACATTGTCCGCGTCATCCGGTCCTGTACGTCATTTACTGTTGCGTATGCCACGGCCTCCACCTCATTTCTTCGCTGTCTTCTTGGGCTTCGCCGGGGCCTTCTGTGGCTCCGTCGTGGTATCCCTGACGGCCAGCTTGTGGCCAGCCGCCAGGTACTCGTCAAGACGAAGTTCCGCGACCCACATTTCAGTCCCGGTAAACTTGTTGATCAGTTTTACCATTAAGCGGTGTAGGTCGTGGTAAGCAGGTTGAAGCAGCTCGTATCGGCGCGGAAGCCAAGTTCGATCTCTGCACGAACTGCAAACATGTTCTGCTGGAACAGATAGATCGGATTGCTGTTGGAGTCGAGGAGAGTTGCATCCTCAGAGTAAGAGATCTCAACGCCTGCGACAGTGCCGTAAAGAGCCTGAGACCAGTCACCAGCCACACCAACGATATTCGGAACAGCCGGAGTCGTGCCGCTGGTAGCAGCGCCGCCCTTGAATGCGCCCTTTGTGATTGCTACGGGAGCGCCGAGGATCACCGGAATCGCGCCCTCCGAGACGTTGTTAATAAACAGCGGACGATGTGAAGTATCTTCTGCTGCCAGAAGAACGCCCTTCGCTGCCGGAGACAGAGCCCAGCCGTTCAGGTTGCCGCCATGTGTTGCGATATCGGTATCAGCAGCTACAAGAGCACCATACGCGCCGGAAGACAGGTTCTGTGCAGTACATCCGGACAGGACATCGAAGTTGGATCCAGGAGCGGAACCGGTAATGACAGTTTCATCAAATTTCTGAGCAAGCGCTCTCGGAAGACGCGCAACAAGTGCATCATACAGAGCAGCGACGTCGCGTCTGAATTCCTTGGAGAACGGAACGATCACGGCCAGCTTATGTGCAGCCATTACCTTCGTGGATACACCCGGATTTGAAACTGCCTTTGCGGAAGTCTCGCCGATCCAAGTAGCTGTCGGATCAGAAGTGATTACATTGATTGAAGTACCACGGCCCGGAAGCTCGATCTGGCGAGCAAGGCGCATGATCGCGGATTCTTCCTGGACCTTCTGAAGGATAACATCAGATACGTCTGCCGGAAGAGTGATATTGGTTCTGTTGGTAGGAGTTCCAGTTGCCATTTTTAACCCTTTCTGGTTTAACCAAATGCCTGGTTCGCCCATTCAGCAAATTGCTGTTTCGGGGAACCTTTAAAATCGCTTTTTACTTCGCCGGCGTCCCGGACGTTGGGATAAGTCTGAGAGCCTTTAAAAGCAAGAGCTGCTTTCGCCTGATCTCTGCATCCGTCCTCTGTTTCTGCCGTAAGCAGTATTGCCGGCACTCCCATCTCAGCCGAAATCTTGTCATGCATATCGCGGATCTCTTTTGCCTTCTTCAAGCTGTTAAGTTCGCTTTCAAGAGCGTTGCCGCGTTCGATAGCCTTCTCAAGTTCGGTCTTGTTCGCTTCTTCGATCTGGTCGAACTTTTCTGCCTTCTCGCGCAGTTTTTCATAATCCGCGTACTTTGCACGGTCCCTTTTAAGGCGTTCCGTGACGATGGCGTCAACTTCCGCCTGTGAAAAGGTTCTCTTTTCGTCCGTTTCCTGGGTTACATTTGTTTCCTGATTCACAGTTTCGTTCATAAATACCTCCGTTGAGTAAATCCGTGTTTAAGGCACACGTTGCCATGAAAAAAGACGCGTCACCGCGCCTTGATTCGCTCTTTTAATTCTGTTAATAGGTCTTCATCGTCCCAATACACCGCTCTTGCCCAGTAATCACGCCAAATGTTCACGACAGAACCGCCTATGATTCTATCTACATGTTCAACGAGACAAGGCTTGCAGTTGTATCCGCGAAGATCTTCGACATGTTCCTCCGCGAGGAAGTCATAGAAAAATGAATCGTCACATTTTCTGGACTCGACCATATCACGATATTTATCGCGGTATATTGCGTCGTTAAAAAACCATTCCGCACACTCTCCGGCTATCCTGTTCGGAATCCGCGTGCATTGGAACGAAAACCAGATGAATATCGTCGGGACTTCACCGGAAACCAACATCGAAGGGCCAAAATCGGGACAGCCGAAACCGCTCACGATGCCGCTGAAGCTTTCCAGAGCCTCGCAGCGTTCCTTGAAATCACGACATATAAGAACATCGTCCTGCATGTGCCAGATATCACCGTCACCGCGCTTGCCCACTTCATGAAAGCACTTCATGCATGAAAACAGGCATCCGTCGTTATTCCGGTCCATCCAGACCTCGATATCTTCTCGCGGTATGCCTTGCTCCGTCATTGCCGGTATCATAAAGTCGTTAACGTACCACTCGCGAGCGGGACAGGCGTGAATCAAAAAATGCATGGTGTTCCTCCGTTAAGTGACGTCCATCTCTTCGGCTGCCGAACTGTTTTGTTCCTTACGCTTCTCGTATGCGTCTCGTTTCTGCTCGTTTATCTTTTCTTTGTTCTGCTCATAGAACGACCGACGCATAGCGTTTATCTTCTGCTTCGGAGTGTTCCCTTCAGCGTTGTCATAAAGCCGTTCAAAGACTTCAGGATCGTATCCTTCGACATTCTGGTCAGATCGGAACCGGACAGCGTATATGCAGTCACAGTTTGCATGGACATGTTCGGCGTGTCCGTTCTTGATCGCATCCTTTGAAGCGCGCTGCCATCCTCTCGAGGCTAAAGTAAGACAAAACGCGCATGTGTCGCCTCGTGGTATCCAAGCCCATTCAGCACCGTCTCGCAGAGCGTTTTGCATGACCGTATCAACGCCGGATAACTTCACGAGCCTTCCGATAGCGTCGGCGATCAACTGGTCGTTATACTGTTTCGCTGTACCGTTAAATGCCTTCGCAACTTCTTGATATGTTGCCGTTCTTGCAGGAACCGCAGCCGGAAGAATACTATCTGACCACTCCGCAACGACCTGATCATAAAACTCGCAAACTGCCTCAGATGCCGCTTCGCCGTATTTTGTGGCGAGACCAAAAGCGTAATCGATAGCCGCCTGTCTGGTTCTGTTGTTCAGAAACCATTCATTTTTAGCCAGATACGAAAACATTTCCTCGGCGGCCTTGTTATTAACTTTTCTGAGCAAGGATATATATCTGTCCCATGCCTTATCAGATATGACCAATAATATTCACCGCCTTATCGTCGTAATCACAGGCGACCGTCATTTCATTCCCCGGTGAACTCGACGTTAAGCACATCGACTCCCCTTGCCCTTTGCTCCTGGGCGCGAATCCGACGGATATCAGCCTGGTCGAATCCGATCATTTCAAGGAACGTGTCTGTTCCCGCAAAATTAGGCCTTGCGCTGGCGATTTTAATTGCCGCGTCAGCTGTTACAGCCACAGACGGCATTGCCGGGTTCTTGAAATGTGCAACGATGTCCCTCTGTTCGTCCGTCAGGCCATCCAGATTCGTGCCATTTATGATCGCTATCGCCATCAAAGCAATGCTTCTCAGGGCGTCACCGTTTCCGGTATTCAGCTGTTCAGCCATGCCGACGAGCGTCTGTGTTTGTGCGAGGATTGCGTCGGAGCTGGTCGGGTTTGCGTCATTTACGACGCCTGTGTCCGTCACGCTCAATCCCGATGCCGCAGAAAACTGAGTCGCCAAAACGCGGACCATTTCCACATGTGGGCTGATATTGCCCTGGGCAAGCTGTCCGAACGTCGGTTTTTCTCCTGTTTCCGGATTTGTTGTCGAGGCAAGTATATTGCCGACATACTGGCGAAACTTCTGGTTAACTACAACGTCATACTGTTCGTCTGTCACGCCGAGAAGATACTTCTGAGGCGCAGTGCTGAACTCAAGCCCGATCGTCGCGTTCGCAATGGTCCTGACGTATCCCTGGATAAGCCTCCTGATCGGCTCCTTAATGCGAGACCGTCCAAAAGGCTTGTTGCTGGTAGCGTTCCAGATCAGCGGCTCCATAAGCGGCCGGCCCATATTGTGCGGAAGCTTTTCGGCAGTCCATTCTGCATATTTGTTACGCCTCAAGATCCAGATTGCATCCGATGTATAAAAGTTGATCAGTGACGGCATCCAAGTAAGTACATTTTCATTGGATGGAATCGTATCGATCACAGCAAAACCGCAGTCAATGCGGCCCGCTTCTCCGTCCCATAGTGCCGCCGCCGTCTGAGGCGAATGGAATCGAATCCTGCATCCGAGCTTCGGATCGGACGACAAGGTCGCGAACGTGCAGCCGTACTTCAATTCGTCACGGCACGCCTTCTGATATTCAGCGATAAGCCTGTTTCCGACGATAAGCTCATCAAGATCGGAGACCTCTGTCCCGTCCATTCCGACGAACCCGTCAAACATTGACCTTGCTGCTAACACATCGACCGTTTTTGCTCCCCAGCTGCATCCGATCTCAAGGCCGCGCATGCCGTCAGGTAGTGCAATTCCAAGATTGACCTCTGACAGCGCTATTTTGCCTTCGTAGTATTTGTCCTTCTGTTTGTTCTTGAGCGCGTGCTGGTTATAGACGTCAATGAGCTTCTGAAACTTGATACGCTCATAATCGCCGAAGCCAGTCACGGATCCCGCAGCTATACTTAGCATCATTCGTCACCCTATCCGCATCCGTTTTGCCGGATCTCGTTTACTTGTTTTCGCTCCGTATAATGCCAGGGCAGCAGCTTCAACAGGACCGGCATCGTCCCCGCCGAAGCCCCAGCCGCCTCCAATCGGTCGCTTGACCGACGTGATAGCGCTTTGCCGGAGTGCTTCCTGTTGCGAGTACCATGTAACCGTCTGTTCGTTGATAGCGTCTGTGAGCATGCCCACAGCGGCAACCATTTCCTTCGCCGATGGCCTTATAACAGAGCCTTTGATCTTCCATGTGTCAGCGATTTTATCGACTAACACGTCTGCACCGTTTCTGCCGTCGATAACGACACAAGCGGCTTTTTTGTATCTATCATTAAGCCAGTCCGCGAGCCATTGTGTGCCGCGGCTGGTCTGTTTCCGCTCAATAAGAGAAATGCGTGCCTTGCCTTCAACCGGAATGACAGCTCCGCAGAGACAGACCTCTGAACCATCCGGAGAAAACTTGATTCCGTATGCAGTTTTCCCTTCAGGCTTTGTCTCGTCGGATCTGCAATCGTCCCATGCAGCCGCATCGATCGCAAGGTCCTGTTTTTCCTCGGCGATCGGAGCCCACCATCCGAGCCGTTCCCTTGCAAAAGTGTCCGGATCCATCTGTTCGGATTCGCCTTCGACCGTTGAGGGCAGTATTCTACGTCCAAGCGCTGGGTTCGTGTCTGCCCACCTCTGCCGGTCCTTTACGTTTCCGATTTCATCAACAGAAAACTCGAACCATGCCATCCGTTCAGTCTTGCCGTCAAGCGCTCTTTGCCTGATCCCACGGAAAACCGTTCCTGCTGCTCCAGGGTCCGGCGGCGTGCCAACATAAACCGTTTGCGGGTTAAGGCTTGCTGATATGGCCGGAAGAAAAGAAGCCTGGGCGTTCTCGTCCATCTCTTGTGCTTCGTCAATGATCAGCAGATCTCCATGCTGGCCACGGCCGCCGTTTCTGGTTCTTGCCAAAAACTTAATCCTTGCCCCACTCTTCAAGATTATCTGTTCACGCCCAAGCGCCGTCTTTATATCCGAGACGTATTTCTTCAGCCTTGGACTTTCAAAAAAATCACGCATCTCCTCGAATGTTTCTGTTGCTGTCTTCTGAAGATGCGCGGTATATATAACCTGTTCATTGTACAGAAGCATGCCGGCTTCCGCTCTGCCCTGAACGAGCAGACTTTTTCCGTTCTGCCTCGGGACAGAGCCGCCACAGGTTGGCGCGGCCCATTTGCCGGACGGAGACCGCCCAAGCCAGTCATCAAGAACGTCGGCCTGCCACGGATCAAGCACCGTGCCGCCAGCTCTCAATATTTTTGCGGCGTCAAGCCCGTCACTCTGGAGGTAATCAGGCGCGAGCCTTACGGACGGCTCCTGGCTTCCCATCAGCCTCACGCTCTGCGAGGATCTCTCCGATCTCGTCATCCGTGTCGTTCACTCCTTCTATCTCGTCAATCTCTCTGATCGTTTCTCTGTACTGTTTCGCAAGCCCCGGAAGCGTTTTGTAGTCAGCGGTTTCCATAGCGTCATACAATCTGATTTCTAATTCCTTGAGCTTGTCTATTCTGGCCATTCAAAATTTCCTCAAAATTTCCTTGTGTGTAAATCGGCGCT
>JAEIGA010009795.1_pt1 | contig 14516 bp, 14 predicted proteins | sample 9270691 | NCBI WGS metagenome assembly JAEIGA01 (sample SAMN17057246, study PRJNA624740) | gut metagenome | biome: biome; isolation source: fecal sample | host: Bos grunniens | place: China: Xizang | collected 2019 | reverse complement strand
GTCAAAATTTCGATAAAACGAGAGATAAAGCCGAAATAGGGATTTTATGGCAAAAAAGAATGAAAATAATTGGATTTACGCATATTACCAAAAAGTAAAAGACGGTTCTGAAACTGTTGGCCAATATATCAAGCTTTTGCTGAGTTATTTGGTCGATGGGTTGGCGCAAAAGAAGTTTTTCTATGACCAGAAGAAGGCGAATGAGGCGATTGATTGGATTGAAACGCATGCATTCCATACCGAGGGCCGTCTTGCTCCGAATCCGTTAGTTTTGGAGCTGTGGGAGAAGGCTTTTGTGGCATCTTTGTTCGGAATTGTGAATGAAGATGGCCACAGACAGTTCCGGGAGGTTGTTCTTGTTATCGGCCGTAAAAATGGTAAGTCATTACTTGCGGCTGCCATTGCAAAATATGAATGGTGGCAAGATGGAGGCTTTGGAGCGAAGATCTACAACATTGCTCCGAAATTGGCACAGGCCGACATCATATACAACAACATTTGGCAGATGACTCTTCTTGATCCTGTTTATCAGCAGATGAAAGAGGAGCTGTCCGAAAAAGATTACCACAACAAGAAGGTGAACGACGATTCGATGTTACCGAGGCATCGGATGTCAGATCTGTACATCACAAGCACTAATTCTTCAGTGACAAAGATTGCATTCAGTGCAAAAAAGTCGGATGGCTTCAATCCGAGCCTCTGTGTTTGTGATGAGATTGCCTCTTGGGAAGGTGACAGCGGTTTAAAACAGTACGAAGTCATGAAATCCGGCATGGGTGCGAGGGAAGAGGCGATTTTGCTGTCCTGTACCACATCAGGATATGTTAATGACAGCATTTACGATGAAATTTTTAAGAGATCCACGAGATTTTTGAAAGGTGACAGCAAGGAAACCAAGCTGTTGCCTTTTCTTTACATGATAGATGATATCGAGAAGTGGAACGATATCAACGAGCTGCGCAAGGCCAATCCCAATCTGGGTGTTTCGGTCAGCGTGGATTTCATGCTTGAAGAAATTGCCATTGCAGAAGGTTCTCTCAGCAAAAAAGCTGAGTTTATGTGCAAATACTGCAACATAAAGCAGAACAGCTCAATGGCATGGCTTGAAACTTCAGTTGTAGAAAAAATGTCCGGGCCTGCTCTTAATCTTGAAGATTTCAGGTCGAGTTATTGTGTTGCAGGCATTGACCTGTCACAGACCACGGACCTTACTTCCGCAACAGTGGTTATTCAGAAAAATGGTGAGCTTTATGTGTTCGCCAAGTTTTGGCTGCCTTCCGAGAGGATTGAAGAGGCCACGATCCGGGATGGCTTGCCATATAACATTTACATTCAGAGAGGCTTACTTGAGCCAAGCGGAGATAATTTCGTTGATTACCATGATTGCTATAAGTGGTTGGTCGATTTGGTTCAAGATTTTGAGATTTTGCCTCTGATGGTGGGATATGATAGATATTCCGCACAATACCTGATTCAGGATTTAGAGCGATATGGCTTCAAATGCGACGATGTGTATCAAGGCGATAATCTTTGGGGAGTGCTTCAGGAGATGGAAGGCCTTTTTAAAGATGGCAAGGTCCATATAGGTGACAATGACCTGCTGAAGGTGCATCTGCTTAACTCAGCAATAAAGGTTTCGGCTGAGAGAGGTCGAGGCAGATTGGTTAAGCTCAACGCAAAAGACCACATTGATGGTGTGGCTGCACTTGCCGATGCGTTTTGTGTTCGCCAGAAGTGGTTTGGCGATTTAGGAGATAGACTCATAAATGAGGTATAGAGATGGGATTTTTTGACATTTTCTTTAAAAACAGGCCCAAGCCTGCCGGGAAGTATAACGGCAAGTTTGAGATGCTGAATGGTTATGAGCCAAGATTTACATCTTGGAATGGCGGCATCTATGAATCAGAGCTTGTTCGGTCTGCTATCAACGCAAGAGCAGTTCACGCAAGTAAATTGAAGTTTGAGATCACAGGGAGTGCAAGGCCTGCACTTCAAAACAAGTTGAAAAAGGCTCCGAACCAATTTCAGACTTGGAATCAGTTTTTGTACAGACTTTCGACCATTCTTGATATTCATAATACGGCTTTTATCTGCCCGGTATATGACAAGTATGGTGAGATAAGCGGCATTGTTTGTCCTTTGCCGACAAGTTGTGAGGTTGTGCAGTATGGTGAAGTGCCTTATCTGCGGTATGAATTTGGTACCGGGAAGAGAGCAGCCATCGAAATGGAATACTGCGGCATCATGACCAAGTTCCAATACAGAAATGATCTGCTTGGCGAAAACAATCACGCTTTGTATCCCACAATGGATTTGATAAATATTCAGAATCAGGGCATTCAGGAAGGTGTGAAGTCAGCGGCAACATATCGTTTTTATGCGCAGGTGACCAATTTCAGCAAGGCCGAGGATCTGAGGAACGAGCGCAAGCGGTTCACAGAGGAAAATTTCGGTAAAGAAGCTGAGAGTGGTGGCCTGTTATTGTTCCCCAACACCTATCAGAACATCAATCAGGTAAAATCACAGCCTTTTATCGTTGATGCGGATGAAATGAAGCTGATCGAGAAGAACGTGTATCAGTATTTCATGGTAAATGAGGATGTTTTGCAGAATAAGGCCTATGGAGATGCATGGTCGGCCTTCTATGAGGGAGCGATCGAGCCATTCGCCATACAGTTTAGCGAAGTTTTGACCAGAATGCTCTTTACCTTAAGGGAGCAGTCAAGCAATTTCGTGACTCTGACAGCTAATAGGCTTCAGTATATGACCAATGCGGACAAGCTGAATGTATCAAGTCAGCTTCTGGATCGTGGGGTTATGAGTATAAATGATATTCGAGAAATATGGAATCTTCCACCTGTTGAAGGAGGGGATGTCAGGATCATCCGAGGAGAATATTGGAATGCGGATGAAAAAGTAAACGAGGAGGCAAACAATGAAAAATAATCTTGAATTGAGAAGCTTTGATTTTGAGGTCAGAGCGGAAGAAAACGAAAAGCATGGTCATATCTTAACAGGCAGACCGATTGTGTACGATTCACGGACAGATCTGGGATGGTATGACGAAATAATTGAAGCAGGCGCATTGACGAACACCGATTTAAGAGATGTTCGTTTTTTGGTTAATCACAATACCGATATGATACCGCTTGCACGTTCCCGGAACAATAACGAGAACAGCACAATGCAGATGTCGGTTGATGATGATGGCATGACCATCAGAGTTGACCTTGACATTGACAACAATGTTGAAGCTAAGAATCTTTATTCAGCAGTAAGCAGAGGTGACATCGATGGTATGTCATTTATGTTCACTATTGATGGAGATAGATGGGAAGACAAGGAATCCGAACACCCAACACGCACGATCACGGCAATCGGCAAGGTGCTTGAGGTTTCAGCCGTAACCTTCCCGGCATATGAGCAGACATCGATTCAGGCAAGAGGCCTATCCGAAGCATTGGATAATGCAAAGGAATCGCTGGAGAGCGCAAGAGCTGAAGCCAGAGCGATTGAACGCAAGAAACAGAAAATCAGGATTCTTTCGGAGGTATAAGTCATGGAATTAAAGGAAATGACAATTGAACAGCTCGAAGAGCGCAAGACTGCAATAGTTGCAGAGCTTGACAATGAGGGAGCTGACCTTGATGCGCTTGAGAATGAAATGCGCAGTATTAAGGTTGAGCTTGAAGAGAGAGCAGCGGCAGAAGCTAAGAAGGCTGAAATCCGCAAGACAGTTGCAACATCACCCGATGTGAAGGTGGTGGAAACAGTTAAAGAGGAGAAAAGAGAAATGAGAACAAATGACGAGATCAGGGCATCACAGGAATATGTTGATGCATACGCACGTTATCTTGTATCAGAGAATGATGCAGAGGTAAGAAGCTTACTTACAACACAGGTTAGCGGTACGGTGCCGGTTCCTGTAATAGTTGATGACATAATCCGCACAGCATGGGAGAAGTCAGATATCCTGTCAAGGGTACGCAAGACTTCCATCCGTGGAAACCTTAAGGTTCCTTTTGAGCTGTCAGCAGACGGTGCTTGGGTACACACTGAGGGTACATCAGCACCCACAGAGGAATCTCTGACACTTGGAATCGTTGAGATGATCCCTAGGAACATCAAAAAGTGGATTCGCATTTCTGATGAAGCAATCGCTATGGGTGGAGAAACCCTTGTCAGGTACATCTATGATGAGCTTACCTATCAGATCATCAAGAAGCTCACCGAGCTTGTTGTGACTGATATCAAGAATGCAAGCACTACTCCTTCAGCAAATGCTGTTTCAGCTCAGAAGGTTACACTTGCTCCTTCACTCACCACTATTGCCAGGGCATACGCTAATCTGTCAGATGAGGCTAATGATCCTGTAATACTTATGAATAAGCTTACATACGCAAACTTTGTCGCAGCACATGCAGCCGGAAACTTTGCTTTTGATCCTTTCAATGGCTTAAAGGTTCTTTTCACTTCTGCACTCCCGGCATACGATACCGCTTCAGCTAATGCAGTATATGCAATAGTTGGCGATCTCAGGGGCGCACAGGTCAACTATCCTGAAGGCGAAGGCATCATAATTAAGTATGATGACAAGTCTGAGGCAGAGGCTGACCTTGTTAAGATCGTGGGCAGGCAGTATGCAGCACATGCATTGACAGCATGCGATATGTTCTGCAATATTGCTAAGCCTTCAGGGGCAACAACCTAATGAAAATTAAGCTTTTAAGAGATGCAAGGATATTGCACAAGGCCGGGGAGATAATTGATGTTTCCCCGGCTGAAGGCTCTTTCCTTACATCAACAGAGTCTGCTGTGGAGGTTGTTTCCGCTGTCAAGGCTCCCACAGCTAAGAGCGAAGAAAAGGAAACCAGAAAAAAGAAATGAAGCTGTTAATTGCTATTCCCACAACAGATTATATGCATTATCGCTTTGTTGAGTGTCTGACCAAGCTGTTAAGACGGTTGGATGAGGATGAAGTTGATTACGATGTGTTCTTTCAAGGTAGCACTTTGGTATATGTTGGCCGTGATCGGCTTGCCCAGAAGGCTATGGCTGATGGATATTCACATATGCTGTGGCTTGATTCTGACATGATTTATACAGAGGATCTGCTCGATGACCTTATGTTATCGGGCAAAGACTTTGTAACAGGCATTGCTCATGGAAGAAGGCCGCCTCATGCAAGCTGTTTATTCACAGAGCTGTGGCCCGGATGCCAAAGGTGGGAAGGTTGGGAATATCCATCTGCACCATTTAAGGTGGCAGGTTGTGGTTTCGCCTGTGTTCTTATTAAAACTGAGATCATAAGAGATGTATGGGCGCATCATGGCACCTGTTTCTTCCCGGAGCGTGAGCTTGGTGAAGATTTGGCTTTTTGCCATCGTGCGACAGATCTTGGGTATGAGGTGTGGGTTGAGCCGACAGTAAGGCTTGGCCATATAGGACACATAAATATCTATCCCGAATACCGGGAGATGTATGAGAATAGCATTCAAGGTTTCAAAGAGGTAAAAGAACATGCTAGACAGAGTTAAATTGGCACTTTTGATATCAGACAATGACTTTGACACGGAGCTGACAACACTTATCGGTGCCGCCTGCAAAGATTTGGGGATTGCAGGTGTTGAAGGTTTGACTGTAAACACAAGTACAAATGATGACATCATTATCAGGGCCATCATTACATATTGTGGTTATCAGTTTGAGCTGATGCATGGTTCGCTTGACAGATCCAAGGCATTTAAGAAGTCATATGATGAACAGAAGGCTCAGCTTGGCATGGCAACAGGATATACGGTGTGGACAACATGAACAGAGCAAAGAAGATTAAACTGCTTACAAGTACATACACCACGGATGCTATCGGTCAGAGGGTACCAACAAAGACTGAGAAAAGTGTTTTTGCATTGATTCGTTCTGCAAGCCAGAGCGAATTTTTTAATGCCGGAGAACATGGATTAAAGCCTGACAAGGTATTTGATGTGCTGATAACAGAATATGACGGTCAGGGCGAGATCATCTATGCCGGAAACACTTACACAGTGTATCGGACTTATGAACGAGATGATGGCCGTGTGGAATTACACACTGAGAAGAGAGTGGGTGATTGATATGACACTTGCAGATATTTATTCGATGCTCACAGGAATCAATGGGTTTGAGAACAAGGTGGCCTATCGGGCATTTCCTGAAGGTGAAGCACCTGCACTTCCATTTATCTGTTATCTGGACACTCAGACCTATAACTTTATTGCAGATAATAAAGTCTATTCCGTAATCCAAGAGATAGATATTGAGCTTTACTCCAAGTTAAAAGATACGGCCTCTGAGGCATTGATCGAGGCGGCATTTGCTGCCAATAGCATTGTCTGGGAGAAATACGATGATTACTTGGAGGATGAAAAAGTTTATGAGGTGATTTATACGATCACTACTAATCAGTAAAGGAGAAGAACAGAAATGGCTGATAAAGTAAAATTCGGTATTAAGAATGTCCATGTGTTCCCGATCACAGCTTGGACTGATGGTGTTCCGACATACGGCAGTGTAATCAAGATCCCCGGTACCGTCAGCCTGTCACTTGACAAACAGGGCGATACCAATGATTTCTACGCAGACAACATCAAATACTATACATCGGTGGCCAACAATGGCTATTCAGGATCACTTGAGGTTGCAATCATCCCGGATGCATTCAGGACAAAGGTTCTTGGATATAAGACGGATGATAATGATGTCCTTGTTGAGGATATCGTTGAGCCTTCACACTTTGCCATGACTTTTGAAGAGGATGGCGATCAGGAAGGCACCAAGTTCGTACTTTACAATGGTACGGCTTCAAGACCTTCACTTGATAAGTCTACTACCACGGACAGCAAGGAGCCTTCAACGCAGACACTTGATATTAGCTTTGCGCCTCTTTCAAGTGGCCGTGTAATGGCTATGTCTACATCCGGCACGGATACATCAGTGCTTTCAGGATGGCATACTGCACCTTACATTCCTGTTATTAGTACAACCTAACTTTAAGGGGTTTAAAAGATGAGCGCAAAAGTCAAAGTCGATCAGTTGGCAAGCGAAATCAACAAAGTGCTTGAAGAGTATATAGACTTTACCGAGGAGGCTGTTGACAAAGGAGTTTCTGAAACGGCTGATGAGGCTGTGAAGGAGCTCCGAAACGCTCATCCTCCCGGAAGTGGTCAATATGGTCCATGGGATAAGAAATACAACAAGGGATGGACAGTCAAGAAGACAAAACGAGATAAGACAGCAACCATTCATAATGCCACCGATTATCAGCTTACACATCTGCTTGAAAAAGGCCATGCAAAACAGAATGGTGGAAGAACACGAGCATTTCCGCATATAGCTCCTGTGGCGGAGAAATGTGAGGACAATCTCGTAAAGAACATTAAGAAGTGGATTTAATAAGGAGATAAGGAAGATGGACAAAACAATCAATATTGATGGCCGGGATGTCAAATTTCGGGCAACAGCACGGACTCCACGTTTGTATCGTATGCTTACCAACAGAGATATGATAAAGGATATGAATATCCTGTCCAAGGCCTTTAAGGATTCAGAAAAAAAGAAAAAAGAAGATGAAGGTGTATTAAGCAGCTTGACCACTCAGCACCTTGTAATATTCGAGGATGCTGCTTATGTAATGGCCAGACATGCAAATCCTGACATTGAAGAGCAGACAGCAGACGAGTGGCTTGATACATTCAATTTATTTGATATATATGAGATTTTTCCGCAGTTATTTGACCTGTGGAATGTGAATACCGCACAAACAGCAGAAGCTAAAAAAAAATAGCACCGAGAGATAGAGAACCAAGTGGTGCTATTTTTATGCTCCGATGTGCTGAATTAGGGTTATCATCTCAGGATCTCGATGAGATGAGCATTGGTATGGTCATGGACATGCTCACAGAGAAGATGAATGACCATGAAGATTACGATATAAAGGCACCCGGAGGCAGTCTGTCATCATTCTTTAACGGAACACTTGATTTAGGAGAATAGGAATGGCTTCAACCAAAATTCGTGGAATCACAATAGAATTAGGAGCTGACACTTCTGGGTTATCCAAGGCTTTAAAAGATATAAATTCTGATATAGGCAAAACTGCGAAGGATCTGAAGGATGTTGAGAAGCTTCTCAAATTAGATCCTAAGAATACAGAATTGCTTGAGCAGAAACAAAGGCTGCTTAATGACCGTATTGGTGAAACCAAGACAAAACTTGAGGCTTTAAAGACTGCTCAGAGTCAGGTTGACATGAGTACAGAAGAGGGGCAAAGACAATATGATGCCCTGACTCGTGAAATCGCATCCTGTGAAACCGAGTTGAAACAACTTGAAACACAGGCAAGCAAATCCAAAGAAGCCGTTAAGAAGATTGGAGAAGCAGGCGAAAAGATTAAGGATCTGGGTGGCAAGTTTAAAGATGTCGGAAGGAACATGACCACTCATGTCACTGCTCCTGTTGTTGCGGCAGGCGCAGGTATCGTTAAGGTTGCAGGTGACTTTGAGGAGCAGATGGCCAAGGTTTCAGGTATCGCACAGGCTTATGGTGACGATCTTGAAAGTCTTAAGACAAAGGCCCTTGAATTATCCGAGAATACAAGGTTTAGTGCGACAGAGATTGGCCAAGCTTATGAATATATGGGCATGGCAGGTTGGAATACCAATCAGATCCTTGCAGGTACACCCGGTATTCTTGCTCTTGCAACAGCTTCAGGTGAAGATTTGGCAAATGTATCAGATATCGTTACCGATGGTCTGACAGCATTTGGATTATCTGCGGAAGATACCACACGTTTTGTAAATGTACTCGCAGAAGCGGCAAGGTCATCCAATACCAATGTCAACATGATGGGTGAGTCATTCAAATATGTCGGCCCTGTTGCAGGTGCGATGGGTTATTCCATTGAAGATGTCGCAACAGCTCTTGGATTGATGGCAAACAGTGGTATTAAGTCATCGATGGCAGGTACCACACTGCGAAATATCATGCAAAGGATGGCAAAGCCAACCAAAGAATCAGGGATGGCAATGGAAAGGCTTGGTTTATCACTTGCTGATGACGAAGGCAAAATGTATTCACTTGATGAAATCATGCAACAGTTAAGAGGAAGCATGAGTGAAATCAACATGCCTTTGGCCGAGTACAACAGACAGCTTGATGAGCTTGATGCCGCACTTGAAGATGGAACCATAAAACAGAGTGAATATGATAAAGAGCTTGACGAATTAAACAAGCAGGCTTTTGGTGCTGAAGGAGCAGAAAAAGCAAGAGCGGCTGCTATGCTTGGTGGCACCAGAGCTATGGCAGGTCTGATGGCAATTGCAGAGGCCACAGACGAAGATTACAAGAATCTCAAAGAATCAATCCAAGGTTCATCGGATGTTATGGTCCGTACTGCTGATGGTTCTGTTAAAAAGCTCAATGATGCTCTTGCTGATGGTGATGAGATTCTTGAACGGTATGATGGAACAGCGGCCGCTATGGCAGGTACGATGAATGACACTGCCAATGTCCAGATGAAGCAGTTCCAAAACAAGGTGCAGAATCTTGGCATACAGTTTGGTGAAACTTTGTTGCCAAAATTAGAGCAGGTCATCGATAAGCTGAGTGAGCTTCTTGACAGCTTTAAAGATTTGACACCTGAACAACAGGATATGATTGTCAAGCTTGCATTGATTGCGGCTGCGATCGGGCCTGTTATATCAGCTATTGGTAGTTTGATGATGGGGATAGGCGGAATAATGACATCAATTCCGGCTATCAGTGGTGCAATTGGAACAGTGGCCACATTTATTACAGGTACGGCCATACCTGCTCTTAGTGGCTTAGTGGCTGCCATTGCTCCTGTAATTGCGGCAGCGGCACCATTCATAGCAGCGGCAGCGTTAGTTGTTGCGGCAGGTGTTCTTGTTGCGAAGAATTGGGATGAGATAAAAGAAGCGGCAAGGCTCTTGGTTGAACGTACCAAAGAGCATTGGGAAGAGTTCAAGAAGAAATTTGAGGAGCTTGGCCAGAAGATAAGCGAAAAGGTTAATGACATTAAGCAGAAGTTTAATGACATGAAACAAGGCATTGCTGACAAGATAAATGATGTCAAGACGAAACTGAATGAGTTCAAGCAAGGATGGGAAGATAAAATCAATGCCATTAAAAACAAGATAAATGACTTCAAACAGACAGTTAGTGATAAATTCAATAGCATTAAGGATTCTGTTGTGAAGTGCTTTGAAGGTATAAAGAATGGTATCAAAACACCAATCAATGCCGCACTTGGTTTTGTTGAGAAGTTTATCAATAACATGATTGATGGCTTCAACAATCTTGGCAGTAGAATAGGCAGTCTTGAATTTGATGTGCCTGATTGGGTTCCCGGTGATCTTGGTGGCAAACACTTTAAGCTTGGTCTTCCAGAGCTATCTCGTGTAACACTTCCAAGACTTGCATCAGGTGGAATCCTTACACGAGGCACGGCCATGGTCGGTGAGGCAGGTCCTGAGATGTTATCCGTGAAGAATGGACAGGCTATCGTACAACCGCTTGGTGGAACAAATGGAGCTGCGGAGCTGACAGGATTGCTTGAAACATATCTGCCATATTTGGCTATGAGGCAGAATATCTTGCTTGATGGTAATACTCTTGTTGGTCAGACAGCAAGCAGAATGAATGATGCACTTGGTAATATCTCATTAAGGAGCGCAAGACGATGAATGAGTTATCAAACGGCATAACCATATATGTTGAAGATACAGACAAAACATACCACACACTTGATGATTGGGATTTTGCGCTAGGAAACAATAATTATATATCCGAGCCGGAGATGGAAACCAATTATATAGATGTTCCATACCGAAACGGATTGATTGATGCAAGTACGGCACTTACAGGCAGGCCGATCTATAAGAAAAGACAGTTGTCCTTTGCCCTTGGTGGTGAAAGACCACGCATGGGTTGGGATGCTGTCATGTCGCAGATCCGTAACGCAATACATGGCCGCACTTGCAGATTAACGCTTGATAATGATCCAAATTATTATTGGAGAGGCCGTGTATTTGTTGAGAATTTCGACAGATTCAGAGGGCTTGGCACATTTAATCTTAATGTTCCGATTGCTGAGCCTTACAAAATAAGCAATTATTCATCGGCAGATCCATGGCTGTGGAATCCATTTAGTTTTGTGAGTGGAATCATTACATATCAAGATGCATGGATAGTTAATACAAGTTTAATCGTGGGTATACCTGCCGGAAATATGCCGACAGTTCCAACATTTGTTGTAAACAATTTGGTTGGAGATACCCTGAGTATGACATGCAATGGTATCACCTATTCATTAACATCGGGATCGAATAAGTTCCCTGAGATAATGGTTGGTGGTGACGATGTTGTTGAGTTTACTTTCACAGGTTCAGCTAAAGTGCAGATTGTATACAGGAGCGGCAGCTTATAATGTATAAAATTACAGTTCAAACTTTAATTGGTGATGAGCATACAATTTATGTACCGGGTAATGAAGATTATACCGTAACATCAGCGGAATTATCTTTAAGCGCAGGTAGTGCAGGTGAATTTAATTTCACCATACCATATAGCAATCCCAGATATGATGAAATTGTTGACCACAGCATTATTACTGTATATGAGGATAATCTTGAGATTTGGAGAGGTGACATCCAAGATATCAGGGCTAATTTTGATAAGTCACTGAGTGTTTACTGCCTTGAGGATTTGGCATGGCTTGGCGAAGAAGCTGTGGCAATGACATCCATTACCAATCAGACATATGCCCAGAGATTCAGTGCGGCAATTACAACCTACAATAGCAATCAGGTTGCCAAAAGACAGTTTCAGGTCGGCATGCTTACATCTATTACCACATCCAATATGTGTACTTGGCAGCCGAAGTATGAAGAAGATCTCTTGACTTGTCTGCGGAATTATATTGCAGATGATGGTCTTGTTCGCATCAGGAGAGTTATCGAGAATGGTTCGCTTGTAAGATATGTCGATATAGTACGGCTTCAGGACTATGGACAGCAGGCTGAGCAGAAGATTGAATTTGGCTCCAACCTTCTTGATTTTGTTAAGGAGATGGACAATACCAATTTCCTTAATGTTATATATCCTTACGGCAAGGAAACCGAAACACCTTTATATGGCGAAATCATGCAGAGGGTGGCAGGTACACCTTTACAGAATGATGCATCTATTGCAGCATTCGGCAGAAGAGCAAGGTCTGTTATTTTTGAAACAGAGAGCTTGGCAAAGCTCAACAGCTTGGCACAGTCATATCTTAACAGGTATAGTCAGCCGAGCATGAAAATTGAGGTTAAGGCTGTTGACCTTGGGAATATTGAAGCGGTCGCAAGAATACATCTGGGTGATTCTGTCAGGATCATAGCAAATACTTTTGGAATAGATCAGTGGTCCTATGCAACACAACAGGACATTGACCTTCTTAATATTGCCAACAATCAGATTACACTTTCGGATGCAGTAAGGGTACAGTCACTGACTTCCATGGTCGCAGAACAGGCCAAGGAAATTGAAGAAGCAAGGTCACCTGCATCCGTACTTGACGAGGCCAAGAGGAATGCGTGGTCAATAATCGAAGGTGACAATGGCGGTATCGTGACCTTTGAAGTTAATGGCAGTGAGCAGATCGTTGGGATTCATATTGCAAACAATCTTGATTTGTCGCAGGCCACAAAGGCATGGGGTTGGAATGTCAACGGTCTTGTTTACCTGCACAGGGATTATCCGTCAGATGAGTGGCAGGTCGGCATTGCCTTGACGATGAATGGTGAGATTGTTGCGGATTTCATTACCACAGGCACCATGAGTGCTGACCGTATTGATGGTGGGCATATCCGGGCCAATTTGATTACGGCTCTTCCGACCAATGCGAAGGCATATGTAACAGATCCTGATTATTCTGGAACCTATGTGCCAACAAAGAACAATTTCCCGGCTTCTGATTGGATATCTTACTCTGATAACGAGGAACATCTAGGTCTTGTATACACTAATACTCATGAGTTGATTTCTTATGAATATTCAAGAATTGAGGTGCCATTCCCGGAGTCAGACCATCCGTATGGTAATTACACTAACAGATATTTTCATATTGAAGCTCCAAGTTTAGGAAACCGCATAGCAATTGAGTTTAATGCAAATTCTTCTGTTGAATCAGGTTTTGATTACTTAGATGTATATTATTTGGATGGTTCAACATACAAAAAGCGCAGACTCACAGGAGCCATTGGGAATACAATTCTTGATGTGGGTGCTAATGCTTGTTACATACATTGGCATTCAGATTCTAGTGTTACGCAATGGGGTTGGAAGATAGATTCAGTTTCAAGTTCATCGAATGTTCCGATTGGGTATGTTGATGCGACACTCCCGGATGTTTCTTGGGAATTGTATGTATTTGAAAATGACAGAGCATATCAGTATGGTTGGGTATTGGCTGATTATGATGATATGCATAAGTATTCTCAGGAAGATATATTCAATGCCCTTACAAACAATGGGCAGGCACAGGGTATTATTCTGCGCAATGGGAATTTATACCTGAATGGCGAATATCTTGCAGCCGGAGTGATAACAGTTGGCGGTCAGTATTATTATTCTCAGCCGACTTTGCAGATTAAAGATACAACAGATCGTGTTATCGGTACATGGACAAAAGATGGCATCAATGCGCAAAAAGGTGTTATCGGTGATATTTCCCTTGCAAATGGTGAAATGTTTTATCTAGGTGATATGTTCCTTAAGGAGAAAACATGGCTTTCACCTAAAGTGGCTAACAATAAATACACTAGCCTTATTTCGTTTAATCCGGCACTCCTGTTTACCAAGTCACCGTCAACACAAATGAGAATCAATTATAGATTTGAAACGAGTGGTTCATACAGTGGCTATCGTGGACTTAATTTTGCATTGCAGCATTATGAAAATTCAAGTTGGTGGACTAAGGAAAATAAGTTTGTATATCCTGTTAGCAGTGATGAAGATTATATTATTTTCGATACAGAATTTTCAGGTACTGATAACAGTAGGTGGAGAGTAAGGGTATACACTACCGAAACAAAGTCAAATAAAATTAAGATTTACTTTACAGTTTATCTTACTAACGTCCACTTGGTATCTGTTTCGAGAGATGGTTTTTATGGTGAGTTTCATGGTTCTTTTGAGGGTAAGGCAAACCTTACATCTGGAACAATCGGTGTTGTTGATATTGATTCATCAGGGATAACTGCACAAGACGATGATTGGAGTCTGAATATTGATCATGACAACATATACACAGGTACAGATAGTGAAATAGGAGATGACAGATACATATCCCTTGATAGCAGCTTGGTACAAATGCACATTGTCGGGGGAAGTTCTTCAGATGATGCAAAAATACAAATAGACACTGATACAGATCCTTCTATAAATGTATACTCTACATCTAATAAGTATATTCAGCT
>JAEIGA010009794.1_pt1 | contig 14516 bp, 11 predicted proteins | sample 9270691 | NCBI WGS metagenome assembly JAEIGA01 (sample SAMN17057246, study PRJNA624740) | gut metagenome | biome: biome; isolation source: fecal sample | host: Bos grunniens | place: China: Xizang | collected 2019 | reverse complement strand
TGAATCTGTAAGCATGCCAACGAACGAACCGAGAGTCCCAAGGTTGGCAAGAACCTGCATCTGTGTTTCCATTCCATCTTTGTTGTCGTTGAACCACCAGCCCGAGCCAAACTGAATTTTACCCTTTATGCCCTCGCCCTGGAAGCAGCCGAGCATAGTGCCTAGAACGTAGTTGTCCTTGGGGTTAAGGGTGTAGAGGATAGTTCTCGGTAGAGCATCGGAAATCTCAAGATAGTTCATAAATGCTCCGAGGTCCTCTGCGATAGCAAGGTCGTTTATCGAGTCAAAGCCTGTGTCGGGACCAAGCTTATCGTACATCTTTCTATTGTTGTTACGAAGCGCGCCGATATGAAGCTGCATAGTCCAGCCGAGCTTTACGTATTCCTCAGCGCAAGCCTTGAGTATAGCGCACTTAAATGCGTCGACCTCCGACTTTGCGAGTTCCTCACCGGAAAGCTTTTTATCAAACGCTGCTTTGGCATCACCCTCGCCATAGGGTACGTATTCAAGCGCGTGGTCGGAGAGGCGGCAGCCGAAGCTGTTAAAATACGCAATTCTATCCTTAATCCACACAACGAGCGCGTCGTATGAGTCAATTCCCTGCTCCTTTATATACGGAAGGAAGGTTTCCTTGCCTATCTCGACAGCCTTGTCGGGACGGAAGGTTGGGAGAACCTTGGTGGAAAAATCCTTAAGTGCCGCGTGGTACTCAAGATTGTCCGCGGGATCATCGGTCGTGCAGATAACCTCTACGTTTGACTTCTTTATAAGAGCCTGTGCTCTGAAATCCTCAGTTGCGAGAAGCTCGTTACACTTATTCCATATCCTCTCTGCCGACTCCTCGCAAAGAGGCTCGTCAATATCAAAATATCTCTTAAGCTCGAGGTGTGTCCAGTGATAGAGGGGGTTGCCTATAAGCTTCGGGAGAGTTTTCGCGAATTCCAAAAACTTTGCATAATCGTCGGCTCCGCCCGTGATATATTCCTCTGCTACGCCGTTTGAGCGCATCTGACGCCATTTGTAATGGTCGCCGCCGAGGAAGAGGTCAAAGGCGTTCTTGAACTGATAGTTCTCTGCTATCATTTTAGGCGAAAGATGGCAGTGATAGTCGATAATTGGAAGGTCCTTTACCATAGAGTAAAGCTTCTTTGCGGGCTTGTTTTTAAGCATAAAGCTATCGTTAATAAAGCTCATAGTGTTACACCGTCCTTAAATATTGATATTTCTCTGTATCCGTTTTCTTCGTTTCTGGTTTCGCGGCCCTCCGCAATCTCGAGAACGAACTCAAAAAGCTCATCTGTCAAGGGATTGCCGTCGAGTGTCGGAGAGGCGTCGAAGTCTATCCAGGACTTCTTTCTCTCGGCGAGAGAATGATTTGTTGCGATTTTCACAGTCGGTACCGGCGCGCCGACGGGCGTTCCTCGGCCTGTGGTAAAGAGGATGATATGCACTCCCGCCGCCATAAGGTTCGTGATAGCAACTATATCGTTGCCGGGGCCGTTGAGGAGCGAAAGTCCGTTCTTGGAAAGCACGTCGCCGTAGTCAAGAACGTCAACCACCTTGGAAAGACCGCCCTTCTGTACACAACCAAGCGACTTTTCTTCAAGCGTTGTAATACCGCCCTTTTTGTTGCCGGGAGAGGGGTTCTCGTATATTACCTGATTGTGTCTTGTATAATAGTCCTTGAAATCGTTGATGAGGCTTACGGTTTTGTCAAACACCTCGCGCGACTCACATCTCTGCATCAGAAGATGCTCGGCTCCGAACATCTCGGGGACCTCTGTAAGCACGCAGCTACCTCCCATAGCGATAAGCTTGTCGGATAGTCTGCCGACGAGGGGATTGGCTGTAATTCCGCTGTACCCATCGCTTCCGCCGCACTTAAGTCCTATGCGAAGCTTCGACACGGGTACGGGGGTACGCTCAAATTTCGAGGCGTATTCCTGAAGCTCCCTTATCAGTCTGACGCCCTCGGCGATATCATCATCGGCATCCTGCGTGTTTAGGAATTTTACTCTTTTGGGATTGTACTCGCCGAGCACCTTTTTGAACACCTCGATATTGTTGTTTTCACATCCGAGACCGAGAACGAGCACTCCCGCGGCATTGGGATGGTTAACCATTCCGCGAAGCACCTTCTGGGTTATCTCTTGGTCGTCACCAAGCTGTGAGCAGCCAAAGGGGTGAGGAAAATATCTCGCTCCGGTGAGGTCTGCGAGCTTCTCTGAAACCTTGTTTACGCAGCCTACGGTATTAACAATCCATATTTCGTTTCTAATGCCAACATCCCCGTTTTCACGGACGTAGCCCATAAAGGTTCGCGTTTTATCCTCTTCTTGTATATCGTAAAACACGGGGTTGTAGGAATACTCTAGATTTCCCGAAAGATTTGTCTTTGTATTGTGGGTATGTACGTGCTCGCCCTTTTTGATATCGCAGGTTGCGTGACCTATTGGGTTGCCGTACTTGATAATATTCTCTCCGCACTTAATATCGGTGAGAGCGTATTTATGACCGTCGGATAAATTGATATCGACGTTATCAAGCTTGTTAATTTGCATTTTTCGTCCTTTCTTTTGCAAAAAAGAGAGTTGATTTTTAAAAAGCGTGAAGATTTACCAACCTCATATCAGCGAAAACTGCAAAAAACAGCAGAAAAACGCGACACGGGGTATGGCATCTCGAACAAGAGGGACTCTGCCTCTGTTGGTATTACTTGCCGATATATTTCTCTACCTCGGTAGCAAGGCTCGAGAGATTCTCTCCCCAAAGAGCCGCATTAGAAAGTATCTCCTTGACGCCGGCGCTCTTCATAAACTCAACGACCTCGGGTGCGTCGTTTGTCATATCGGTTCTGTAAAACTCGATAAGCTTCGCGAACGAGAAGAGTAGAGTTTCGGGCATTTTGTTAAATCTCTTTATATATTCAAGGATTGAGGGGAGAACACGCACCTTGAATTTTGAAACGGAGTTCAGCGCTATCGAAGAGAGATAATGCTTGATATAGGGGTTTCCAAAGCGCTCCATAACGCTCTCGGCATAGCTGAGAAGCTCCTCGCGTGGCAAATCGAGTGTGGGAATTATCTCATCGAACACGCATTTTCTGATGTGCTCACGCATAGTTTCATCGTCAATACAGCTCTTGACAGTATCGAATCCCGAAAGGAGCGCGTAAGGAACGAGCGAGGTATGCGCGCCGTTGAGTATTCTGACCTTTCTTGTGCGGTACATCTCAAGCTTGTCGGGTGTGACTATAACGTTTAGATTTGCCGAGGAGAACGGAAGCTCAGATTCGATATCGAAGTCGGTCTCGATGACCCAAAGGTGGAAAAACTCAGAGGTGTTTACCATATTGTCCTCGTAGCCGAGGGCGAGGTCCTCACCCTTTGGATAACCTGTATTGATACGGTCAACGAGGGTATTGGTGAATACGTTGCTCTCCTCTATCCACACCTTGAAATCATCACCGAGTGACCAGAGGTCGGCGTATTTGAGAATACACTTTTTGAGATTATCTCCGTTTCTGTCGATAAGCTCGCAGGGCAGGAATATAAAGCCGGGGAGCCCAAGCTCAAAGCGGCGCTTGAGAAGCAGAGTAAGCTTCGCGGGAAAGCTTTTTGGCGGTGCGTCTGTTATCTTATCCTCAGCAGAAAATACTATACCCGACTCGGTGGTGTTTGATACTACGAATCTGAAATCGGGATTCTCCGCCAGTGCTATGTATGAAGCGAAATCATCGTACGGCTTGACGCAACGGGAAATCACGTCAACGAGTGTTTTGTCAACGCCCTCTACACCTCTGATAACGTGGGTGTAAACGCAATTCTGCGCCGTGAGCGCGTCGCACATTCCCGCCTCGATCGGCTGAACGACTACAACGTTGCCGTCAAAATCGGACTTTTCGTTTATTTTTTGAAGCATCCAATCGACAAATCCGCGTAAAAATCCGCCCTCGCCAAACTGAATAACCCTCTCACGTCTTTGCTTTTTCTCGAAATTCATAAAAATACCCTCTCTTGCATCAAATTTAAAGTGTTTTGAATAAAAAGCTCTTTGTTTTAATTATATCTAAAAATTTTATATTATTCCTTAAAAAACTTGATATTTTAGGCTATATTTTGGGATTGTTTCTTGATTTTTTTGATATTTTGTGTTAATATATAACTAGGTCGGGGGTGTAGAGCGAAAAGCTTCTTTCCGTTATTTGCTCCGGCCTGCGCTTTTATAATGCAAAAATGGAGAGATTGATATATGCAGGACATGGTTTTTACGGATGATTCCATATTCAGATACAATATCAAAAAAAGCATCGGCGGCACTATGCATTCTCATCACTATCACGACTTTTTTGAGATGTATTACATGGCATCCGGCAAATGCAGCTACTTTATAGACAGCAAATGCTTTGAGGTTATCGAGGGAGATATAATACTTATTCCCGCCGGGGTAATCCACCGCACGAACTACGGCTCAGAGCAGCACTCGCGTATACTTATCGAATGCAGCTATGATTTTATACCCGAGCCGGCACAGGAAAAAATCAAGGGTATGAATTATCTTTTCCGAAATGCGCAGATTTCAAATGAGGTTTACGATATACTCCAATACATCGAAAAGGAATACAGATCACCCGACGAATTTTCCGCCGAAATCATACGCGCAAAGGTAGCAGAGATTTTTATAAAGCTCGCGCGCGGAAGGTCGCTCGTGCGTGACCCGTTTGCGAGCAATCCCCTGGTCGAAAAAACGGCAAACCTAATCAAAAGGAATTTTCAGCAGGACATAAAGCTGTCCGATGTTGCGCGGGCGTATTTTGTCAGCTCGGAGCATCTCTCCAGAGTTTTTAAAAAGGATACAGGCTTTGGCTTTAATGAATTTCTCACGCTCGTCAGGCTTCAGCACGCAGAAGGGATGCTGAAGCAAAAAAACAAAAAAAGCATATCCGAAATTGCGTACAGCTGCGGCTTCAACGACTCAAACTATTTCTCGGACAAATTCAAAAAGGCGTATGGCATATCCCCTCTCAAATACAGCAAGGAGTTTAAATGAAATAAGCCGATTTTGCAAAGCATAGTTTGCAAAATCGGTCTTTTTTGTTTGTTTCCCTAAAAAATCAAGCTCATTTTTGTGATTAACAAGATCCTGCTTGCGCTCTTGCAAAGCGCCTTTAGAAATCTCACTTACGTCTTCTTGTTCTTGAAAAATTCCGTTCTTCGCCAATACAGTCAACGCAAAGTATTTTTATCTTTATTTTCCCAAGTCGAATATACAACCGCACACAAGAAAAGCCATGCTGAAAATCAAAAAGATAATTGGTATTCCATAAGCATCAGACTTTTTTACCAAACCCCACCTACAGTAAAAAATCAAGGACGATTCGATTTCTCAAATCGCCCTGTTTTATGGTGAAGTTTGCGTTTCACGCAAGTGAAGTTTTTGCCTGTGGCAAAAGTGAAGTTTGGCTTTAGCCAGGTGAAGTTTGATTTGCCAACGGCAAATCAAGTAAATGGAAATTTTGAAACTATTTGTTTTTCAAAATTTCCATTGCTTCGCCGAAGCGCTGAAAATGCACCACCTCGCGCTGACGGAGGAATTTTATCGCGTCGTTAACGTCGGGGTCATCGGAAAGCCTGAGGATATTGTCATACATCGCTCTCGCCTTCTGCTCTGCCGCGAGGTCCTCGGTGATGGATGCGAGCGCATCCTCCTTTGAGGCTATCGCCATAGCGTTAAATGGAACACCGGCGGCAGAAGACGGGTAAATTCCCGCGCCGTGGTCAACGTAATACTTATCAAAGCCGCCGGCCTTTATTTCTTCGGGAGTAAGGTTTCTGGTAAGCTGATATACAATTGCCGCCACCATCTCCATATGACCCAGCTCCTCGCTACCTACATCGGTAAGCGTACCGATAACTCTGCCGTCAGGCATAGTGTATCTCTGGTTAAGATATCTGGTAGCCGCAGCAAGCTCACCGTCGGGACCGCCAAGGGCGCTGATAATAATTCCCGCAAGACGGGGGTTGGGATTTGCGATTTTTACAGGATGCTGAAGCTTCTTTTCATAAATCCACATACTATCTTTGTCCTCCTGCGTTATTGCCATTCATATTATCGGTGTTGTGCCATGGCCAGGGCATATTTACCCAGCTCCAGTTCTCGGTATCTACGCTACCGGCAGCCACCAAGGGATTACCGCCTGCCGCGTGATACCTCTCCATAAGCTCCGAGAGCGCGTCTATTGTTCTGTGATAATAATCGATAGCGACCTTGCAGGTGGGGTGAGTGTCGAGATAAAGCTCGAGCTCCGTCTTAACAAAAGAGAGCTGTCTTATCTCTTCGAGAAGTGATGCGAGGGCTGCGTTGTTTGCGCCCCTCACCTCGCGCCATCTGCCGTTATCAACACTTCTTCTGTCCATAGCGCCGTTCATACCGTTACGTGCATCATTCATGCCGTTCTGCGTGCCGTTCATACCGTTCTGCTCTGCCGAATTCATTTCACCGAGCACGCGGGGCGTGTTCATGTTTTGTGCGTTTCTTTCTCTATTCATTACCGTATACTCCCTTCGGCTTATAAAGCTCCTCAAAGAGTGTGCCGTGAGAGAGGGCATCCTTCGCGGAATAGAGCATACGAAATCTCTGGTCGGGTGCGTAAACGTATGCGAGCGGCTTTTCATCGAGGCAATCTCCTCTGCCGCCGCATCCGCTATTTGTAATTCCTCCAACTACACCGCCGTTCTGGTTACCGTTCTGGTTGCCACCGTTCTGACAACAGCCGTTTTGACTGCAGCCGTTTTGACTGCAGCCGTTGTGGTTGCCGCCATTCTGGTTTTCACCACTGACACCGCCAACTATTCCGCTTGACGCACAGGGCGTGCAGCACGGAGCAGTACGGTCGAAAATAGGAATACCGTTTTCGTTTTTAGCCATTTCTTGTTTCCTTTTATTTTTTGGATAAATCCGGATTTTGCGGTTTTTGTACCGCTATAAGCAGTATACGAAAACTCAAAGTATTTCGTGAGAAAATAATCTCTTTACTTGACTTTATGACTAAAATAAGTTAAAATAGATTAAGCTTTGGTTTACGCGTTTTTCGCAAAAGGGTTGTTTTGCGTTACGGGAGGTTATTTATATGGGTGCAGTATATGAATTTGAAAAAGAAAAGCTGATAATAGGCATTATATATAACGATACTGAGGTTTTAAAATCCGCTATGGATATATTGGTCTCCGAATTTGGCGAATACGACCTCACATCAGAGGAGTTTTCCTTCTCTAAGGAATTTTCCACCTATTACGACACAGAGCTCGGCGGTGAGGGCATGAGAAGAATTTACAGCTTTAAGGAGCTAGTAGCGCCCGACAGACAGGCTGAAATAAAAATCAGGACCAACGAGATTGAAAAAATGTTCTCGGATAGCGAAGGGCGAAAAATAAATCTTGACCCCGGGTTTATAAGCCACGGGCGGCTACTTCTTGCCACTACAAAAAAGACAGGCTTCAGAATACCTCTCTCAGACGGAATTTATACCGAGCTGACTCTGTTTTACGCAAGAGGCGGGTGGCATAAGCTCCCCTGGACGTACAGAGATTATCAGTCCGAGAGAGTGCAGAAATTTCTCACCAAGGCTCGAAAGATTTACCTTGAACAAAGAAAAGAAAGCTTTAATGACGAAAAATAAAAAGCGGCAAAAGCTCAGATGATAAAAAACAAAAAGCAAAAAAGATAGATCGAATATTAAGAATATAAAAACAGCCAAAATGCAAATTTTACGTTGCATTTTGGCTGTTTTTATATTAAATCAGTTTTAAGTTAAAGCAATCAATACCACGGGGTTTTAGTATTCCACCACACTTGATTATGACCTTTTACCATATGTGTGGCAAGCTTTTCTGCGTTGCCGGGATAAACATAATCATCAAGCTCGTACCAGTTTGTCGACCCGTATTTCCAGGAGGTCCACCAATCGGTCGTCTTCTCGAGCTCAACTCTCTCGAGATTTACACATTCATAGAACACGTTCTCGTTTATGTAGGTTACTCTCTCGTGGATATATACGCTCTTTATGCTCTTGCATCCGCTAAACGCCGTTCCTTTGATCGAGGTGACCTTCTCAGGAATAACGAGGTCCACTATAAGCTCACCGTCGAGGTAGAAGTCAACGCCTTCCTCACTGCGGGGAATTTTATAGGAATCTATACCGCACCAGGCTGCAAGATCGGTGAGGTAGATATTCTTAATGTTCTGACATTGATAGAACATATCGCCTATTTCTTTTACATTCGCGTGGAATACAATATCCGTAAGAGACGTACATCCCGCAAATGTGTTGCCGATCACCTCCGTCATATCCTCGGGTATCACAAAGGTAGTGAATATTTCGCCGCCGACATAGAGATCACTACCGTTAATGAGGGGGTTGGCTTCAAAGCTTGAAAACTCCAATCTCATCCAATGCTCGAGACTGTCAGCGTAAACCCTCTCGAGCGCGCCGCATCTGTAAAATGCCCCATCCCCTATATAGGCAACTCCGCTGTGAAGCATAACGGATGTTACGTACTGATAACCCATTAACGCTCGGGCTCCTATCTCGGTCACGCTCTCGGGAATAACGAGCTCGGTAATAAGCTCGCCGTCAACGAAGAGGGCAGCACCCACCGATAGAGGATTTGCCGAGCCGTTGCTATTGCCACCGTCATTCTCGTCACCGAACCTTATCTCAAACCAGGTCTCGAGATCGCCGATATGAACCTCTTCTATCGCGGCTGTCGTATCGTGGTTTGCTCTCGAGAATGTGTAGTTTCCTATTGACTCAAGAGTAGATGGAATATACAGCTTACCTATATTCATACTACTGAATGCCCCATAATCAATGCGAACGAGCCCCTCGGGGAGCTTTATCTCTGAAACTGTTGCACCGGTATAAGCGAATGCACTCTCTCCCAGCTCAACAATTCCCTCGCCGAATCTTATCTCTTTGATAGCGCTATCCCTGTAAAAAGCATACTCGCCAATTTCGATAACGTTACCGCCGAGCGCAACTCGCTCAAGCGAGCTACAGTTAGAGAATGCGTACTCGCCAATCTTAAGCTCACAGTCACCGTCTATGATAACGCTCTTTATCATGTTGCCGGTGAATACAAAAGGAGCTATATATGTCACGTCAGCGGGGATAACTATCTCGGTGACCTCTTTGCCGCCAACAAATACGTGGGATGCAAATGCCATCGGATTCGCGCTGTTCATTTCGTAAGTGTCAGCAGGGGTATGCATCTCAATAGCACACCACGCCGAAAGATCCTCAATGTACAGATTGTCAATATAGGTGTACAGAAACGCGCCCTCGGAGAAGGCGGTGACGCCCGTAGGAACGGTTATGCTATCTATGTGACTATAGCCAGAGAATGCGTGTCTGAGCATTTCGTAGCCGTTATCCGCCGTAGACACGGGGAGCGTGATATGACCGCCGTCGCCAGAATAGCCAACGAGATATCTCTGACCGTTCAGTGCCGTGTAGTAAATAAAATCATCCTTATGCTCAATTCTACTCTCGCCCGTATGCACATCAATCACGTGCCTTGCGACGTCGGTGGGCTTTATCTCGAGCGAGGAAAGGTTGATAACCTCACAGATCCTTGCATCATAACCAAATGACTTTGAGTTTAATGTCTCGAGACCCTTTCCGAGCGTTACACTGACTATTCCGTCGCAGGAGTTAAAGCCATAACTCGATATTTGCTTGATATATGGAAGATTTACGCTGTAAATGTTATTGCAGTCGTAGAACGCATTCTCGTTGATGTATTTGAGCGTTGAGGAGCCGGTAACGGTCCTTACGCTGTTACAGCCCGAGAACGCATAGGCGGCTATCGAGAACTGGTGTTCGGGTATAACGAGGTTGGACACCGCCTCGCCGTTCACAAGCATAGTATCCGCATAATAAAGGGGGTTAGCTCTCCAATCCTCAAAGGTGTAATTACACCACGTCCCGAGATCCTTGATATCGACGGTCTCTATTGCCTCGCAATTCTCGAACGCACGGCTACCCAGACTTGCATGACCGTTTGAGGAAAATACTACCTCGGTAAGAGCCGGACAGTCGGCAAAGGCGTATGCGCCTATACTACCGCACACGATCTCTACTTTCTTGAGAGTGGGACAGGAGCTGAAGGCATATTTTCCTACCGAGCTGACATAGTGAGGTATCGTTATACTCGTGATGTCATCTCTTCCCTCAAAGAGATGATCGCCGATGACGTATCCGAAGGAGTTGATCTCGTTTCCGTTTCCGCCCCAGGTAGGCAGAACGACATCCTTCGACTCACCCACGTAATCCGCAAGATACGCAACGCCGTCCTTAGCATAGAACACGCATCCGGCGACGTAGTCGAGGCGCGATTGGAGGTCGTTGTGAACTATGGCGGCGTATCCCTCGAACTCCTCATTATCACAATAGGTGTGATTTATCATCTCGACGAGCATATCACAGCCGTAGATTATACCTGTTCCGACTTTAAGTTCATAACCCGATATGCGGATCGAGAGCATACGGTCGCAGTCCGCAAACGCATAATCTCCTACGTATTTGACATCGCGGATCATAACATTTCTGAGGCTCTTACATCCATAGAAGGCGTATGCGTTGATTCCTTGAGTATCGTCGGTGATGAGAAGATCCTTTACCTGCTCGCCGCCTACGTAGAGATCGGCACTGTTATAGAGCGGGTTTGACGAAGAACCATCGAAATCAATCGAGCACCAGGATTCTATGCTGTCTGTGTACACCCGCTTTATATTTACGCAGTCAGCAAACGCTGCGACGCCAATACTTGTAAGACTCGACGGAACCGTAACACTCTCTATCGACGTAAAGCCATGGAACGCATTCCTTCTTATCCACTCTATGCCCTCGGGGATAACGAGATCGGTTACGAGCTCACCGTTAAGATAGAGGTCTATCGGCTGTTCAAGACCGTTCATACCGGGAGATAGACACCATAATCGGCACAAGAGGGCGATATCGGTAACGTGATAGCTCTAAAGACCGGTACAGCCGATAAATGGGCTGCCGGCGTTTGTAACAGTATCCGGAATACTTACGCTCTTGATATCGGCGCAATCTTTAAATGCGCCTCCACCTATCTCAACAACGGTATATCCGTCAACAACAGAGGGAATGCGAATGTCGGTATCGGTACAGGTACCTCTGCCTATCAGAATGGCGGACTTCATGCCTTCACCGTTTTCATAGGTCTCGTATTCAAGACCCTTACTGCACTTTCCTTCGTCGGCATCACCCGAGCCGGTGCCCGAACCTGAGCCAGATCCTGTGCCAGAGCCCGAGCCTGAGCCAGAACCCGAGCCTGAGCCTGTGCCGTCGCCCTCGGACGTGCCTTCGCCCGCGCCTGTTTCGTCGCCATTATCTCCACCGCAGCTTGCCATCAGTGAGGCCGTAAGAAGCAGTGTGAGAAGCAATAGCGCCACTCGTGTCAAAATTTTACTGTTTTTAATCATATCACCTTTCTCCAACGGATAAATACCGCATCAAAAATATACTCTGTCTAAATTGTACCACCAAAAACACTCGTTGTCAAGCGAGTGCCGAGTTAAGGATTACTTAAGAACACAAAACGTTCACAAAAAATGTAAGAATGCTTGAAAATGTCAAGAGCAATGAAAATGTCAAGAGTAAATGCAAAAAATATTGACAAATTCAAACTGTTAGTGTATAATATAGTTTGTTTTGAAATATTTATTTTAGCGTTTCAATTTAATATTTGGAGGTACAAAATGAGAGATTACGAATTGCTTAAGGCAAACGACCCCGAGCTTTATGCCGCTGTCGTAAACGAGGCAAACAGACAAAAGAGCAAGATTGAGCTTATCGCATCCGAGAACTTCGTATCCGAGGTTGTAATGGAGGCGAACAGCACTATCCTCACAAACAAGTACGCCGAGGGATATCCTTCAAAAAGATATTACGGCGGTTGCGAGCACGTTGACGTTGTTGAAACCATCGCTATCGAGCGCGCAAAGGAGCTTTTCGGCGCGGGTTACGCTAACGTTCAGCCCCACTCGGGCGCACAGGCAAATATGGCTGTTTTCTTTGCTCTGCTCGAGCCCGGCGACACCGTTCTCTCTATGAACCTTGCTCACGGCGGCCATCTCAGCCACGGCTCGCCTGTAAATATGTCGGGTAAGTACTGGAACATCGTTCCCTACGGCGTTTCTGAGGCTGACGGCAGAATTGATTACGAAGAGGTAAGAAGACTCGCTCTCGAGTCAAAGCCCAAGCTTATACTTGCGGGCGCATCCGCATACCCGAGAGTTATCGACTTCAAGAAGTTCTCGGATATTGCAAAGGAGGTTGGCGCATACCTTATGGTGGATATGGCGCACATTGCAGGTCTTGTAGCGACCGGCGCTCATCCCTCGCCTGTTCCCTATGCTGACGTTACCACCACGACCACTCACAAGACTCTGCGCGGTCCGAGAGGCGGTCTTATCCTCACAAACGACGAGGAGCTCGCAAAGAAGATTAACAAGGCTATTTTCCCCGGTATCCAGGGCGGTCCTCTTATGCACACCATCGCGGCAAAGGCTGTTTGCTTTGGCGAGGCGCTGAAGCCCAAGTTCAAAGCGTATGCAGACCAGGTTGTTAAAAACGCGGCTGCTCTTGCTGATGGACTTGTTGCCGAGGGCTTCAAGCTTGTGTCCGGCGGTACTGACAATCACCTTATGCTTGTAGACCTTACGGGTATGAAGATCAATACCGGTAAGGAAGCTGAGCATATGCTCGACGAGGTTGGCATTACCTGTAACAAGAACGCAATTCCCTTTGATACCCAGAAGCCCTTTGTAACAAGCGGTCTGCGTCTCGGTAGCGCGGCTGTTACAACACGCGGATTCGTTGAAGAGGATATGAGAGAGGTTGCGAAGATAATCTCCCTCACTCTCGCTGATTTCGAAAACAACAAGGATGAGGCTATACGTCGCGTAAATGCTCTTTGCGCAAAGTATCCTCTCTACGACTAATATCCTGTAAGCTCCTATCAAATAAATTTAAAAGCAGAAAAAGAGGCTGTCTCAAATGCGAGTTTGAGACAGCCTCTTTACGGGGATAGTCGGATTTAGGCGAGAGGTGTAGCTTTGCGCCCCGAAGTTCTCGTCTGCGGACTCGGTTCATTTCGGCTCTAACAGTCCACAGGACTGTCATTCACTACCGAAATGCCGCTTCGCTACGTACAAACGTACGTCAAGAGGAAGCAAACGGCGACAGAAAAAATCCATGCAAACGAAAGAAATTCATAGAAATTCAACCTTTTACTGTCTCATTTACACTTTGTGTTCAGTTTAAGATTATTTATATGCTCTTTTCGGATTTTTTCGTTCTCGTCAAATGTGACAGCCCCTTAAAATTTATATCTGACGCTACTCTTAAAAAGGAATAAAAAATGAAAAGCTCTAAGCATTTTATATTTGATTTTGACGGAACACTTGTGGACTCTATGCCTACTTTTGTTAGCGCCGTGCTAACTATACTTGACAATTATGGGGTAAAATACCCGCCAGACATCATAAAAACAGTAACGCCGCTCGGTGTAATAGATACAGCAAAATACTGCATATCCACATTTAATATGCCGATTTCAACAGAGGAATTCATACTCCATATTATGCGTCTGGCTACCGACGCGTATCTCTACACTATTCCTTTTAAAGATACGGTTCTTAGTACTCTCTTTGAACTTAAGGGTCTCGGCGTGAGCCTGAACGTATTAACCGCCAGCCCACACGAAACGCTTGATCCGTGCCTTAAGAGGCTGTCGTCGTATGACTTGTTTGACAACGTGTGGTCCTGCCACGACTTCGATACCAACAAATCAAATCCCGAGATATATAAAATGGCGGCAAAGGCGCTTGGCACGTCAACCGAAGATATCGTGTTTTTTGATGACAATATAGACGCGTGCCGCACTGCAAAAAATGCGGGCTGCAGGGTAATAGGAGTTTATGACAGCTCGTCCGAGGAATTCGCCTCCGATATGAAGCGCGAGCTTGACGGATACATTTTTAGCTTCTCGGAAATTAAGAATTTGGTGTTATAATCCTTTCGCTAAAAACGTGATTTAAAAAAAGAAAAGAGGGCAACCAGCAGGTTTGCCCTCTTTTCTATGAAGATGAAATTACTTAACTTCAACCTCTGCGCCTGCAGCCTTAAGCTGTTCAGCGATCTTGTCAGCCTCTTCCTTGGAAACTGCTTCCTTGATAGCCTTGGGAGCTGCTTCAACGAGGTCCTTAGCGTCCTTAAGACCAAGGCCGGTGATCTCACGAGCAACCTTGATAACAGCAAGCTTGTTAGCGCCTGCGGACTTAAGAATAACGTCAAACTCGGTCTTCTCCTCTGCTGCGGGAGCTGCTGCGCCGGGTGCTGCTGCACCTGCAACTGCTACGGGAGCTGCGGATACGCCGAATTCCTCTTCGAGTGCCTTTACGAGATCTGCGAGTTCAAGAATGGT
>JAEIGA010009793.1_pt1 | contig 14516 bp, 11 predicted proteins | sample 9270691 | NCBI WGS metagenome assembly JAEIGA01 (sample SAMN17057246, study PRJNA624740) | gut metagenome | biome: biome; isolation source: fecal sample | host: Bos grunniens | place: China: Xizang | collected 2019 | reverse complement strand
GACAGGAGGCTTGGGCAGATAGTAAACTGTGGCGCCGCAGTACAGAGGATCTAGCATGCGGAGAGTCATTTCAAGCGTATGGGCCATAGGCAGGATTGAAAGCCATCTGTCTTTCTCCGTCCTTTTGCATGAATGGTAGCATGTTATCACGTTCGAAGAAAGGTTGCGGTGGCTCAGCACCACACCCTTAGCGCTTCCGGTTGTGCCTGAAGTGTAGATGATAGCCGCGATGTCATCAGGAGTAGGAACAGCTGTCCTGCCGTCGCAAGTGAATTTCTCGTCGTCTGACTTTATCACGTCGAAGGTATCAAGCTCGATGATAAGGTGCATCTTGTCCTTGACCTCCTGGCTGATTCTGCTTGAGTTTCTCTGAGACACGAAAAGCACCTTGCTCTCGGAGTGGTTGATGATGTTTGTTACCTCATTCTCTGAACTGTCGGGAAGGATAGGAATTGCAATACGTCCGAAAGGTACGATGCTGAAGAATGCAACTGACCAGTTCGGCATGCTCTGTGAGAAAATCGCAACCTTGTCTCCTGCTCCGATTCCATATTGTGTCAGCTTCTTTGAGAGGCTATCACATTTTGCTTTGAATGAACTGAAGGTATAACCGCCTTCCTTAGTGTCATACCACTGGGTGTACTGCTTCTTAGAGTAAACCTCTGTGGCGTAATCGTACAGCTTGGCGAGGGTATCTACGTACTTCTCCCTCATCCTCTGCATACGCTTGTAGATTTGAATCATAAAATATATAGGTTTAGTGAGTAATGTACATTTCAGGATGCTTTCCTACGAGCTGCATCTCTTCGTAAAGCGCCTGGATGCGTGCCATATCGGCCTTTGCATCGTCTGTGAGCTCCACCTTCTGGCCACGGCTGACGCGCTTGGTCTTCCAGTCGAAATATCCCATGTAAACCGGGCATCCCACCTCGCGGGCGATGGTGTGGAAGCCGGTCTTCCAGCGCTTTACCGGCTGGCGTGTTCCCTCGGGTGCGAGCGCAAGATGCACGACCTTCTGGGCCTTCATCTCCTTGATGACGCTGAGAGCTACATTGCTGCCCCTCTTTCTGTCGACCGGTATGCCGCCCATCTTGCGGAGCAGCCATCCGAGAGGACCCCAGAAAAGCTCGCCTTTAACCATGCAGTAAGGCTTGCCGCCCACTGAAACATAATAGAGGTATGAAATGACGAAATCCCATATCGATGTATGAGGTACGCCAAGAATGATGCACTTGTCTTCAGGGACTACAGGGTCAACGGCTGTCCAGCCTAATGTGCGGAGTAGCCATCCGCAGAATTTTCTCCACATAAACGTTCAGTATTAAAATTCGACATCTTCCAGCTCACGCGCGCTTCTGAGGTTGCGGCTGATGAATATCTGTCTGTCTATTGTATTTTCTCCCATATAGAACTCAAGGATATCGGCGAGCGGTTCCTCTTCTCCGAGTCTCACCTTGTCAAGCCTCATGTCCTTGCCTATGAAGCCGGTGAACTCATCCCAGGAGATTTCTCCGAGACCTTTGAATCGGGTGATCTCCACTTTGCCCTTCATCGAAGCGACAGCCTTGTCCTTCTCTTCGATGCTGTAGCAGTAGCGCACCTCGTTCTTCGTCTTTACGCGGAACAGCGGGGTCTGCAGGATGAAAAGATGACCTCGTCTGATCAGGTCAGGGTAGTACTTCATGAAGAAGGTACATACGAGCATGCGGATGTGCATACCGTCGTCATCGGCATCCGTCGCGATGATGATCTTGTTGTAGCGGAGGTTGTCCATGTCGTCCTCGAGGCCCAGAGCGTTGATGAGCAGGTTCAGCTCCTCGTTCTCTGCGATCTTCTTGCGCTTCTCCTTGTATGAGTTAAGCGGCTTTCCGCGAAGCGAGAATACGGCCTGTGTCTCGGCATTGCGGGCTTTGGTGATGGTTCCGCTCGCAGAGTCTCCCTCGGTGATGAAGATGCTGGTCAGCTCGCGGAGCTCTTCCTTTGCTGCAGGAAGCTTGTCCTTGTAATGGTACTTGCAGTCCCTGAGCTTCTTGTTATACACGCTTGTGCGCTTGTTGCGCTCCTTGGTCTTCTTCTGGATTCCGGAAATCTCCTTGCGCTCCTTTTCTGAAGAAATAATCTTCTCCTGGATCACAGGGACAATCTCCTTGTGCATATGGAGCCAGTTGTCAAGGTTGGTCTTCACGAAATCATTTACGAAGGTCCTGATTGTAGGGCCCTTGTCGTAAACTATGTTGCCGTCCTCGTCCTTTGTGTTCTTCTCCCACATATAGGTCGAGCCGAGCTTGGTCTTTGTCTGACCTTCGAAGTTAGGCTCCTGGATCTGAATGCTGACAGCTCCTATGATACCCTGACGTATGTCCTCCGGCGCGTAGTCCTTCTTGAAGAATTCCTTGAGCGTCTTGGCCACCGCTTCCCTGAGGGCCGCGAGATGCGTACCGCCTTCGCGTGTGTTCTGTCCGTTTACGAATGACGCGATGTTTTCTCCGTAGCTGTTGCCGTGGGTGATAACGACCTCGATGTCTTCGCCTATGATGTGCACAGGCTCATAAAGCGGCGTCTCCGACATGTTGTCCATCACGAGGTCGAGAAGTCCGTTCTCCGACTTATACGATGTGCCGTTGAGATTGATCGTAAGACCCCTCTTGAGGTAGGTGAAGTTCTTCACCATGGTCTCCACATACTCCATGTTGTATGTGAAGTCTCCGAACATCTCCTCGTCCGGTGTGAACCTTACGAGAGTTCCGTTCTTTTCTGTTGTGGTACCTCGTCCGGAGTCTGTCTTGTTGCCGCGGCTGAAGCTCGCGAATGCGCTTTCGCCGTCGCGGAACGACTCTACGTAGAATGAAGACGAGAGGGCGTTCACGGCCTTCGTACCGACTCCGTTCAGACCGATGGATTTCTTGAAGGCCTCGTCGTCGAACTTACCGCCGGTGTTGAGCTGGCTGACAACCTCTGCTACCTTGCCGAGCGGAATGCCTCGTCCGAAGTCCCTTACGGTCACATCCTTACCTTCGATCTTGATCTGTATCTGCTTTCCGAAGCCCATTGCGAACTCATCGATGGAGTTGTCCACAACCTCTTTCAGGAGCACGTAGATACCATCGCTCTGGTCATCTCCGTTTCCCAGTCTTCCCACATACATGCCCGCTCTTCTTCGGATATGCTCGTTCCATTCGAGGGTCTTGATGTTATCCTCGGTGTAATTGACATTATTTATAGTTTCTTTTGCCATAGTCAAATTAAGCCATAATCGTGCAAATGTACGAAAAAAATCGAAAACCACCATTCTATTATGGCTACACCTTTATTACAAAGGGTGAATCGGCCCTTGGCGTCAATATGGCTGCTTGGAGCAAAAGTTTTTTTTGTTAAATTTGCAGGTTCGAAAGGCATTTTAAGTCTTGTTATGAAGAGATTTTTAACCATATCACTGATATTTCTCGCAGTTTTCCGCGCAACGGCGGATGACGCTGTCCAAGTGCATGCAGATACCCTTGAGACCTATGTCCCGATGCAGAGGGGAACTGCGTATATCGGCGGTGATAACGCTTTTGCAGAGGCCGCAGACAAGGCCTTTGCGGCTGTGGAGGAATCCGGCGCGGAACTCCTTCGCGTGATTGTATCGGGAAGTGCATCGCCGGACGGTCTTTGGGGCAATAATATAGCTCTCAGCAAGGCCAGGACAGACATCGCGGCCTCGTACATCAGGTCCGTGAAGAAGATTCCCTCACATATGGTTCAGAAAGTCGATCTCATGGAAGATTGGGGCAGGCTTGCGCAGATGATTGCGGATTCTGACCTGCAGCATAAGGCGGAGGCCCTCGAGATCATCAGGACCAAGACCTGGGGCGAACGTAAGACAGCCCTGCGCAATCTCGACGGCGGCAATGTGTGGACGGCACTCGAGGACCACTTCTTTCCGCAGCTCAGATGCGTGAAGCTCGCGCTGGTTTATAAGTGCGGACAGCAGAAGCAGGAAGTGCCGCCGCAGCAGCCTCAGCCGCTTGAGGTCAAACGCGATACCGTATATATCAGAGATACCATATATGTCCATGTCGAAGCTCCGGAAACAGCTGTGGCAGAAGAAGTTGTTGAAGAAGTTGCAGAAGCGGAGATGCAGAAGGCTCCCCATGCTGAGCCATGGATGATGGGCGTAAAGACCAACCTTCTTACCGATGCCGTGGCTGTGCCGTCGCTGGGAATCGAGATACAGCTCGCGAAGCACTTTTCTCTCGATCTTCAGGCATTGGGTAGCGGATACAATGCTTTCGTGCCTGCGGATAAGGAGGCCAGATTCATAGGCCTTTCTCCTGAGCTGCGCTGGTGGTTCGGGGGCAGGATCATGAGAAAAGGCGGTTTCCTTGGTCTGCACGCAAATTTCGCTTGGTACACCCTTGAGTGGAAGGACGGATTCCTATATCAGAACGGTCCGCAGAGCAACGGGGAAGGGGTGTATCTCAACGCAGGCAATTCGGATCCTGTATGGTCTGCGGGTCTTACATACGGCTATTCCCTCGGTTTGGGAAGAAAGGCCAGCTGGGGACTCGAGTTCGTTCTTGGCGCCGGATATATGTCTGTAAGACAGAATGTTGCGCAGAGAGATGACCTTGGTTCATGGTATCTGAAGGAACATCAGAGAATTGACGGTCTGGGCATTACCAAGGCTGGAATAAACCTGACATACAGGTTTTCTACCCGCAGGTATGAACAGAAAACAGATAATAAATAGATTTTTAACCAAAATAATGAGACGAAACCGGATAATTGATATCCGTGCGGTCCTTCTTTCTGTCCTCCTGCCTTTTGTGGCATCCTGTCAGCTTGACTTTCCGGATGAAATGAAAGGTGGCGGTGGCGGACCTGTTGAGGTCGGCATAAATGCCGGAAAAGGTTCACAGACGCGCACGGTAATGCTCCCTAACGGACTTTCAGCCGCATGGGAGGATGGAGATGAACTTGCCGTATGGGCGAGGAATTCATCAGGGTCCTATATTCTCGCGAAGCAGATCTTCAAGACCTACGGCGTAGATGAGGCTCATGGCTTCTTCACATCTACCTTGGCATCGGAGATGCCGGAGGGTGAATACACCTATCTGTGCTGCTACCCGGCGCCGCTTTCGGTCAGCGGAACATCGCTGACTTTCAATCTGCCGGCGGTTCAGGATGGAAAGGCTTCGGGCGGAGCCGACATCATGATTGCGGATCCTGTCCAGCATGGTCCTCTGGCTCCATTGACGGACCCTGACGACCATTCAAACCTTTCCCTCAGGATGAACAGGCTGATGCATCAGTTCAGATTCTGGATTCCTGAAGGACGCAATCCTATGGGCGAGCCGCTCGAGGAAATCATCATGACCATGCCGCAGAACATCGCCGGCACCGTTACGGCTGATCTTTCGAACCCGTCGGCAGCAACATCGCTCGCAGGCGGCACGAATGTCATGACCCTGAAGATGAAGGACATGCTCGGCGTCTCATCAAGCCTGAATGATGCGGCCTTTGCCTGCGCGGCCGTCTTCCCGTATAACGGGACATATACCGCATCGGATTATATGAATCTCGTCGTGTATTCCAAGAGATACAAGGCAGAACTTGATCCTATCTCATTGTCAGGCAGGACATTCCTGGCCGGACACTCTACTCCTGTGACCATCATGCCGACAGAGTTTGTCGAGTACTACAGGCTTACCATGAATGTGGATGACAACCATATAGGCGAGCCTTTGACCAATGTGACCATTTCATTCAACGGATCGCCATGGTACACATACAACAACAGCAGCGCGGAAGGAAATGGCAACTTCAGCCATTCGGTCGAGGCCCTCGGAGCTGAAGGAAAAGAGGCTTATGATCTGATAGTCAATTCGATAAACGGAGGTGTCGCTACATATACATATGAGACGCAGAATGCTCTTGTCACAAAACCTCTCACTGCGGACATGATGAAGTACGACGGCAACCGTATCGTACTCGAGCTCGGAGATGTGCCTTACCTTCTTTATGAGGACTTTACCAATGCCAAGGCTACAGCACATGATGATGACTATACAGCGGGAGCCAACTCCGACAGAAATCTTAATGGTTACCTCCTTGACGGCTATATGCCTCTGAATGGTTGGAATGCTGCAAGATTCCAGCTGTTTGAGGGTGACTGTATCCGAATCAATTCAAGGTATGAGTCCGGAGCCTGGGTCGTTGGCCGTTATTGCGGACGTCTGGATACACCGGCGATAAGTTACCTCAAACCAGGCGCATCCGTTGATGTTGTGCTGACCTTTGATAATGCTTTTTATGTGCCTGTCGGTTACAACAGGGACGATTCCGCTGAGAAGAGGGCCCGATATCATATCGGAACACATACTAAATCTCAGTCATCACCTTTGAATGGCGAGAACTCGAATGATATAAAGAACGTGATATCGATAGTATATACTTCCGATACCCACGCTTCGGAGGATCTTTCCATACTCAATGAGACGAGTGTGACAATCAGCTCCGTGACCTCTTCGACACGCATTACATTCTTTATGGATACAACCAGAGAAACTAGTGTCCTGGCAGCCAATGCATGTTACTATGTATATCTTGATAATATTAAACTTAAAATTAAATAAGATTCAAAACCAAAAACAATGAAACGTATTAGATCAATCATGCTTTTGCTTGGAGTCCTTGCTGCATTCTCATGCACAAAGACCCAGACAGCGAACGGTGGTCAGGTAAGCTTCAATGTCCTCAGCGACAGCGATATCGTTGAGGTTACGAAGAGTCAGGTCTCTGACTATACCAATTTGCCGTCGGCTGGTGACTTTACAATCAAAGTGACAGATGCTTCCGGCGCGTCAATCTATTCCGGCAAGATCTCAGGCTGGGATGCATCGACGCAGCTCTCAACAGGAAACTATTCTGTGACAGCTGAGTACGGAGCGCTTGACGAGGAGGGATTCGACAAGCCTTATTTCTATGGTTCTGCAAACTTCGCCATCGTCGGAGGCAATACTACAGCGGTTTCAATTCCTGTAAGCCTCGGCAATACCATCGTGAAGGTAAGCTGTTCGGACCTGTTCAAGAAGTATTACAGCAACTACAGCTTCGCTTTCAGCCGCGGTACCGCTACTTTGGCTTCATTCGCCAAGGATGATGCCAGAGCCGCATTTATCGACGGATATAGAGTGACTCTTTCCGGCACTCTCAGCAATGGAAGCAAGACTCAGTCATTCTCAAAGGATTACACTAATCTCAAGGAGGCGACTGCCTATACTTTCCATTTCGATATCAGCAATGTGGGTACCAATGCCATTACCATCACATTCAACGATATCGTGGATACCATCGAACTTGGAGATGTGGAACTCAATGACTAAAGGAGGGAAGTGAAATGAAGAAAACATTTATATTGACAATTCTTTCTGCTGCCATGATGCTCGTTGCTTCATGCCAGAAGACGATCGTTACCAACGAAAAGGAAAACGGATACCTTTCATTCAGCGAATTCTCGCTCGGTCTTGACGAGACTGTGATCACAAAGGCTACTGCCGCAAACGGCAACTATGTAGTGATCGTGCTCGACTCGGACGGTAACGAGGTCGCACATAAGACTTATTCGGAAGTCGCAGCTTCAGGATACAAGCTTTCTGTTCCTGCAGGCACATATACACTCATCGCAAGATCGACAGACGCGGAAGCTCCTATGGCGGCGTTTGAGCAGCCTGTATATGGCGTTACAAAGCAGTTCTCTGTGGCTGCCGGTCAGACTACAACAATAGGCGAGCTTGTCTGCACCCTCGTACAGTGCAAGGTTACAGTTGCTTACAGCGATGAATTCCTCGCATCCGTTACAGGCCCGGGTTCGACAAAGGTTACTGTTACAGAGGGATATCCTCTCCAGTATAACCTCGCTGCAAACGGTACTTACGAGCAGCAGGCAGGTTATTTCGCTGTCAACGGAAGTACCATGACAGTGGTATTCAGCGGCGACATCAACAACAAGAACCAGAAGATGACCAAGACATTCACAGGTATTTCAGCCAGACAGTGGCGCCAGGTGAAGTTCGTCCAGAAGAAGAATGAGCAGGGTGACGCTACATTCGACATCGTCATCAATGATCTCGTCGGTGATGAGGTGCTTAACAACCCTCTCGACGTGACAGAGGATATCATCGGTGAGGATCCGGATGCTCCTAAGGGCGACGGCGGTATCACTCTCGTACCTGACTATGAGGCTGGTTGCGACGCTGAAATCACAGACCTTACAAATATCCGTATCCTTCCTGTGGAGACAAAGGATATGTCTATCAAGTTCAAGGCTAATGTGCCATCAGGCGTGAAGAAGTTCACAGTTGATATCGCATCTGACAATGACGGCTTCGTAGCTGCTGTTGATGCTGCTGATGCACGTCATCTCGATCTTATCAACCCATCTGAGAAGAACGCAATCATCTTCACAGTCGTTCCATTCCCTCACGGACAGGAACTTCTCGGCCAGACAGAGATTGCATTCGACCTCAGCGCGGCACAGGATGCCATCGTAAATTATAAGGGTACACATTCATTCAGCATGACTATCGTCGATCAGGAGGGCTGCAAGAATGTGATTGCCGTAACCATGGTTGTAGAGTAAGGAGGTAAGTTATGAAGAAGATATTAGCTTTTATATCATCAGCTCTGCTCCTTGCATCGGTATCATGCCTCAGGGTGGAGGTCCACGAATACGATAAGGGTGTAGGTACCCTGAGTATGGACATGACTTTCGACGCTCAGACAAAGGCCATGAGCCAGGATGAGCTTCTCAACACAGCAAAGGTGAACATCTACAAGGCTGATTTCAGCGGTCTCGTACGTTCATATACATACTCGCAGATCCCGTCGCCTCTTTATCTTGCCGCTGACTCATATCGTGTCGATGTGATAGCAGGCGAGGCAGCTTCTGCAAATCCTGCAGTCGCTTCATGGGAGAACAAGAGCTACAAGGGTTCCAAGGAATTCGCGATCAAGGCCGGACTCAATACAAGCGTTCAGGTACTTGCAAACGTGAACAATGCGGTTACCAATATCACATTCGATCCTACAGTAGCGGAGAACTTCAATGCCGGATATACCTTTACAATCGGTCTGGATGCAGCTGATGCAGCGAAGCAGCTGATATACGATGCATCAAAATCAGGCGCGGAGGGATACTTCATCGTTGCCGGCCTTGATGAGCCTTCTTTCACATGGACTTTCACAGGTACATTGAAGAAGGATGGCACAACATTCACCAAGACCGGTACCATCAGTGACGTACTCCCTGGCAAGATGTATAAGATGAACCTGAAATATACTGTCAAGGACGGTGATCTCAGCTTCTCTCTTGTTGTCGATTACACAACTGACATCGTAGACGATACAATCATTTTCGAGCCGGTTTCAACAGGACTTGCTCCATCTTCGGCATATGAGATCTGGGCTGCGCACGCGACTCTCCATGCGGATGTCGATCCTTCTGAGAATGAGGGCGCTTTAATCCAGTTCGCATACTCGGCAAATGCTTCGTCATGGACAACAGTTGACGGCGTGAACGATGGCGAAGGCACATGGAAGGCTGACGTCAAGGGCCTTACTCCTTCAACTACATATACTTACAGACTGCTCATCAATGGCGAGCCAGTGGGAAGCGACATGACCTTCACTACAGAGGCAGCTCCTAAGATCCCTAACGGAAGCTTCGAGTACGTCAGCAAGGTTTCAGGCAAGGACTACTACAAGTTCTACGATCCAAACTGCGGCGTCGAGGAAGGTTCATATATGTTCTGGGGCTCAGGTAATGGTGAGGGCTCAGAGGGTGTGAACGGTTCTGCAAACATGGGTATCGTCATCACAACCGTCGATACAGGATCGAAGGTTCATGGAAACCAGTCTGTATGCGCGCAGACAAGCCAGATGGTCGGTATCCTCGCTGCAGGTAACCTCTTCACAGGTCAGTTCGCAGGACTTATCGGTACCGAGGGCGGTATGGTTAACTTCGGTCGTCCATGGACAAGCCGTCCTACAGCTCTCAAGCTCTCTTGCAAGTACACAACAGGCAAGATGGATATCGTCAAGGGCATGCCTGCAGGAGAGACCCTTACAAAGAACGATTATGACCGTGCGCAGATCAAGGTGGCTCTCGGAACATGGAACTACAAGACATACGGCGGAACCAAGGATTCTCCTGTACAGGTGAACACTACTCTTGAAAGCACATTCGTAGATTTCTATACCGACAAGAGCACTATTGCCAACGGTGACGTTATCATCTATAACGATGGTTATGCTATCAATAAGGGCGAAAAAGTGACAACGAATACTACCGAATGGATTGAGTATGTGATTCCTATCGATTACCGCAACCTTACAACTTATCCAACTCATATCATCGTCTCATGTGCTTCTTCTATGTACGGAGACTATTTCACAGGATACAGCGGTGCCAAGCTTTGGATTGATGCTGTAGAACTCATTTATGAATAATTGATGAGAAAGATATTATTTATATTCACGATGCTGTTCCTCGGTGCCATAAGCGCCGAGGCTCAGCATTATGATAGGGGCTATGAAGCTGTGCCGTCCTCTCCTTTTGTCAAGAAGGGTACATGGGTGGCAGGCGGAACAGCGCGCTATTCACAACATGTCAATGATGATTATAATTTTCTGGTTATCAGCGACATAAATTCAAAGGGATTCGGCCTTTCCGTCAATCCGAAACTTATTTACATGGTCAAGGACAACAGGGGAGTGGGTCTCAGGTTCTCCTACGACCGCAATATGCTCGACCTGAGCAGCGCCGACCTTTCCATCTCGGACATATCCATGAGCGCGAAAGACTGCTACCAGATCAGGCACAAATACAGTGCTCATGCCGTGTACAGGGCCTACATCCCTCTGGCGGGAGCCAGGAGGATAGCGATGTACGCCGACCTTCTGCTCGGAGGTTCGCTCGCGCAGGGAAAGTCCTTCAATGCGGGCAGCGAGTTCATCCAGGGTACATACGAACAGTCGTATGCGCTTGAGCTGGCTGTGGATCCCGGCATCGTCGCCTTCCTCTCGGACAGGCTCGCTGTGGAGATGAACGTAGGAATCTTCGGCGTCAGCTACAGCTGGAACAATCAGATACATAACCAGGTGCAGAACGGTCATACAGACTCGACTTCTGCCGGTTTCATGCTTAACCTCCTCTCCATCGGAGTGGGATTATCCTATTATTTCCTATGATGAGAACTAAATTGATTACAGTGGCAGCCTGCATGTGTCTTGCAGCAGTCTGCTCCTTCGGACAGACGAATTCTTCCGGAGATGACAAGGTCGTGCTCGGAAGGGAGATAATGCCTAAGGACTCGACCCGCACTCCGAGATTCAGGAATCATCTGATCGCACCTAAGGGAGAGTGGCAGTGCGGACTTTCTGTGATGTACGCTGATTTTTCAAGCTCTGATGCTGATTATATGCTTATGCTTCAGGGACTTGGCGCAAATGCATCCATGCTCAGGCTCGCTCCTGAGGCTGCCTATACCTTCAAGGATAATCATGCGGTAGGCGCAAGATTCCAGTATACCAATGTCAACGGCGTCATCGACGCGGCTACTGCGGACCTTCTCGGAAACTTCAGCATGGCGGTAGAGAATATCAACGCATCTTCACGTTCGATGAGTGCTGCAGTATTCCAGAGGACATACGTAGGTCTTGACAAATACGGACGCGTGGGACTTTTCTGGGACTACGTCCTCGGCGTTTCAAGGACCAGGACGCAGTTCTACATGGGGGAACAGTCGAATTCATATTCATTGAATGAAAAGGTCAGCCTCGGCTTCGCCCCAGGAATCGTCTATTTCCCTATGAACAACGTATCAGTGCAGGCGAGCATAGGTCTGGCCAATGTTTCATACGGCAACGTAAAAGCCTACGAGGGTGGTGATGTGGTCGGCTCCCGCAAGAATTTCAAGGCGCAGGCCAGCCTCAATATCCTTAACCTGAATTTCGGACTTACCATACATCTGTAGTATGATGAAGAAGATTATATACATATTTGCAGCGCTGATGCTCTGCGTCGGCTGCATCACCAACGACCTTCCTTATCCTGTCGTCGTGCCTCATATCACGGCGATGGACGTGGAAGATGCCGATAATGTGGAGATAGATTTTGATAATCAGATAGTTACGGTTTATATACAGGAACATGTCAATCCGCGTCATGTGGTTGTACGTTCGGTAGAGATAGACCAGGAGATCGCTGTCCCTTCCATCAGGCTGGAGGGTACTCACGACCTCAGCAAGCCTCTGAAGTTCAAGCTCAAGACTTATGATGACTACGAATGGACACTGCGTGCCATCAAGAATGTCGAAAGATATTTCACCGTAGCGGGACAGATAGGAAGCTCTGTAATAGATCCCGTCAATTGTCGTGCTATCGTCAATGTAAGTACTGATGCAGACATCTCCGACATCAAGGTCACTTCGCTTAAGTTAGGTCCGGAAGGATTGAGCACATATTCCATGGATATTGTCCAGATGAAGGATTTTACCCATGGAATCAACGTAGATGTCACAGCCTTTGATATTACCGAGACATGGGGCCTCTTCGTCGAATATACCGATGTGAAAGTCTCAATCGTGAAGATAAATCCTTGGGCCAGAAAGGCTTATGTCACATCTTCCGGCGTCGCTGGAGTAGAGAATGGCTTCGAGTACAGGGAGATGGGAACAGAAGGCTGGATTCCTGTGGAAAAGTCATGCATAACAGCTGACGGAGGTACTTTCGTAGCTTGTATAGAAGGACTTCTTCCTCAGACCATCTATGAGGTCGTGGCTATAAGCGGTGAGGACAGGAGTGCAATCGCAGAATTTACTACGGATTCTGTCGCTGCAGTTCCTAACGGAAGCTTCGAATACGCAAGCAAGGTGGCAGGCAAGGATTATTACAAGTTCTATGATCCGGGCTGCGGCGTTGCAGAGGGCAGCGTCATGTTCTGGGGCTCAGGTAATGGCGAAGGCTCGGAAGGCGTGAACGGTTCGGCAAATCTCGGAATCGTCATTACATACATCGAGACCGAGGAGAAGGTAGATGGAAAGCAGTCGGTACGTGCCCAGACGAGCCAGATGGCGGGCATGCTCGCGGCCGGAAACCTCTTCACCGGACAGTTTGCCGGTCTGGTAGGTACAAGCGGCGGTATGGTCAATTTCGGCCGTCCATGGACTACCCGTCCTACAGCTCTGAAGCTTTACTGCAAATATACTACAGCCAATGTGGACATCATCAACGGAACGCCTCCTGGAGTAAATATAACCAAGGCGGACTTCGACCGCGCGCAGATCAAGTTTGCCATCGGCAACTGGGCATACAAGCAGTATGGCGGAAGCCCTGAGTCTCCGGTACATATCAATACCACAGATTCAAGGACTTTCGTGGATTTCGCGACTGACGCAAGCACAATCGCCCATGGAGACCTGGTAATCCATAACGACGGCTACATCCTCAACGGACAGCCTAAAGTATCGGCAGATACCGGCACATGGATCGAATATACGATTCCGCTGCAGTATCATGATATGGATAAGAAACCTACGCATATAATCATATCCTGCGCGGCATCGCAGTACGGTGACTATTTCACCGGCTGCAGCAAGTCCAAGCTCTGGATAGATGCAGTAGAGCTTATTTACTGATGATCCTTTATAAGATATCTGCCCCGCAACGTATGAAGCGTTGCGGGGCAGGTTCGTTTATAGCTTCCAAGGCTTGAAGCTGAATTTTTCTTCTACGGTTATTTCGAAACCGTCCTCCAGGGCAGGGAAGAAATCGAATCCTGTGATTTCCTCCAGTTCGTCTATGCTCATCGCGCAGTTCTGCAGACTTTCGTTATAAGAGCGGTTTTCCATCACGAAAGCGATGGCGTGATGTCCTGAATGGTTACGCATAAGAACCGCCTTAAAAAACGAATCCGGCACCCTTACGTGTCCGTTTCCTATAGTTCCGTATCTGTTGCTGCCGTATATAGGGCCAGTCACGATATACAGCCTGTAATTCTTTCTCGCCCATGTGCGGCATTTCTTCTCCAATGTATTCCACATACCGTTGTTCAGCTCCTCGTCCTGCGGACAGCAGTTGGTAAAATAGAAGGTTTCCCACATTGCATCGTCGTCCCATCTGAAATCAGCGGCAGGAGCAAGATGGCCTCTTGTCCATCCTGAGCCTCTGTAGTCTGAGTCATCAGCCTGCGGAAGCGGTATCCTGTCGTCTTTTCTGAAGAATTTTCCCTCACGCTGCGCTTCTCCGTAAGTTTCTTCTGACGTCAGCTCGTATGCCACCCATTCCGGCGTCTTTGTAAGCATATTGTATGACGCTGTGTAGCCCATGTAGTCTATCAGGTAATCATTTCCCTCAATTTCAGGAAGTTCCAGTCTTCCGGTGTCGACATTATGGGTAAGTGTGCATCCTGATACGAGAATCAGGGTGAAAATAGTGCTTATCAGTCTCATCCTATATCAAGTTTTTTGAATTT
>JAEIGA010009792.1_pt1 | contig 14517 bp, 13 predicted proteins | sample 9270691 | NCBI WGS metagenome assembly JAEIGA01 (sample SAMN17057246, study PRJNA624740) | gut metagenome | biome: biome; isolation source: fecal sample | host: Bos grunniens | place: China: Xizang | collected 2019 | reverse complement strand
ATGGCAGCGCACAAGGGAGAACTCGCCAATATCACAAATGCCTATAATGCCGAGGAACATATAAATACCTTACGTAACAATTTCAGAGACGCTGTTATCGAGGATATGGATAACGGCAGCAAGAATTATCAGACAATGGTATATTATATGGATATAATGAATACGTACGAACGTATGGGCGATTTTATGATAAACATTTCGCAGGACCTTGAACGCGGATTCATACATAAATAACAGTAGATATAAATAAGGAATATCGTGCCGCCCTACTCGGCGGCACGATATTTTTATGACAGCTTCTTAACCGTTCTCTAACTGTTTTGAAACATTTATGAGATCTTATACCGATACCTTTGCGATAGAAAAACAAAGGGCTATTGGAAGCTCCAGGAAAAAGCCAGCATTTCCCGAACTTCATAATACCCTTTCCTTACACAAATCAATAACAAACAATTTAATTGACAATGAAGACTGAATTCATTTTGGCAGCTTTTTTAGCTTGCATCGGTATCGGAACACAAGCACAGGAGGCAAAGGACAATGAGCCTAAAGGCAAGGCGATTGTACAAGTATTCGGTAACTTCCACACTGGATCCGGAGAGAACAACGATGACCGCGGGTTTGAGCTGGAGCGCAGCTACTTGGGATAAGAGTACAAGCTCGGCAATGGTCTCACTGTAAAAGGAGTTATGGACATCGGCAAGTCCAACGATGTATCCGACTATCAGCGCATCGCATACATCAAGAATGCAATAGTATCCTGGAAAAAGGGCAACCTTACATTGAACGTAGGTCTTATCCCAAGCACACAGTTCTATTTCCACGAAAAATTCTGGGAGATGTTCGGCTTACGTTAATTGCTATTTTGGTTTCTAATGACGTTTGAAATTCCTATCATTTCTTGAATACTATAGTAAAACGCGTCAACGCATCATCATCGGTAGAGAGAGAAAACTCGCAATCGTGGGCAACGAGCACCTCACGGATAAACATCAGCCCAATGCCCTGCCCGCTCTTCTTTGTCGTGAAGAACGGGGTAAAGAGTTGCTTCGACACTGCATCGGGTATTCCAGCACCATTGTCACAAACGGTAAGTGTGGCAGGATGCGGGCGGGTGCTTATGACAATCTCACCGTCGGAGCCGATACTCTCCACCGAGTTCTTTACAATATTCACAAGCACCTGCTCTATGAGCAGTGCATCTATATTGACGGGCAACTCCTCCTGTGTCAGTTGCAGCCGAAGCGATATATTGCGCTCGTTGCACAGTTTTTCCGCAAACCTTGAACAGTAGCGCACACAATCGTTGAGGTCATAGCGCAGCATCTGCGGAGGCGGTATCTTTACAACATCAGAAAAACGGGTGATGAACCTCCCCAACATAAGCCCGCGCTCCTCGCACACCTGCATTGCGTCGGCAATCTCCTTGCTGTCGCGACAGAGCGTCCCGCTGTCGGCATACAGCATCATCTCCTTTGCTGTGCCCAGTATCGATGTTATTCCACCCATTGTATTGTTGACCTCGTGTGCAATCATACGTATGAGCTTTTCGTAGGCGTTGCGCTCGGCTTTGTGGAACTCCTCGGTAAGTTGCTCCACAAGAACAAAGGGGTGAGGAAAGCCACTGTCCTGGAACGATAGACGCGCTACACTGTAGACCAGCATCCCGTTGAGCCTAACGGTACGTCTCCCGCCCTGTGGTATTGCTGCAATCTCGTCCATAAGCGGACGTCCCACCTCCGCGAGCCTTTTGCCTATACACTCCCCGGTGCAACCGACCATAGCCTTTGCCGCAGGGTTCAGCATAGATATTCTCTCCTCAAAATCAAGGATTATCACCGCTGCGGGCGAAGCGTTTATAAGCAGGTCGAGAAAATGGTTCTGCTCGCGCACACGCAGACGCTCGTCCTTCAACTGCGCCATCATTCTGTTGAAGAGAAGGACTATCCTGTCTACCTCGCGCTGCCCTATGGGCGCAAGACGGCTGCTGAAATCCTGCTCCTGCAACAGGTTCAGTCCTATCGCTATTGTATCGAGGGGTTTTATAATCTTCCTGTAGAAATATACGATGAAAAGAAATGTGACAGCACAGGCTCCCTCGGCAATGTAGAAGAGTTTACCGCCCGCATATTCATAAACAAGCCACAGCAGCACTGCCCACACTGCTGTGAGCAATGCTGTTGCCACAAGGAATTTGTTCTTTTGTCCCATTTTAAGCAGTTTCTTGTTCATTCTTTGAGACCATACTTCTCGAGCCTACGGTAAAGCGCCTGCCTGCTTATTCCAAGTGCGGCAGCCACCTGCGTCATATTACCGCCGTACTTTTGCAGGGCCTCGACAATACGCATTCTCTCTGCTTCGTCCAACGTGAGTGCCGCCGACTGTTGCAGCACCGTTTGCTGCGGCATAATGTTATTGGCCCTACTTATATCCTGGCTTGTAAGAATGGTGTTCCCGCTCATAAGCATTGCACGCTCCACAAGATTTTTCAGTTCGCGTATATTTCCGGGATAAGGCAAACGTGCAAGGAGTTCCATTGCCTCGCCCGATATTTCGACCTTGGGCAAAGAGTTCTCCTTGGCAGCCAACGCGGCAAAATGCCTTGCCAACAGGGGAATATCCTCGCGTCGCTCGCGCAGTGCAGGCAGATGCAGGGTAATGAGGCTTATCCTGTAATAGAGGTCCTCGCGGAAAGTGCGCTCGGCAACCATTTTTGTGAGGTCGGCATTTGTGGCACACACCACCCTTATATCCACCCTTCGGGGACGGCTGTCGCCAAGTACCTCGAACGTATGTTCCTGGAGCACGCGCAGCAGCTTCACCTGGCAGGCAACGTCGAGCTCGCCAAGCTCATCGAGGAAAATTGTTCCCTTATCGGCAAGCTCGAAGCGTCCCGTCCTGTCGGACGAAGCATCGGTAAAAGCGCCCTTCTTGTGTCCGAACATCTCGCTCTCGAAAAGAGTGTGCGATATTCCGCCCAGATTCACTTTTACAAAATTGTTCTGCGCACGCAGGCTGTTGCGGTGCAGCGCCTCGGCTATCAGTTCCTTTCCGGTGCCGCTCTCACCCGTTATAAGTACCGGAGCATTGGTCCTTGCTATGCGCTCCACTGTGGAGAGGATATCCGAGAGAGCCTTGCTCCTGCCAATTATGAAGCTGCGGTCGAACGCCCCACGCTCACTTTGTACATTTTCGCTATCCGCACTCTTGCGCGAGAGTTGCAGAGCTGTCTCAATGCGCTGCATCAGCGCGACATTGTTCCACGGCTTGGTAACAAAATCGAAGGCGCCTGCCCGCATTCCGCGCACCGCAAGCTCTATGCTGCCCCACGCGGTAATCAGTATCACCGGTGTATCGGGGCAGAATATCTTTACCTTCTGCAACAGTTCAATGCCATCGTCGCCGCTTGTTGTGAGCGAGAAGTTCATATCCATAAGAATGAGCTCCGGCACTGTCTGTCGCACCATATCCAACGCTTCGACTGGCGAAGCGACAGCCTCAACCTCGTAGCGCGCACGCTTGAGCATAAGCCCAAGGCTATGGCGTATTGCTATGTCATCGTCAACTATAAGTATCATAGTCCAAAAGTAGTATATTAAATGTAGCTGTGCAACAGTTCTTGGATTAGAAGTTCCAATTCATATCCGACATATATTCACCTACTCCTCGCCGAGTGCCTCGGAGGGTTGTATGCGCGCGGTAGTCCGTACAGGGAACAATATGCCTATTGTTGCCACAATCAGCATAAACAGATAGGTGACAGCACTCACAACCACAAAGTGCATCATCGGTCGGTTGTGCAGATAAGCGCTGTCCTTTGGCAGCAACAGCTTCTCATACATCATAGACATCATTTTTGCCAGAGGGTCGGCAAAGCCCATACTGTACACCTTATGAAGCAGCAAAGGCAATGCAACAATAAAGGCGAGAGTGACAAGCAGCCACCCCTCTACAAGGAAGTACCAAAATACATTACCCGATGTTGCACCCACGCTGCGCATCAGTCCCAAATCTTTTTTCCTGGAAGAGACACGCACCCAATATGTGGACATTATCCCCAAAAAAACACAGAAAAGAGCAAAACAGGAGAATATTGTCTGCAAGCGGTAGCGGCTCTCTATTCCGAACGTTCTTCGGGCCACTGCTGCTTTGTCGACAAGCGGCTCCATAGTATCAAAATTCTTATAAGTAAGCCCTACACCGGGTATTACAGCCGATGACAAATGTTGTGCAAATTCCTCTTTGTCGACATCTTTCTTCAGTCTCAGATATACGTTTTTGTTGTAAAAGGGGTCGCGGGACGAAAGAGCCGCACTGCGGTCGTGCAGAATAATGACCAGATACATCGGCTCGACGTATTGCACAGTCTGTACATTATCAAAAACTCCAAGAATAGTCTGCGATATATTGTCGGACGAATAGCTTATGGTTTTTCCCACGACATCGAGCGTGCCGAACATTGCAAGCGCAAAGTTACGCGACACATAAGCCCCGTGACCATCATTTACAGTCGACTTTTTCAATATCTCACCTGTATAAGCGTCGCGTATCTTCATCATAGCAAAATAGTCGCTCCCCGGAAAGTCGTACACATCGTATGTTGTTGCATTAATCTGCACCGCGGAAGAATTGACAACAGCAGTATCGGCCGAGTACTTGGGACAATTTGTCTCGTAACTGTTGGGAAAACTGCTTCTCAGCGCCACAGCGTAATTCTCAACCTCGGGCAGCTCACGTACACTGTTCACAACCTGTAAAAAGTCGTTTGCACAAGCCTCCTCCACATTATCGGCAACTGCATTTTTCTTGTTATTAAAACTGAGCAAAAATACACTCTTGTAATCGTATCCCTTTGGAATATAATCGTGACTGAGAAGCACGAACAGCGGGTCTATTGCAATCCAGAGGAAAATACTCACAACTACAAGTTCAAGAAAGAGCCAACCATTCTGCCGACGCTCGTTCCATATTTGGTGTAGAATTATCTTTATCATAGTTACTGTTATTTTTTAACGTTCAACGAAACTGTAATACTGTGTCGCAAAGAGTACAATGTGGGTATAAGAGCCGACACTATATTAAGTACAAATACAAGCAAAATTGTAACGGACAACATCGTGGGGTTAAGCATCATCTCCATACTCACGGCAGTAGGAGCTTCATTGTCGACGTAACTGTCGAGCAGCGTAACAATCCACTCCTGCGACAATTTCGCAAAGAGACACGACAGGATAAAGCCCAGCAGTGCACCTATCACTGTAAACAGCAAGTTCTCGCACAGCACCTGGAACACAAGCTGACGGTTGGTTGCTCCGAATGCCTTACGCACGCCCACCTCCTCCAAACGGCTGTTCATACGCGAAGCAATCATTCCGCACAGGTTGAGTGCCGGAATAAACAACAATGTCGCAAATATGAGTATAATATTACCGATGTTCTCATCGTATTTATCCCCAAGCACATATTGTGCGTGTGTCTGTATCATCGGTTCGTATCTGTTCCCCTCGGGCTGTTCGCTCATCATACGTGTCAGCACCTCGGAAATCTGTTTTTTCACATCGGCAATTTTACTCCTGTCGCTTGCAAGAAACACCATTTTGTAGTTACCCAGCAGATTCTCGCCGCCTCTCCTTTGCCCACGCGCCAGCGGTGTATTTGCAGGCACCCAATATTCGGCATAGACATTGGGCGTGCTTCCGCTCACGTCCTTTACAACGCCCACAACCTTATGCTCAATATCCTTAATCCTGACAACCCTACCCACCGCATTGGCAGTAGCAAACAGTTTGCGTGCAAGAGACTCACAAATAACAACCACAGGCACTGCACGATTGTTGTTCACCTGTTCTTTGGTGTATCCTTTGCCATAGAGAAATTCAAAATCGTACAGTTCCCAGAATTTATGGCAGGTGAACATCGGGTCGCTCCTTTTTACCTCCTCTATCATATCCTTGCTGTATGTATCGAGAGAGGTTACCGCCATTTGCTCGCAATTGTGCACCTGCTGCAGCAGACGGGAGACAGCCTCGTACGACAGTCCTGTGCCACCTATGTTGTTTCCGTTGTTTATGTTGAACTGTATATTCTCGAGATACACCATACGGTCGCGGTTATACTCGGGATAAACAGGTCCCAATTTAATATAAAGAATAATGAAGAGTATCATTACAAGAGCAACGGTTATTGCTGTTCCCAAGATATACATCGAGGAGAAGAGCCTGTTTTGCTTCATCATTGCCCACGCTTGCTTGAAATATGTCTTTATCATAGATTATGAATTTAATAGTTTTTCGAAGTCTGCATCGATATTGCAGCCATTCTCATAGTCCCAGAGAGTTATACTGCGCAAACGGTACCAGTAGTACCAATAATACATCAACTGTGTGAGTGTGCTGCGGCGGGCCTGGTCCTTGCTCACCTGCGCGTCGTTAATATCGAGCGTGCTTATCTTACCAATCTTGAAAGTCTCGATATTCGTGTTGTAGCGCCGTGTGGCAATGGTATCCGCCTCCAATGCAATCTCAATCTGGCGGCGCTGGTTGTTGAACTGCTCCACAAGAATGAAAAGCTCCTGCTTGAAGCTGCGCATCTCAAGCTCCAGACGTCCGGCTGTCACCTCGCGGCTGCTCTGTGCCACACGCAGACGTCCGCGGCGCTTGCCCCAATCGACCAGAGGAATCTGCACACCCACCCTCACATATTGATTGTCCTTCAAGGGGTTGTATGCAGCAGGAATATCCTGTCCCGTTCCGTCCACTCCAATCTGCGCCGTGAGGTTTATGCTGCGCATATTTCCGCGTGCCGCAGCCACGTCGTAGTCGGCCTGCAGTTGCCTTCGCCTCAGATTCTTTGTTATTGCGTTGTTCTGCAATGCCTTTTGCAATACATCTTCGTATATGAGCGTGGGAGTAGAGAAACTCTCGGGCAGCACGGGAACAATCTCCGTATCCTCGTCCATCATAAGAAAGGAGCGCAAGCTGAACATATTGCTCTTGAGGGTGCTCTCGTTGTCGGTGAGTGTGGCACTGGCATTCAGCACATTCAGCCGCAACTGCAACAAGTCGTTTTCGCTTATCTTGCCCATAGAGTACTTGGTTTGTGCAACGGTGTAGAGAGCCTCGGCATTGGCAAGGTTCTGACGGGCAATATTCACATTCTCCTGCGCGAGCAGCAGACCGAAGAAGTGGCTTATGGCATTTATCGTAACCTGCTCCGTTGCCGAGAGGAAATTGGCCTGCGCCTCGGCATAACGCACCGGCTCTATGCGACGGTTCCACTTTACACTGTTCACCCCAAAGAGAGGCTGCGAGAATGTGAGAGCCACCGGCACGCTCATATATCTCTCCTGCCTGTTGCCGCTCAGCATTTTAAGATAGTCCATAGATGTTGAGAGTGACAGCGTACCGCCTGTTGCCCACACAGCCTGCTGCACCGACAGCTCGCCATTCATCTGCATATAGTTGTTGCGCACAAAAGTGTACGAACCGTCGCTGTTCTGATAGCTGCTGTAATTCTTGTTGTATGCAGGCAGTGTGGCCGAGAACTGCACCTCGGGAAGCAGGCCCGCACGATAGATGCGGTACTGCCAGTATGCCGAGCGCAGTTCGTCGAGCGCGACGGCTGCATCGAGACTCTGCACGCGGGCAATGTTTATTGCCTCGTCAAGCGTGAGGTACCGTACCTTTCCCTGCACCGCACAGGCACAGAGCAGCACGACCAAAATACTTGAAATATATCTCATAGCTGTTCCTTTATATTGTCACTCCACCCTGCGCCCGTCGAATATGCGCACTATGCGCGATGTCTGCTGCGCCTGCTCTTCGTTGTGAGTAACCATCACAATTGTGCGGCAGTCCTCCTTGTTCAAGCGGTGCAGGATGTCCATCACCTCGCGTCCCATTCTGGAGTCGAGGTTACCCGTTGGCTCATCGGCAAGAATAATCTCGGGGTTACCCACTATGGCACGGGCAATGGCCACACGTTGGCACTGACCGCCCGAGAGCTGTGTGGGCAAGTGCAGCATACGGTGCGTGAGCCCCACCCTTTCGAGCATCTCCTTGGCACGGCGCTCGCGCTCGCTGCCCGACATCTTGCGGTAGAGCAACGGCAACATCACATTATCGAGCACGTTGAGCGAATTTATAAGGTGGAAACTCTGAAAGACGAAACCCAGATTGGCATTACGGAAAGCAGCCATCTTTACATCGCTCATTCCCGTAAGCCTGGTACCCTCAATTTCCACAGTTCCGCTTGTTGGAGTATCGAGCAGGCCCATAATATTCAGCAGCGTGGATTTTCCGCAACCCGAGGGTCCCATAATACTTAAAAACTCCCCTTTCTCCACTGTAAGGTTGATATTCTCCAATGCCTGTGTCTCAATAGAATCGGTTCTGTAGACCTTGTTGATTTCTTTAAGTTCAATCATAGTTGTATACGTTTTTCTTGTTTATTTATTAGCTGTTTATATTTATAAAATAGTGTTTCTTATATTTTTTATTGGCGTCCGATAAAAGTTTTGTTAGTCTCTCATTTGAGGTTGCTTGCGATTTTTTACCGTCCATTGTTTTATTTCTTTCGACTTTTGTACCGACAAAAAGTCGACAAAAGACTTTGCGCACAGAAAATCTTAACGTAAAATGCATACGAGGTTTTTTGGGTGCTGCGGAATTATAATCGACAATGCTTGCAGCAATCGCTCACGCGCAGTAAAGGCGAAGCTTTTACCGCGTGGGTTGCGGAAAGCAAGCGTTGTCAGCGCCTGGCGCTTGAACATGCCTCGCACTTAATCCCCAAAAAACATCTGACATTTTACTGATTTTCCTATCGCGCACCAATGAACAAGCCAATGAAAGGGCTTGTAATCTCAAAAAACAGAAAAAACATCAAGCAGTTATATTGTATATATTATTTTTTGTTTCGTTGCACGTTTCATCGGACACCTATATATATTTTTAGTATAGCTTTGAGATGCTTCGCCCCCGCTCAGCATTACATTGATATTTTTATCACTCATCGCGAAGCGCTTCCGACGGTAATATCCTCGCAATGCGACAAGCCGGGATAACAACACCACTCAGCGCAACCAACAAAATAATAATGTAGCTGATAATGCTCACCGCGACAAAATGCACCCACGCAATGTCGTGTATATAATCGCCTTTAACATCGGTTCTTGTAATAAAATCGACAAGAGGCTCTGCAAAGCCCATCGCATAAACCTTGTGCATAAGCAACGGTTGCGCCACAAGAAAAGCAACAGTAACAAGCAACACAGCTTCCACTACAAATTGTGCTACAATTCTACCCGACGAAGCACCCACGCTGCGCATCAATCCAATATCCCTGCGGCGAGCATTTGCACGCATCCAAAATGTGCCGACAACACCCAGAAAAGTACAGAGAACAGCAAATAGCGTCAGCGCCGTTTGAATGCGATATGTATTTCCGTATCCCATCATCTCGTTCAGTTCGTCGCGCTCATCGATGTGAGATTTTATCCCGCCGCAATATATATTTCCACCACCCAGTTGAGGAGCAATTTCTTCGTTGAAACGACGCATAAAAGCTTTGCCATCCACCCCCTCTTTAAGTCTTATAAACATATCGAACACGCCCATGTATCTCGACTCATAAGATGGGTAGGTATGAAACACAACGTGCGTAGGATTAGCATACTGCTGAAATGGGATATCCTCTACTACTCCACAGATCATCAGCTCGCTTTTTCCACCGCTATCCCTAATTTTCTTTCCAACCACATTTAAAGTGCCAAAGCCCTCCATTGCAAAACTGCGCGATACAAATACACTGTTCACATTTCCATTATTCACAATCTGTGCAGTCTCACCTGTAAGCGCATTAACAAGACCGAATGTAGCCGGGTAATTATCTCCCTCCTCCGATGTAATTTGATAAAAGACCGCGCCAAGACTCTTTGTCTCCCCATCAGCCGACAGCGTGCTATCAATATAACATGTGCTAGAACTGATAGAGCCGCTATTCGGATAACTACGGTCTATGGCAGTGCATACATACTCTACCTCGGGAATAGATTTTACCACATTAAACGCATTGCGACATACCTCCAATGAATTTTCGCGACAGTTTTTATTATATTTAATGTGCGTCTCCTTATATTCTTTAAGTTTTATTCTGTAGAGATTATCGGCAACATATCCGGCAGGTATGCTTCGGCGACTCTCGAGTATGAAAAGCGGGTCGATGGCAAGCCACAGAAATATGCTCACAGCTACAATTTCTAAAAAGAGCCAACCATTCTGCCGACGCTCGTTCCACATCTGGTGTAAAATAAGTTTAATCATACTATCTGACTATTTTTTGTTTAATGACTCCGATATACTGTGTCTCAATGAATAGAGTGTAGGTAGAAGAGCCGAAATAATGTTCAATAAGAAAATAAGCAATACCGTAAGTGAAATTATGGTCGGGTTCAACAACATGTCACCGGTAATTATATTGCTCGGAGCCAGAGTATTTACATACACATCGAAAATTGTCAGTATCCAATCTTTTGCTGTATAAGTGATTATATAGGCAAGCAACAGTCCCGTTACGGTTCCCATAGCTGTAAGCAACATATTTTCGCATAGCACCTGATATACAATATTAACATTAGTTGCTCCAAAGGACTTACGCACTCCAATCTCGTCCATCCTGTTGCTCATACGCGTGGCAATCATTCCACCCAGGTTCAGTGCCGGAATAAAGAGCAGTGCCATAATAACGTAGATATATTTAGAGAGAGCATCGAGGAGTGTAGGTTCCTCATCTTTCACATTCAATATTTTTGCCCAGTGTCTCGCTATTTTAGGAATATATTTCTCATTTTCCGGACGTTCCGAAGCCAGACGCTCTATAATACCTTTGACATTCGACACAATGTTATCAATATCATATGATGGACTGCACAATATTTCAACCTCATACTCCCCAACTATCGAATGCCCGGCCTTCTCATTATTTAGTAGAGAGTGAGCCGCCGGTATCCAAAATTGCGAGTAACAGTCGGGGGTACAACCACCGGGACTTTTCACCACTCCTACAATGCGGTTACGTGTATTATTAATATTTATCTCCCTGCCAACAACATCGGCTGTTGCAAATAGTTGACGGGCAAAATTCTCGCTTACAACAACCAACGGGCTGTGTGCATCGGCATCGGTAAAGGGTTTTCCTGCGAGGAATTCAAAATCATATACCCGCCAAAAGTCGTTATTTACAAAGCGTCCGTCACAATTGTCTATCTCATTTACAGTGAAGGAATAACTGTGTCCTCCACAATGTGTGGCAAGAGCCTCGCACCCATCAATTTCTCGCAAAAGGTTGCATAAATTCTGCGATGCTCCGTAACGCGACGAGCTGAACCAACCATCATCACTGTTAACCTCCAACGTAATGTAATTCATAGATACTGTACGGCTACGATTGTACTCAGGATACACAGGTCCCAGCTTAATATAGAAGATAATAAACAATGTCATTACAAACGATACAGAGAGGGCTGTTCCAACAACATATATAGCCGAATAGAGCCTATTCTGTAGCATCATCCTATATGCCTGTTTCAAATAAATAAGTATCATGATTAATCCACTAATTTTATTCTGCTGTTATGATTATATTCGCGCATATCGCTCACCACAACCTCATCACCCTCCAGGAGGCCATCGACAACTTCTACATAGTTATAGTTTCCCGCTCCCAGACGCACGTCGCGGCGCTCAAGCTCCCCTGCCGCGTTCTTCACGAAGAGCTTATACTCGCCTGCTCCAATGTAGAAACTGCGGTTGTATATACGCAGCACATTGTCGTGAATTTCGTTCATTATGTAAACGTCGGTGCGCAACCCTTGACGCAGGCGCGGGTTGCTGCTGTCGTTGAGCGCAATATCGAATTTTATCACTCCATTCTCGCTCACGGGCGATGCGTTGCTGATTACACCCTGCAGCTCGTCGCCCCCTACTTTTACAACAACCCTTTTGCCTATCCTTACATACTCGGCCATTGCATCGGAAATTTGTGCCACAATCTTAAAGTTCGTAAGGTCCGATATTACAGCAATCCTTTCGCCCGCAGCCACACGCGCACCAATCACATTATTTATATATGTAAGCGTAGCGGCCCGTGGCGATTCAATGCGTGCATCGTCGAGTGTACGACGCATTGCATCGAGTTTCTTCTCAAATATATTATAATCGAGTTCTTTTATCCTGAGCTCCGACTCCTTTATCCTTATATCGTTGGCAAGCTGCGTGCGTTGCTGTTGCAGGCGCTTATCGGCAGTGGAGAGAGCAAGCTCGGCCTGACGCACGCGGTCGGCCGTTCCCGAGCCTATGCTGTCCAAATAGCGCTCGTTGCGCAGTTCGGTGGAGAGGCGCTCAAACTCAAGTTCGGCTATTGCAATGTTCATTCTTTGGTTGTCGAGCGTTGTTGCAATGTTCAGCCTCAACTGCTGCAACTGATGCTGCCTTATTTCTTTTTCGTCGAGCAAGCTATAATACTCATTCTGTGTCTCCTCAAGGTCGAGCCGCAAGAGAGCCGAACCGCGTGCCACCGTGTCGCCCGACTGTTTGTACACCTCCATTATGCGCGATGCAATGGGCGAGTTTACCACCTCCTCGAATGCGGGCATCACTTCGCCCGACGCAGTAACACTCGTCTGTATTGCACCACGCGATACGGTACACAGCTCCAACATTTTTTCGCTTACCGTGGCACGCGACATCGATACCACTATCACCACCATCAGTGCTGCCGCCGCCACTGCGCCCACAATCTTGAGCAGGCGCAGTAACATCTTTCTTCTTTGTTCTTCTTTTGGAATTCTACGGTCCATAAAACTTAAACAATTTCTTATTTTCACTTCACCTGTTTATATGCAAAATGCGTGCCAAAAATATAAAACATTGAAAAATAAGGAGGTATAAAATATTCGCGGTGTCCGCAAACGGACACCACGAATATAATCGGACAATAAGACCTTACAATGCGGTTATTTCTCTCTTGCTTCTTGTTTTCAGGAATAATGTATATGCTTTAGCGGGTAATCTCACCTGCTATATTGCTTTTCATCTTCTGTCGGACCTCGTCCACAGGAAGTTCTTCGCCCAACAGGAACATCATTTTAGTGAGTGCGGCTTCCACTGTCATATCACGTCCGCTTATGATTCCTGCATCCAGAAGCTGTAATCCTGTTTCATACAACTTCATCTTTACACTGCCCGTATGGCATTGCGTTATATTTACAATGACTTTTCCTTTGCGTGTGGCTTCACTGAGGGCATCGACCAGCCATTGTGCTTTTGGTGCATTTCCCGAGCCGAAAGTACGGAATATGATACCTTTAATTTCATCGGAGTTAAGCAGTTTCTCGACAATTCCCTGCTGTATTCCCGGAAAGAGCGAGAATATAATGATGTCACTCGACATCTTGTAATGCGGAGTAAACTTCTTGCTTGCATTGTATGGGGCTATGAAGTGGGTGTTGTACTGTATTTCCATTCCCGATACGGCAAGATTTGGATAGTTATAGGATGTAAAGGCATTGAAGCTGTCGGCACTTGTTTTTGTGCATCTGTTTCCGCGCATAAGTTTCTGGTGGAAATATATGCATACTTCGGGAACGCGTGGTGTGCCGTCGCTGTTCTTGGCGGCTGCAATCTCGATGGCTGTCAGCAGATTCTCTTTTCCGTCGGTGCGCAGTACACCTATGGGCAACTGGCTGCCGGTGAGGATTACAGGCTTGGTCAATCCCTCGAGCATAAAGCTGAGCGCAGACGCTGTGAATGCCATTGTATCTGTTCCGTGCAGAATTACAAAGCCGTCGAACTTTTCGTAGTTTGTGTGTATGATCTCTACGATACGTCTCCACAACGAGGGGTTCATATCCGACGAGTCAATAGGAGGATTGAATGCACGCGACGATATGTTCAGATTGAATTGTCTAAGCTCGGGTACGTGCCGCAATAGATGGTCGAAGTTGAACGACTCCAACGCTCCTGTGACAGCGTTCCTTATCATACCTATCGTACCTCCGGTGTATATAATCAATATTGATGACCTTTTTTTCTCGCCCATATACTCAATTACAAATAACAACGTACAAAGTTACAAATATTTTTATATATACACAGTCCATTTGCTGCAGATTGTTTCGATGCTATAATCTTTATTCCCTAAACAGTGTTTGGGAGAGCTTTTGCGTACATATTTTGAAGTTACGTTTTTTTTACTTTTCTTTGTCGAAAAATAAGAAGCAGATTAGATTCATATCGTTAAGTTTCATAGGTCAAAAATAGTGTCAACGAGCAAAATGCAAGTTTAACTTGCTGGTTTTTCAGCGAGTGCAACCTGTTTTGGCGCAAAGCAAATAGAATGTTTTATGATTTTTCGAGGGCGCGTAGGGACTGCGTAGCCGAGAGAAAAAAAGAAAACAGGCAATTTTGAACATAAAAAACAACGAAATAACGGCTTCCGATCTAAACAAAATTATAAATT
>JAEIGA010009791.1_pt1 | contig 14517 bp, 11 predicted proteins | sample 9270691 | NCBI WGS metagenome assembly JAEIGA01 (sample SAMN17057246, study PRJNA624740) | gut metagenome | biome: biome; isolation source: fecal sample | host: Bos grunniens | place: China: Xizang | collected 2019 | reverse complement strand
GTTCCTCAGACAGAGACTCAGGGACGAGTTCATACATCAGCAGCATCTGTTGCGGTGCTTCCGGAGGCGGACGAGTTCGATATCGAATTGAATATGAACGATATCCGTAAGGATACATTCTGTTCGTCTGGTCCTGGTGGACAGTCTGTGAACACTACGTATTCCGCTATCCGTCTTACTCACATTCCTACAGGTCTTGTGGTGCAGTGTCAGGATGAGAAGTCTCAGCTCAAGAACTTCGATAAGGCTCTAGCCGAGCTTCGTACGCGTCTTTATAATATGGAGTATGAGAAGTATCTGGCTGAGATTTCAGCTAAGAGAAAGACAATGGTTGCCGGTGGAGACCGTTCAGCTAAGATCCGTACATACAACTATCCTCAGTCGCGTGTGACCGATCACCGCATCAACTACACCATGTATAACCTTCCAGTCTTCATGGATGGCGCAATCCAGGATGTTATCGATCAGCTTCAGATCGCCGAGAACGCAGAGCGTCTCAAGGCTGCTGAATAATAATCAATGGCTATACAAGAAAAGGGGATGACGATGAGGTCATCTCCTTTTTTGTATCTATGGTGGCAGTGGAGGTAGGGTGAGTTTGGCTTGTCAAAAGAATAGCTGTTTTATATCCATTCTCGGGATGCAATATAAAACGAAAGAAGGTGACTAATCGTCAAGAATCTCCAGCAGAGGACTTTCGTCTGTGAAGTAGCTCAGAACCTTGTCTGTGTACGTCTTGGTTACTGGCAGGGCTGGAATCTGTTCGTTTCCAAGATCGATTATATAACCGGCATTTTCCTTTCTCAGCATTGAAACCTTCTTGATGTTTACAATGTACTTTCTGTTGCATCTGACGAGCGCGCTGCCTTTGAAACTGTCCTCGACTGTCTTGAGCCTGCATCTGAGCATATATTGCTTGAGCTCTCCTTTATTATCCGTGTACCACACCTTGATGTAGTTGTCGTCAGACTCTATGTAATAAAGGTTGTCAATGCTTACAGAGAGTTTCAATGAACCGCTGTTGTCGAACAACGTTATCTTCTGCATGGGACCTGTCTGCTCATGCACTTCATCAGTTACAACATTCTCGTAGCTCATAAGGCGGATGGTGTTGTTCTTGTCTATGATGGAGAAGTACATTCCGGACAGTATGTATGGGATTCCCAGGGCGATGCTTCCGTAAAGCATGGATCTTCCGAAGATTTCGATGTGTCTGTCGTTAAGGCCTCCCGTGATTTCTATGGTGAGATTTGTGTAGAAAATTCCGATGAGCACGATCTCTGCAATACACCATATTATATATTCGAGTAAGGTGAGTTCGAACAGACGTTTCGACCTGTACATCAAGGTTCTGCTGACGATGAGTGTAAGGATTGACACAAAGACAAAGACCAAGGTGCCAGAAAACATGTCTGATTGTCCGAGACCGAACCAGGCAGTGTCTGAAAACGGAATATATATATTCAGAAATATGATAGCGAACAATACGGAGAATGTTATTGTTCCTGTTATCTGGTATTTTCCGAGAAGATATGGTGGCAGCTTTTTATTCATAGTCGGGCAAATGTAAGGCTTTTTGCTTCAAATTACAAAAAACCTATGTCAGTCATAACGAAAAAATCTTATATTTGTAAGATTGGAATTTGATAGAGTAGAGATATGAACAGAAGAGTTGTAGTGACCGGAACCGGTGTGATTTCACCAGTCGGAAACAACGTGGAGAGTTTTTGGAAGAACCTTACAGAAGGCTATTGCGGCATAGATTATATTACTGAATTTCCGACCGATGATCTTCCCGTAAAGATCGCCGGTCTGGTAAAGGGTTTCAATCCATCTGATTATGAAATTGAGGCTCCTTTTGCAAGAAAACAGGATAAATTCACTCTCTATGCAGTGGCGGCTGCGTGGCAGGCGGTAAAGGAATCCGGTATAAATGCTGCCGAGGGTGGCAATATAGATCCATTCAGACTGGGAGTGTATGTGGGCTCCGGTATAGGTGGATTTTCTACGCAGGTGCGCGAAACAGAAAAGATTCTTACAGATGGCCCTAAGTGGGTGTCTCCGCTTTTCATTCCTACTATGATATCAAATATCGCTGCCGGTAATATCGCCATAAGAAACAATGCGTGCGGTCCGTGTCTTCCGGTTGTCACAGCTTGTGCAACATCCTCTCATGCGATCGGAGAGGCCTATCGTGCCATCAAGCATGGTTATGCGGATGCGATAATTGCCGGTGGATCGGAAGCTTGTGTATTGCCTCTGGGCTTGGCCGGCTTTGCAAACGCTAAGGCCCTGTCACGTTCGGAAAATCCAAAATATGCTTCTCTTCCTTTCAATAAGAACAGAGGAGGATTCGTAATAGCTGAAGGTGCGGCGATCCTTGTCCTTGAAGAGTATGAGCATGCGGTGGCCAGAGGTGCTGAAATCATTGCGGAAGTGTGCGGCTATGGCAATACATGCGATGCTTATCATGTTACTGCTCCGAGACCGGACGGATCCACACAGGCGGCCGCGATAAAAATGGCACTCGATGAGGCGAATTATACTTCTGAGGACTGCCTTTATATAAATGCACATGGAACAGGAACAGCTTTGAACGATGTGTCGGAATCGGATGCTTTCAAACTTGCCTTGGGTGAAGATGCATATAAGGCTCACATCAGTTCTACAAAGTCTGCGATGGGACATCTTCTTGGTGCAGCTGGAGCAGCAGAGGCTCTTGCAAGCATCCTTGCATTGAAGAATTCTGTAATTCCTCCTACGATCAACCTTGATGAGATCGATCCTGAATGTGATCTGGATTACACTCCAAATACGGCAGTCAAGGCCGATATCACTATCGCAATATCAGATTCTTTAGGATTTGGAGGCCATAACAGCTGTGTAGCTTTCAGGAAGATTTAGAATCTTTTCTTAGCTCGCTTTGCACTTTTAACAGCCTGCAGTGTCATCTCGTCTACGAGATTACCGCGGGCTGAAATCATATTCAATGCAGCTGAAACAAGTGGGAACAGAAGGGTAATTGAGAAGACCATTTCGTTACGGTATCTCAGAAAGTCGATTCCAAGCCAGATCTGGAAGCCAAGAAGCATCAGTGCGAAGAGAATGCAGACTCTTGCCTGAAGCAGCCTGCTCTTATAGCTGAATATAGCACATACTCCTGCACTGAGAAGCATGATCAGCATGATCAGATATGGGAACTTTTCGTAGTATCTGATGTCAATCTCTGCTCCTCCCGGTCCTATGATGGTTGCCATACGGCAGAAAAACATGGAAGAGGTGAGTGCTGTCGCTATACCTATATATAGTGTCTGTATTCTTTGCCACATATCATTTCTTGTTGTCAACAAATGGCAAAAGTAGGAATTTTCACACTAAAAAACTATATTTGAACGATTATTGATATTATACGCTAAAAAAACAAATATTATGAGAATAGCAGAATCAGAATTGATTATCAATGGCGACGGTTCAGTCTTCCATCTGCATCTTCGTCCTGAAGAGCTTGCTGACAACGTCATTCTTGTCGGTGATCCGGGAAGAGTCGATATGATCGCGGAATATTTTGAAGAAAAGGAGTTCAGACACGCATCACGTGAGTTTGTATCTGTTACTGGAAAGTATAAGGGAGTCAGGATGACGGCTCTTTCTACAGGTATCGGTACCGATAATATCGATATCGTGATGAATGAGCTTGACGCTCTTGCAAACATTGATTTTGAAACACGAGAGGTGAAGCCTGTCCACAGGACTCTTAACGTTCTCCGTATCGGTACATCAGGAGCTATCCAGCCTGATATCAAGCTGGGTGACTTCGTTTTCTCTCATATCTCGGTAGGCTGCGACGGCCTTCTCAACTGGTATGCAGACAGAGAGAAGATTGCGATGCCTGAGATTGAAGAGGCCTTCAAGAAACACACCGGCTGGAACAAGCACCTTCCGGATCCATATTTTGTAAGAGCTGGCGAGAAGATGATCGAGAAGTTCAAGGATTGTACTGTAAAGGGTATGACAATCGCGGCATCCGGTTTCTATGGTCCGCAGGGACGAGTTCTCCGTATGCCTCTTGCCATGCCTGACATGCTTGATACATTCGAGTCTTTCCGTTTCGGTGAGGAGCGTGTGACTAACTTTGAGATGGAAGGCTCTGCAATTGCAGGTATAGCTGCGCATCTTGGTCATAATGCCGGCACTGTGTGCTATATCATTGCACATCGTCACCACAAGGACTCTAATCCTGACTATAAGAAAGGAATTAAGAGACTTATCGAGCTTTGTCTTGACAGACTGGCTGAATAAGTCCCTTATCAGAATCAAATATGTGCGTCAAGCGTTATTTCTTGAAAACCTTTGCAGGAATACGCTGGAATGAGATGTACTCATAAGACATTTCGTTACCGCATTCGTAAAGAACGCAGACGTCACCTTTATCCAATACCAGAAGGTCCGAATAAGCAGTAGGGCCTTCTGTTACTGTATATGCCCTTGCCCAAGTCTTTCCGTGGTCCTTGCTCATTCTGATTGTAAGGTTGCGTCTCTTGTTCTTGTGCTCGGGATTTGAGAACAGCAACTTGCCTGTCTTCTTGCCCTTGGGGTTATAATTGATGATACTTCCATTGCAGACAGGTTCGATAAGACCGCGCTCATAGTATGGTTCCTCGAAAGTGAGGCCTCCGTCCTTGCTGACTGCAACAAGTCTTGCCGCTCCATACTTCTCGACTCTATCCTTGTCTCGTGGGCCTCTCATGTTGAGCATGAGGCTTCCGTCTTCCAGCTCGGCTACTGTACTTTCGTTACCCACAAGCGGACATCCTCCGATGTGCCATGTCTGGCCCTGGTCATCTGAGTAGATCAGATGAGAATGTGTGCCCTGTGCCTTCTTCTCAGCAAATACACCATGGTTGCATGGAACTACAAGTCGTCCGGATTTTGTCTGGATTCCGTGGCATGGACCGGTTGCATACCAAGTCCACTCAGGAAGTTTTGTTGAAGCTGTGATCTCGACCGGAGATGACCATGTAAGTCCATTGTCGTCAGAATACATAGAGAAGACCCTTCTTGTGTCAGTCGAGGTTCTTGCATGGATGTCCTTCTCGTGGTCTGTTCCGAGATTCCATGTAGTGACAAGGACTATCCTTCCGGTTTCCTTTACAAGGATTGGTGCGGGATTTCCGCATACATTGTCGCCATCGTCCCAGATTGTGATGATTTCTCCCCAGGTCTTTCCGCCATCAGTAGAGCGTTTAACCACAAGGTCGATGTCTCCTGTATCGCTGCGGCTGTTTTTTCTCGCCTCGGCAAAAGCCAGTATTGTACCGTCCTCTGCCTGTATGATGGCAGGAATTCTATATGTGTCAAAGCCGTTTTCTCCTTTCTGGAAAACGATATTGCCTAAATTCTGAGCATTGATTGCGAGTGCTGATAACATCAATGCCAAGGTTGTAAAAAGTTTTTTTGTCATAGCGTGATCAAATAATGTGAGTAGTTATTTCACAAAGTTATATATAAAAGTCAATTTGTCAAGTTAAATAATACATAATAATAGGGGCAAGCTCTAATTTTTCTGCTATATTATATAAATATGTATATATTGTTTGCGTATATTTATTTTAATTCCTACATTTGGCGAATCTATACATTGCATGTGATGATGTGTGGATGTGACCGATAATATACTAAAACATTACTGATATGAAAAAGATTAAAGGATTGATCGTAGCTCCGTTTACTGGTTTTGACTGCGAGGGTAATCTCGATTTGTCTAAGGTGGCACTTCAGCAGAAGTACTATAAGGACAATGGTATTACAGGTTGTTTCGTAAGCGGAACTACAGGTGAAGGCTCTGCTCTCACATTTGATGAGAAAGTCGCTCTTTACAAAGAGTGGGCAAAGTACTCTGAGGAAAACTTCGCTCTGATCGGCTTTGTCGGCGGTACTTCTGTAAGGGAGTGTCAGAACCTGGCTAGGGAGGCTAAGGCTGCCGGCCTTGATGCTGTGGCTATGACAGCACCGTATTATCAGAAGGCTGCCAATGTCAAGGATCTTGCTGCAACTCTTGCTGAGGTTGCCGCTGTCGTTCCTGATATGCCGTTCTTCTATTATCACATTCCGTGTCTTACAAATGTGAATTTCCCGATGTATGACCTTCTTGTCGAAATGGATAAGGTGATTCCTAATCTCGGTGGAATCAAGTACACTTTCGAGAACATGATGGACTATCAGATGTGTCTTTATTACAAGGACCACAAGTACAATATCATGTGGGGACGTGACGAGATGCTTCTTGAGGCGCTTGCAATCGGTGCTGATACGTTTATCGGAAGTACATATGGATATAATGCACCTATATATAATCAGATCATCGAGGCATTCCATGCAGGTGAGATGAAGAAGGCTGCTGATCTTCAGTACAAGGCAAACATCCTTATCACTTTCCTTGGCAAGTATGGTAATGGTACAGGAAAGGCTTTCATGAAGGCCGCTGATATGGATCTTGGTCCGGTACGCCGTCCATTCCGTAACCTTACTGAAGAGGAATACGAGAAATTCCTTGCAGAAATCAAAGCGGAAGATTTTGATGCATACAAATGTGTCTGGAAATAGACAACTAAATCATACTAATCCTAATTAATAACTAAAAAAATTAAATTATGAAAAGTCGGACAAGTATTGTAAAGCTTTTTATTGCAGCTGTTACAATGATGTTTGCTTTCCAGATGATTGCGGGAGCTCAGACTAAAGGTTCCAGAATCATCGGAAACATCTCTGACGAAAATGGTGAACCGCTGCCAGGAGCAACAGTTCAGATTAAAGGTACATCCACTGGAGCAAGTGCGGATATTGATGGTATGTTTACCATCGACGCATCCCAGGGTGACGTCCTTCTGTTCTCTTTCGTCGGTTTCCTTTCTCAAGAGGTAAAGGTTGGTAAATCCAATATCATTAACGTGGTGCTGGAAGAGGATTCTACCCTTTTGGAAGAGGCGGTATCTATCGGATACGGTACTCAGACAAGGACTCTCCTTACTACTTCTATCACAAAGGTAGGAGCCAAGGAGTTTGAGAAGTCTCCTCAGCAGAATGCTTTGGCACAGCTCCAGGGTAAGGTTCCCGGACTCAATCTCCAGATTACATCCGGTCAGCCAGGTGCGACTGCCAACATGTTTATCCGTGGTGGTAGTACTACATCACCTGAGGGTGACTCACCTCTCATTATTGTGGACGGAGTGATTTCTCAGGGATTCAGAAGCATTCAGGATATGAACCCTGCTGACATCGAGTCTATGGAGGTTCTCAAGGATGCGGCTTCTACCGCGATCTACGGTGCCAAGGCTGCCAACGGTATCATCATCGTCAAGACAAAGAGCGGTCAGAAAGGTAAGGCTAAGGTTAACTTCAAGTATACGTTTGCGGTTGACCAGCAGCCTCAGAGAATCGATTTCCTCAGCGCGAGGGATTATCTCTACCTGACCCGTACTCAGATTGACAAGTATGCAACCAATGCAGCTGACCGTGCGAAGTTCCTTGAGGGAACCTTCGGTATGTCTACAGGAAACGCTTGGGATTCTAGAAATACAACAGAATTCCTTGATGTGTATATCCAGAATTACGGAGCAGAGTTTGTGGCTGACCTCATCGACAACAGAGGCTGGCAGACAATGAAGGACCCTGTTACAGGACGTCAGCTCATTTTCCAGGATAACAATTTCCAGGATGCTACATATCAGACAGCACTCAAGCATGATTATGATTTCAATGTGTCCGGCGGAAATGACAAGGCTTCTTATTATCTCAGTCTCCGTCACCTCGATCAGGAAGGTATCATCCGTGGTACATGGTATAAGAACTATGCAATCAACTTCAGCGGTCAGTATAAGATCAGCGACCAGTGGAAGGTGAATGCAAAGGCTACTCTCATGGTCGGTGACAACAGTACTGTAAGCAGCAACGTGAACTCAATCCAGAGAGCTATCTTCATGCCACCTACATACAGACTCTATTATGAGGATGGTTCACCAGCTCCTGGTGAGGCTATGTCTTCATTCAGAAACCATCTCTATGAGATCGAGAATCTGTCAAGAAGAAACACTAACTATCGTACAGGATTCCAGGTAGGTGCAGAGTGGAATGTATTCGGAATCGAGGGTCTTACTTTTGCTCCTACATTCTACTATACAATGACTGAGGGTATCAGCGAAACTTTCGAGAAGTTGAATGAGACTACAGGTACTGAGATCAGAAAGGGTACTGCAGCTCATCAGTATAATGGACATATCCAGGCTGATATGATTCTCTCTTACAATAAGAAGATCGAGGAGAACAACATCTCTGCAGTTCTCGGTGCTTCTTACACAAGAGATAATGAGTTTGCAATGTCAGGAAATGGTTCGGGTGCAGCTACAGACCTTATCCCTACACTTAACGCTACAGCTGACTCGACTCAGCGCGTAAGTACAACCCGCGCTCAGGAGGCTATTCTCAGCTACTTCGGCCGTGTGTCTTACAGCTATGGTGACAAGTACATCGCATCTGTCAGCCTTCGTGCCGATGGTTCTTCACGTTTTGCAGAGAACCATAAGTGGGGTATCTTCCCGGGAGCTTCATTGGGTTGGAATATGCATAAGGAAGATTTCTTCGAGCCGGTAGTGAATGTATGGAACAAGTTCAAGGTGAGAGCAAGCTGGGGTCGTGCAGGTAACAACAATATCAGCATCGCAAACTCGCAGGGACAGTATTCTATTACAGGTACTACTTATCTCAACGAAACAGGTATTCTCAATACTACTCTTAAGAACGCTGACCTTGTATGGGAAACTACAGAGTCATTCGACGTGGGAGTAGATTTCGGATTCCTTAAGGATAGAATAGGTCTCGTTGTCGATCTTTACAGCAAGAAGACATTCAACCGTCTTTATGACAACAAGCTTTGGGCTTCTACAGGTTTCAGCTCTATCAAGTGCAACTATGGTACTCTCGGAACAAAGGGTATTGAGGTCGAGCTCAAGACTACTCCTGTCAGCAGAAAGGATTTCTCTTGGAATCTCAATGCAAACTTCTCATGGTACAGGACAATCGTAGTTGATCTTCCTGAGAATGGCGAAGACAAGAACAGAACAGGCGGTAACTATGTATATGATCCTGCAACAGGTACAGAGATCAAGGTCGGTGGTTTCGCTGAAGGTGAAAGATTCGGTGGAAGATGGGCTTATCACTATCTCGGAGTTTATCAGACAGATGAAGAGGCAGCTCTTGCTCCATACGATGTGGCAGCTAACGGTAGAACAAAGATTGCCGGAGATGCTATCTTCGAAGACCGTAACCAGGATGGCCAGATCGATGTGAAGGATATGGTGTTCATCGGTTACATCCGTCCTGATATCCAGGGTGGTATCACTAATGAGTTCAGATGGAAGAACTTCTCAGCAAGAATCGTAATGGATTATGCTCTCGGACATGTGATCAGTAACGGTTTCAAGGCATACGCTCTCGGTAGCTTCCGTAACAACTGTAACACAATTACAGATGCCTTGACAAACTGCTGGACTCGTGAAAATCCTACAGCATACTATCCACGCTTTACTCCTCAGTCAGACTCTGACTATACTACAAAGAACTTCATGAGAAATGAAAGTTCAATCGGTGGTGGTGGAACAGGTCAGCCTTCGAACTCTGCATTCTATCATAAGGGTGACTACCTTGCTTTCCGCGAAGTATCGCTTTCATACAACATTCCTGAAAGACTTCTCAACAAGATCAAGATTTCATCACTTCAGGTATTTGCTGGTGTATATAACATAGGTTACATTACAGCGTATGACGGAATGACTCCGGAAATCTACAACGGTTATGACTATGGTATCTATCCACGTCCACGTGAATTCAGCTTTGGTGTAAATTTGGGATTCTAAACGAAGGAGGAAATCAATATGAATAAGATAAAATCAATTATCATTGCTGCAGTAGCAGCGGCTTCGGTGTCTTCCTGCAACCTGCTGGACGTAGAAAATCCGTCAAGTATCTACGGTAGCGGTTTCTGGCAGAATAAGGCTGAGGTTGAGGCATATCTCACCGGTGCCTACACTACTTTCAGAAGCACACTCAACACCCTTGATTGGTTTGAGGTCAGGGGAGACAGCTTTGTTCAGGGTGTAGAGGCCGGAACAAGTGCGTTGTGGTCACACAACCTTACTTCTACAAACGGATCTTCATGGGCAAATTTCTATTCAGTGATTCAGCACTGTAATATGATCATCAAGAACGCACCTGGAGTTCAGTTCAATCTCGAGAGCGAGAGAAACAACATCATGGCTCAGGCATACTCGATGAGAGCTTATATGTATTTCTGCCTTGTGCGTACTTTCGGAGATTCTCCTATCGAAACTGAACCTACAGAGGGTTCGGAGAAGGTGAAGCAGCCAAGAGCTCCTAAGCTCACTGTTCTCGAGCAGGTTATTTCTGACTGTAATGCTGCTTTGTCACTTTATTCGGAAGGTGCATGGCTCTCTAACAAGAGTTATGCTTCAAGAGCCGGTACTTATGCCCTCATGGCTGATGCATATCTCTGGAAGGCAAAGGTGTTAGGCGGCGGAGATGCTGACTATGAGAAGGTTATTGAATATGCTGACCTCGCATCTGCAGGCTCTTCTCTTGAGAGTGAGTTTGCGAAGATCTATGGAACCAGAAATGGATCTGAGATCATCTGGTCTATCCACTTCGGTTATCCTGAGATCGTGGATCAGTACAGCAAGGCACTCAAACTTCGTGACCAGTTTGTTCTTAAGGCTGCCAATATCAAAGACATTCCTTATGCAAAGAGTGGCGCAAGAAGTACTTGGGCACCAAGTGACGAAATCAGAGCAATCTTCTCAAAATATCCTGGCGATATCAGAAAGACTGATGCGTATGTTGATGCAGTGGATGCAAACGGTAACTTCATCGCTTCTTCAGACAAGAAGATGAGCGGTACAGCTACTGAAACTAACCGTCTGTATGATAACGACATCGTTCTTTACCGTCATGCAGAGATGATTCTCTTCAAGGCTGAGGCATATGCCGCTATGGGTAATACAGGACTTGCTATTGCGGAATTGGACAAGATCAGAAACCGCGCTGGACTTAAGCCATATAGTGGTGCTACAGACAAGAAGACAGTCGAGCTTGAAATCCTCGATGAGAGAGCAAGAGAGTTCTGGATCGAGAACAAGAGATGGCCGGATCTCCTCAGATTCCACCATGAAGGTGTGATCGACGTATATTCTGTCGTTCCTAACCTTAAGGCTAAGAAGGATAATGGTGTGACCATTCCTCTTTACCTCGCAATTACAGTTCAGGAACTGTCACTTAATCACGAACTTGTTCAGACAGAGGGTTACGAGAACCTTTAATTTTGATTGAAATGAAACGATTTTTATTATCACTTTCTATCATCTGTGCGTTTGTTTCTTGTTCCGGAATCAAGATTGATACTGTCAATCCTTCCGGTACGACTAAGCCGGTAACTCCTGATACAGATGATTTTGTTGCTGAGGTGGAAGCTCCTCATATCTTTGTCGCAAAGAATAACGGATACCATACATTCCGTATTCCTGCTGTGACCAAGACTAAGGAAGGTACACTGATCGCTTTCTGCGAGGGTCGCAAGAACAGTGGCTCAGATACAGGAAACATCGATCTGATCTGCCGTCGTTCGATTGATGGCGGTAAGACCTGGAGCAAGATCATTACAGTCTGGGATGACGGTAACAACACATGCGGTAATCCGAGTCCCGTGGTTGATCCGGAAACAGGCAGAATACACCTGTGTATGACCTGGAACTATGAAACTGATGGCAAGTCTGCCGGAGATTTCAATAAGGAAGGAGCAACAGTAGACACAAGAAGAGTATATTATACCTATTCGGATGATGACGGAAAGACATGGCAGCCTGCCAAGGAGATCACTGCCACTACCAAGCTTAGTAACTGGGGTTGGTATGCGACTGGTCCATGCCATGGTATAATTCTCAAGAAGGGTGCACATAAAGGTCGTATAATCATACCTTGTGACCACAATGAAAAGGGTGGCAGCGGTTATTCGCACGTCATTTATTCTGACGACAAGGGAAAGACTTGGCAGATCGGCGGCCGTATCAAAGGCGGAAACGAGAGTTGTGCCGAGGAGCTTGAGGATGGTACTATCTTCATCACATGCCGCAAGGCTGACAACAGACTCCTTTCATGGAGTACGGATGGAGGTGTTACCTTCTCGACAGGCGAGGCTTATCCGACCCTTCCTGACCCTAAGTGTCAGGCATCGTGTATCGGTACCAATTACAATGGTAAGAACGTACTCATCCATTGTAACTGTGCTGCTTCAAGCCGAATCATGCTTACCCTCAAGGCAAGTGTTGACGGCGGCAAGAAGTGGACTGCCGGATACACTTTGTGGGAAGGTCCTACAGCATATTCCGACCTGGTCATGCTTGACGACACGAATATCGGCGTTCTGTATGAGAATGGTGATTCAAAATCGTATGAAAGAATCAGTTTCAAGACAGTGAAGGTTACCAACTGTCTGTAATTTTCAAGACTAATAATATGAAAAAGATAGTTATAAATTCAATAATGGCAGCTGCGCTTCTGGTTTCTGCTTGTGTCCAGGTGACTCCTGAGCCGCTTTCTGCCGACTTTACAAGTGATGTTACTGAAGCTCTTGTGGGTGAGGCGGTGACATTCGATGATATGTCAACAGGTGCTCCAAGCCTTTGGGAGTGGACTTTTGAAGGAGGTACACCAGCGACCTCAAACCTTACTCAGCCAAAGGTGCAGTTCATGGCACCTGGTACTTATTCGGTTTCTCTCAAGGTTTCCAATAAGGACGGTGAGTCAGAAGTTGTCAGGAATGACTATATTACTGTAAATTATCACTCGACAGTAACAGCTGATTTCAGCATCGAGGCTGTACAGGTATTCGATGATGAGAAGGTGGTGATCAAGAACCTTTCCAAGGGTTATCCGGAGACAGTGAAGTGGACTATTACTCCTAAGGAGGGCACACCTATCGTTATTACAGATTACGAAATTTCACAGTTGATCCCAGTAGGCGAGTACTCTGTCAAGCTCGAGGTAAGCAACCCTATCGCATCTGATGTCAAGGAAGTTGCTGGCGCATTCAAGGTACTTGACAGATACGCAGTCATCGCTGGTATCGGTTCTGAGAACTCTACAACTTATGAGGGTGGTAAGGTATACTTCAAGGATGCTTCGACTGGTAACGCACAGTTCTGGAACTGGACATTCGAGGGTGGTTCTCCTGCTACATCTACAGAGAAGAATCCGGTTGTGACTTACAGCCAGGTCGGTTCTTACAAGGTAACTCTCAAGACTTATAATGATAAGTATGAGTCAACTGTTGAGGCTGAGGGCTTCGTAACTGTTCTTCCTTCAATGGATATGGTATTCCTCCTCCCATTCGATGGTTCGCTCAAGGATTACGGTCCGGCAGGTCTTGCTCCTAAGGCATACTCAATGGGTGGTCTTGAGATTACTTATGAGGCTCCAAGAGGAAACGGCGGTATGTCTGCTAAGTTCCCGGGTGGTGAGAAGGGTAAGTCTTACAGTGTAATCCAGATGCCTGACAATTTGGCTGATGTTTATCCTGCAGGTTCTGAGATGACAGTTTCTGTATGGACCAAGTTGCCTAACCCGGTAAGCGCTAACACAGCTCTCTTCGCTCAGGGTGCTTGTCCAGGTGCTCCAGATGCAAGCAACCAGGTTTGGTGTCGTTTCCAGAGCAGCAATGCGTTGAGATGTACTGCAGAGAGAACAACTCCGAAGGTAGGTCTTACTGCAACAGCAAATGACGAGAGACTTCAGGATGGTACATGGCGTCATATCTGCGTTGTTTTGAGCGAGGCAGATGGAGTTCGTAGGGTAACTCTTTACATGGATGGTAAGAAGATCAAAGAGTCAGGTACAGGAGAGTTCTCTGATATTCACACAACTCCTTATTTCATTGGTAGCAACCTCCGTTTCACAAATAACGCATGGGCACCAGAGAATATGTACACAGGATGTATGGACGATTATGTCCTCTATAAGAAAGGATTTACTGCATCCGAGGTGGATGCTCTGTATAAGCTTTACAAATAAGTCCTGAATCTATCAGAAAGGCCGCTAAATGCGGCCTTTTTTGTTGATTGTCAGGTAGATTGCCAATTCCATATTTTTGTGTTATATTTGCACCGCAAAATGTAGTGTAATATAAAAGATTAATTAACTATGGAAATCAACAACATTGGAAACAATGCAGGCATCATTTGGAATGCCCTTAATGTAAACGGTAAAATGACTGAGACCAAACTCAAGAAGGAGTCTGGTCTTGCCAGCGCAGATTTTTATGCAGCACTTGGTTGGCTCGCTCGTGAGGGTAAGCTCAACATCATCACTGAGACAAGATGCGGTAAGGATTGCGAGTACTTTACTCTTTAATTCCTTTTTCCAATAAAAAAAGGGGGATGACTAATAAGGTCATCTCCT
>JAEIGA010009790.1_pt1 | contig 14518 bp, 14 predicted proteins | sample 9270691 | NCBI WGS metagenome assembly JAEIGA01 (sample SAMN17057246, study PRJNA624740) | gut metagenome | biome: biome; isolation source: fecal sample | host: Bos grunniens | place: China: Xizang | collected 2019 | reverse complement strand
TTTGTAATGACAGACAGTTGCCTTTGTGCAACCGTTGGATTTGAAACGATATTTTAGAGAATATGGGAATATTCAGTTTTTTCAGTAGAGAAAAGAAGGAGGTCCTTGACCAGGGACTCTCAAAGACAAAACAAAGTGTTTTCAGCAAGATTGCCCGTGCCATCGCCGGCAAGAGCGAGATTGACGACGAGGTGCTTGATAACCTTGAGGAGGTGCTCGTTACATCGGACGTGGGTGTGGAAACCACGCTGAAAATCATTGACCGCGTGCAGAAACGTGCGGCACGCGACAAGTTTATGAACACAAATGAACTCAACAGGCTGCTCAAGGACGAGATTGCGCAGCTGTTAATGGAAAACAATACCGAGGATGGCGGAACATTCGACATCCCCACAACACCAGGCAATCCATACGTGATAATGGTTGTTGGTGTCAACGGCGTTGGCAAGACCACAACAATTGGCAAGCTTGCGCACCAGTACAAGAAGGCAGGCAAGAAAGTCTATCTTGGTGCTGCCGACACATTCCGTGCTGCTGCCGTTGAGCAGCTTGTTGAGTGGGGACACCGCGCTGATGTGCCTGTCATCAAGCAGGGAATGGGTGCCGACCCCGCATCGGTTGCATACGACACTCTCTCGTCAGCCGTTGCCAATGGTGCCGATGTGGTAATCATTGACACAGCAGGCCGTCTGCACAACAAGGTGGGATTGATGAACGAGCTTACAAAAATCAAGAACGTGATGCAGAAGGTTGTTCCCGGTGCTCCCAACGATGTAATGCTGGTACTCGACGGCTCAACAGGACAGAACGCCTTTGAACAGGCAAAGCAGTTTACTAAAGCAACAGAGGTCACATCGCTTGCAATTACAAAGCTTGATGGCACAGCAAAGGGTGGTGTAGTCATTGGCATCAGCGACCAGTTCAAGATTCCGGTGAAGTACATTGGCCTGGGCGAGGGCATTGACCACTTGCAGATTTTCAATCGCGAGGAGTTCGTTGATTCATTATTCGGATAAAAAGATGAAAAAGAACCGTGTAGATGTCATCACAATGGGTTGCTCAAAGAATCTTGTCGATTCGGAACACCTTATGCGCCAGTTGCAGGAGTGCGGCTACAAAGTTACCCACGACAGCGAAGAGCCTTGTGGCGAGATTGCCGTAATAAACACCTGCGGTTTCATAGGCGATGCAAAACAAGAGTCTATCAATATGATTCTTGAGTTCTGCCAGCGCAAGGAAGAGGGCGATTTGAAAAAACTCTATGTCATGGGCTGCCTATCGGAGCGTTATCTTGACGAGCTCCGCGAGGAGATTACACAGGTAGACAAGTTCTATGGCAAGTTTAACTGGACAGAACTGCTCGCCGACCTCAAGCAGCAGTATCGCGAGGAACTGGCCCAGGAACGTGTGCTGACAACGCCGGGACACTATGCATATATCAAGATTTCGGAGGGTTGTAACCGCCGTTGCGCATATTGCGCAATACCCATCATAACCGGTGCGCACAAGTCGCGCCCGATAGAGGAGATTGTTGACGAAGTTCGCGGTCTGGTGGCAAAGGGAGTGAAGGAGTTTCAGATAATTGCACAGGAACTCACATTCTACGGTGTCGACCTTTACAAGAAACAGAGCATTGCCCAGTTGGTTGAGCGCATATCGGACATTGAGGGCGTGGAGTGGATTCGCCTGCATTATGCCTATCCAAGCAACTTCCCCTATGATTTGTTGCGCGTGATGCGCGAGAGGGACAATGTGTGCAAATACCTTGACATTGCGCTGCAGCACGTGAGCACAAAGGTACTGAAGAAAATGCACCGCAATGTCACCAAAGAGGACACATACGCTCTTGTTGAGCGAATGAGACAGGAGGTTCCAGGAATATGCCTGCGCACAACAATGATGGTTGGTTTCCCTGGCGAGGGCGAAAAGGAGTTCGAGGAACTTATGGACTTTGTAAAATGGGCAAAGTTCGACCGTCTTGGTGCCTTCGCCTATTGCGAGGAGGAGGGAACATTCGCAGCCCTGAACTATCGTGACAGCATCTCAAAGAAAAAGAAACAGGAGCGTCTGGATCGACTCATGGAGGTGCAGCAGCGCATCTCGACAAGGCTGAACGAGGCAAAGATTGGCAATGTGTACAGGACAATCATTGACAGAGTTGAGGGCGACTATTACATTGGCCGCACAGAGTTCGATTCGCCCGATGTGGATACAGAGGTGCTCATTCATGTAAGCGAGGGAAAACTTGCGGTAGGAACTCTCTACAATGTGCGCATAACTGATGCAACTGAGTTTGACCTGATGGGTACGGTAGAGAAGTAATATTCATATTATCATAGTTGAATAAAGAAGATGAACAACAAGGACTTTATCAGCAAATTGGCAAAGAAGTGCGGTGTCACAGCCGCCGATGCAACTGCTAGCGTCGATGCGCTTGTGGGGCTGATGACCGAGTGTCTCAAGGAGAATGACCAGCTCAACATTTCGGGCTTTGGTATTCTTGAGGTAAAAATGCGCAAGGAGAGGCTGTCTGTGAATCCAAAGACCGGCCAGCGCTTTCTGGTGCCGCCAAAGATTGTGCCGGCATTCAAGCCAAGCAACAAGTTGAAGGATAAATTTAAATAACATTTAGGGGATATAGCCTATGGATGCAAAACTAAACCAGTCCGATTTGATTTCGCTTTTGGCGAAAGGGAGCAATATCTCTGTTGCCAAAGCAGAACTGTTTACAAAGAACTTCTTCGACTTGATAATTGAAGGACTTGAGCAGGACGGCATTGTAAAAATTAACGGTCTTGGCACATTCAAGATTACTGATGTTGCAAGCCGTGACAGTGTCAATGTGAATACCGGTGAGAAGATTGAGATCAAGGGACACAAGAAACTCACATTCATCCCTGCCGATGCCTTAAAGGATGAGGTGAACCAGCCCTTTGCCATGTTTGAGCCAGTTGAGGTTGATGACACTTACCAGCCCGACGCCGCTAATGACGCAGAGGGCGAGGATGCTGCAGACACCGCTGAACCTGCGAATGAAACGGATGCAACACCACAGCCTGCCGTTGAAAAGCCTGAGGTTGCAGAAACAGCCAGCGAGGATGTTCTGGAAAATGCTGTCAATGAAGAAATCGCTGAATCGGAGCCCGAGGCAAAAGAAGAGACTGATATCGCAGTAGAAATTGCAGTAGAAGAAGTCACGGAAACTGCAATGGAAGAAGAAAAAGAAGAGACTGCTGCACTGCAGCCTGTTGAGAGCGCACAAGAAGAAACCGCGCAAGAGCCACAGGATGAGCCAGTTGTCTTGGAAAGACCTGCCGAACCTGTCATTGTACGTGTACCAAAGAAGAAAGACGCCGAGGAAAAACATTCTGTGCCGGCAAAGAACAAGAAGAGCAGGTGGCATTTTTATTTGATTGCCATAATGGCTGTTGCAGTCGCTCTGATATTCATAAATAGGAGAGACGCAGACAACGTTGTGGCAGTTGAGAATAGCACAGACATAAAGAGTGCCGTAGCAGTCAATGATGTGAAAGATGTGGTGTCCGAGGTAACAGAGCCGACAACAACACCACAGACGGAAAATAGCGATGCAGACTCAACCGACGTGCAGGGTGTAACCAATGAAGTGGAGCCTCAGGTTGAGGTTACTGTCGTGAATGAGCCTGTTGCAGAAGAACTGCAGCCCGCCGACACTTATACTTTTGTCATGGTAGAGGAACTTGCGTCAATGAGCCTGAAGGATATCACCCTCACCGACACTACACACTATTTTGCCGAGGGTGAATTGTGCAAGCATACAGTTGCAGTCAACGAGACATTGACAAAGATTGCAAGGCTTTATTATGGTGACAAAAAATTGTGGCCATACATTGTTGAATATAATAATATGAAAAATCCAGACGGTTTGTGCTGTGGAATGCAGATATCTATTCCACGCTTGATACCAAGGAGATAACGCCATTGCGTTAAAGTTTGTTTAAACCTAACAATGGTTAAATCTATTTTAATGAATTTAACATAAAAGATTCTTTTTAGGTTGTAATTTTGTACAAGAAATAAACTAAAATATACAATAGATAATTATGAGTGCAACATTTGACATTCGTGAGTTGAACGAAAGGATAGAAGGCCAGAGCGCTTTCATTACGAATCTGCAGACCGGTATGAGCCAAGTCATCGTAGGACAGAAACATTTGGTTGAGTCATTGCTGATTGGCCTGTTGTCCGATGGTCACATTCTGCTTGAAGGTTTGCCTGGCTTGGCAAAGACCCTTGCCATAAAGACATTGTCTGAATTGATTGATGCCGATTTCAGCCGCATACAGTTTACTCCCGACCTTCTCCCTGCCGACGTGGTGGGTACAATGGTATATAGCCAGAAGAGTGAGGATTTTAAGGTTAAGCAGGGTCCGATTTTTGCTAACTTTGTATTGGCCGACGAGATTAACCGTGCACCGGCAAAGGTGCAGAGCGCGCTTCTTGAGGCTATGCAGGAGCGTCAGGTTACAATTGGCAAGGAAACCTTCAAGTTACCCGAGCCGTTCCTTGTAATGGCAACACAGAATCCTATTGAACAGGAGGGTACATATCCGCTACCCGAGGCACAGGTGGACCGTTTCATGCTCAAGGTAATCATAGGTTACCCCGAACTTTCAGAGGAGAAACGCATCATCCGCCAGAACATTACCGGAGAGAAGATTGATGTCAAGCCGCTTCTCAAGCCCAAGGATATTGTTGAGGCGCGTAAGGTTGTGCGACAGGTTTACATTGACGAGAAGATTGAGCAGTATATTGCAGATATTGTCTTTGCAACACGTTTCCCTGACAGATATGGTATGAAGGAAATGAAGGATTTTATCTCCTTCGGTGCATCGCCACGTGCATCAATCAATCTTGCTCTCGCAGCACGTGCCTATGCTTTCATCAAGCGTCGCGGCTATGTAATCCCAGAAGATGTGCGCGCTGTTGCACACGACGTGCTCCGTCACCGCATTGGTCTCAGCTACGAGGCAGAGGCAAACAACCTCACAACCGATGAGATTGTAAGCCGCATATTGAATAGTGTAGAGGTACCCTAATTGAGAAAAAGGTCTGATATGGAGACAAGTGAACTCATTAAAAAGGTTCGCAAGATTGAGATAAAGACGCGCGGTCTTTCGCACAATATCTTTGCAGGACAGTATCATTCGGCCTTTAAGGGACGTGGTATGTCCTTTAGCGAAGTGCGCGACTATCAGTATGGCGATGACGTACGCGATATTGACTGGAACGTCACAGCTCGTTTCAACAAGCCCTTTGTCAAGGTCTTTGAGGAGGAGCGCGAGTTGACGGTTATGTTGCTTGTCGACCTCTCGGAAAGCCTTGATTTTGGAACATCGCTCCGTACAAAACGAGAAATGCTGGCCGAAATTGCAGCAACAATTGCTTTTGCCGCAATACAGAACAATGACAAGATTGGCGTAATTTTCTTTACCGACAGGATCGAGAAGTTCATCCCGCCACAGAAAGGCCGCAAGCATATTTTATATATAATAAGGGAGTTGCTCAACATTGAACCTGTGAGCAACAGAACCAATGTTAAGGTTCCTCTGGAATTCCTTACCAATGCCCTAAAAAAGAGATGTACAGCGTTTATGCTCAGCGACTTTATCTGTACCGACGACTACAGCAGTGCTATGACTATTGCCAATCGCAAGCATGACCTTGTGGCAATACAGGTATATGACCGCAGGCTATCAGACCTGCCGGACATAGGGCTGATAAAGGTGCGTGATGCCGAAAGTGGCGAGGAGATGTATGTAGATACGTCTTCGAAAAAGGTGCGGAATGCACAACGCTCATGGTGGAGAACTCAAAGTGACCTGCTAAAGGAGAGGCTGCAGAGAAGCCGTGTCGACTCGGTTTCTGTACGCACCGATCAGGATTATGTCAAGGCACTCATGGCTCTTTTTGCGCAACGCAGTTGAGACTGTAAAGTATTAAATAACCGATGAAAAAAATATTATCTTACATAATAGTTTCAGTTCTGTTTCTTGCGGCAATGCCGTTGAAGGCGCAGAATGTACTCTTTAATGCCTATTTCGATTCGCTCTATGTGGATGCAAAGGAGATGCGCATTGGCGAGCATGTCAAACTGACTATTGAATTGAGCGTGGACAGCGGCTACGAGGTCGATATACCCATCCCGGATGCCTTGACAAGAGACATTGAGGTGCTTGACACAAAACACTACAAGAGTGTCGATGCCAAAGGGCGTGAGACTTACAGAAGTGAGTGCATTATAACATCATTCATTGACTCCTTGCAGGTCATACCGCCTGTCATTGCGTGGGTAGGTGGCGACGAGTATTATACCAACCCGACAAATCTTTTGGTGAACACAGTTCCGGTAGATACCACTAACCTCAAGAATATAAAAGGATTCAGACCGGTGTGGGAGGCAAGGCTCACTTGGAACGAGTATCGCGACACAGTCTATCTCTCTTTCCTTTTCATTGTGCTGTCGGCACTGCTTGTGTGGATTATTGTCCGATACGTGAATAACAAGCCCATCATACGCATTGTAAAGGTAAAACCGAGAAATCCGTCACACTTTACAGCACTGCAGAAGATGGATGAGATAAAGAGCGACGACACACTTCATGGCGAGGAAAGCGTGAAGGACTATTACACCCGCCTGACAGATACCTTGCGCGAGTACATGTTCAATCGCTACAAGTTCAATGCAGCCGACATGACAACCGGCGAGATTATCGAGAACCTGTTGCGTTTCAATGACAAGGAGGCGATTAAGGAGGTGCAGGAGATTCTTGAGGTTGCCGACCTGGTGAAGTTCGCAAAGATGAAGCCGTCGCTCAATGAGAACGACCGCAATATGCTCTATGCCATAGACTTTGTCAATGCTACAAAGGATGTTGAGGAGGAGAATCAGAAACCGGTTGAGGAGAAGGTTGTCAATCATCGTTCCCTGAAACAGAAGCGCTTGCTCATTGCCTCTATTGCGATAGTGTTATCTGTTCTTGTTGCAGTTGCTGCGTTGTTGATAACAGATCTTGGTCACATGTTAGGCTAAAAGTTTAAGAATATGCATTTTACAAGATTTATATATCTGCTGCTTTTCATACCGTTGATTGCGTATATTGTATGGTACCTGTTGAAGGGACGTAAAATATCGCCTTCAATGAAGGTCTCTACCACGTTGCCATTCAGGAATGATTTGAAGACCTACAAGAACTATCTCATTCACGCACCTTTTGTGCTGAGGATTGTTGCATTGTCCATGCTAATCATGGTACTTATGCGCCCGGTATCAACAAACCGTTGGAGCGAAGAGAGTGTCGAGGGTATTGATATAATGCTTGCAATGGACGTCTCTACCAGTATGTCGGCCGTTGACATTGAACCCAACCGCATTGATGTGGCAAAGGACGTTGCATCGCAATTTGTGTCGGGAAGAAAGAATGACAATATAGGTCTTACACTCTTTGCCGGCGAGAGTTTTACTCAGTGCCCATTAACAATCGACTACAGGAGTGTGCTTAGTCTTATTGACAAATCTGGTATTGAATATGCAGCAACCGGCATGCTCAAGGATGGAACGGCCATTGGATTGGGTATTGCCAATGCTGTAACCCGTTTAAAGGACAGCAAGGCAAAGTCAAAGGTGATAATCCTGCTAACCGACGGTTCCAACAACAGTGGAGAAATCACTCCCGAAGACGCAGCCCACATAGCCAAAGAGTATGGCATAAGAATATATACGGTAGGTTTCAGGACCGACATGGAGGTTGTGAAGACACCTTATGGATTACTTGACAATTCAGAGTTCGACGATAAGACCCTTAAGACCATTGCATCGATTACCGGTGGACAATATTTCAGTTCATCGAGTAGGGAGAGCCTGATGAACATATACAAGGAGATTGACCAACTTGAGCGTACTAAATTGGACATCAAGCATTTTGGCAGCGAAGAAGAAAAGTTTATGATTTTTGCATTCATTGCCATTGTTGCACTGATTATGGAGATACTGCTGCGCAATACAATATTGAAAAGAATACCGTAATAAAGTACTGAAATGAAATTTGCAACCCCTGAATATCTATATCTTCTTTTACTTATTCCTTTGGCTATCGTAATATACAGGTATGCCTGTTACAGGAGGAGAAGAAATATTAAGAGATACGGCGATCCGCAACTTGTGGAACGCCTGATTCCGACCTATTCAAGACGGCGTTCGGCCATCCTCTTTTGGTTGCCGCTGCTTGCGCTATCGCTGATGATTGTTGCATTGGCAAGGCCACGCTATGGCAAGGGCAAGACATCCGTTACCACACGAGGAGTAGAATTGGTTGTGGCGTTGGACGTCTCCAACTCAATGCTTGCCGATGATATATACCCCAACCGTCTGGAGAAGGCAAAAAGACTTATAAAACGCCTGGCCGAGGAGTTGAAAGGCAACAAGATTGCATTGGTGGTCTTTGCAGGCGACGCTTTTGTGCAGTTGCCGATAACCGATGACTTTATCTCAATAGAGATGTTCCTTGAGAGCATATCCACCAATCTTGTCTCAAGACAGGGTACGGACATCGGTGCCGCCATCAACCTTGCATCACGCTGTTTTACACCAAACGAGAAGATTGGAAAGGCAATAGTGCTCATTACCGATGGAGAAAACCACGAGGGTGGTGCCGAAGATGCTGCAAAGAAGGCTTCGGAAAGTGGTAAACAAGTCTTTATTCTTGGAATTGGTACGGCAAAGGGCGGACGCATCCCATTGGGAGGCAATAATTTCCTGCGTGACCGCAGCGGCCAGATTGTTGTTACAAAACTCAACGAAGAGATGGCTATGAAGATTGCACAAGCCGGCAATGGCATGTATCTTCAGGTGGACAACACCAACGATGCACAAAGGATACTGTCGGACCAACTAGAGAAGATGACAAAGGACGAGACAACAACAGATGTCTACACAGGCTATAACGAACTGTTCCTCTATCCGGTGACATTGGCTGTAATCCTGCTGTTCCTTGACCTGATACTGGTTATCATTGCAGATATAAGAAATCGCAGGAAGAGTTGAATCTCAAAACTGATATTGAAATATGAACTTTGATAAAAGAAAAATTACATATATATCGGTTGTAGCTGTTATTGTTGCAGCAACGCTGTACGTGACATTTTCGCTTATAAAATATGGCAACCCCACAGTAAAGAGCCAGAATGAGTATCTGGTTGAGGCAAACGGCTTGCACAATGACAGCCTCTTTGAGGATGCTGTTGAGCCATATATGAAGGCTGCGAGTTTCAATGAGCAGCGCAGTCTTGTAAACTATAATATTGCCACAAACTCAATAATGAAGAATTATCAGACACTCCGTGAGTCGTTCAACAACGATGTCAGATTGGATGCTGAAATAGATTCTGCATTAGTGGAGGCTATTGCTCGCCTGGATGATGCCGGCGAGGAGCAGCCCGACACTGCACGTTACTCTTCGGTATATCACAACATGGGTGTGGTAAACCACATGCGCAATAATCTAAAAGAGGCGGCCGAGGCCTACAAAGAGGCTTTGCGCAAGAATCCTGCCGACGAGGAAGCACGCTACAACCTTGCAGTGGTGCTGCTGCAGATGAAGAATAATGACCAGCAGCAGAACCAGCAGAACCAACAGAACCAGCAACAACAGGAGCAACAGGAAAAGCAGGAAGAAAATAAAGAGGAACAGGAGCAGCAACAAGAGCAGCAACCTCAGGAAGAGAAAGAGCAGCAAAGCCAGCCACAACAGCCCGAGGAGGACAAAGAGAAGATGGAGCAGATGCTCAAGGCTCTGATGCAGGACGAAAAGGAGATAAGGGAGAAGATGGAAGAGGCCGAGAAAGCGAAAGCGAAGAGCGGTAAACCCGAGAAAAACTGGTAACGAATAATTTTAGAATAAGGATCAAGCCAACACAATATATCAATGAGAAGGATATTATTATCGACACTATTATTTATAACAACAATCTGCTCCGCATTTGCCGATGAGGTCTCTTTTGTCGCATCGGCACCGAAATCGGTTGTTGTGGGGCAACGTTTCAAAATCGCTTACGAAGCAAATACCAGGACCGACAGCCAGCCCACACTTCCCGAGGTTGATGGAATGAGAGTCCTTATGGGACCCAGCAGTTCTATAATGACACAAAGTTCAAATATCAACGGGCGAAGGACATCATCGCAAACAATCACATTTACCTATACCGTTGTAATGGACAAGGAGGGTGATGTTACAATTCCCGGTGCATCGGTGATGGTTGACGGAAAGAGTGTAGTCTCAAATCCTCTTACAATTAAAGTGTTGCCCGAGGGACAGTCGTCATCGACACAACAGCAGAGTGGAGCCTCTACATCAAGACAAAACAGCGGCTCTTCAACAAACATTTCAAACGACGAGCTCTTCATTGTTGCATCTGTGAGCAAAACCAAGGCCTATGACCAGGAGGCAATACTGTTGACATATAAGGTATACACAACTGTAAACCTTGTAAACCTTGACAACCCGTCGCCCGACCTCAAAGGCTTTAACATTCAGGAAATAGAGTTGCCACAACAACGTCAGTTTGAACTGGAACACTACAATGGCCGCAACTACAACATGATGGAGTGGCGAAAGTTTGTGCTCTTCCCACAAGAAAACGGTAGGTTGGAGATTCCTTCAATGGAGTATGAGGCTGTTGTTGCAGTGCAGACACGCCGTTCAATGGACCCGTTTGAAATGATGTTCAATGGCGGTTATTCATATGTTGAGGTGAAGAAAAAACTCCGCTCAAATAAGGTGATCATTGATGTTGAGAAATTACCAGCCGGCAGGCCCGAAGGTTTCTCGGGCGGAGTAGGGCATTTCAACATCAGCAGCACCGTTAGTGCCACGGAGTTGAAATCGAATGAGGAGTTTACGCTGAAGGTTATTGTAAAGGGCAACGGAAATATGAAACTAATGGGCGATCCGGTCGTTGAAATCCCTTCAGAGTTCGATGTCTATGACCCAATCATCACCAACAAATACAAACTGACAGGTAAGGGTTTTGCCGGTGAAAAAATCTACGAGTATGTGATTACACCACGTACGGCAGGCTCTTTCACATTGCCCGCTGCAAAATTTGTCTATTTTGATACTGCTGCCGGCAGTTACAAGACCATAGAGAGCAAGGTGTATACAATAGACGTGGCAAAAGGCGCAAGTCAAGCATCTCCATCGGGTAATGTATATGTTGTGAAAGAGGATGGTAAACTGTTGGCAAATGATATACGATATATAAAGTTGGGAGCTGCAGGCAATGAAGATGGCAAGTTCTTTGCATCGTCACTTTACCGGTTACTCTACATCGTATCTCTCTTGCTGTTTGCAGTCGCAGTGTTTGTTTACCGCAAGCGAATAAAGGATAACGAGAACGTGACATTGGTAAAGACCAAGAAGGCCAACTCAGTGGCGGTGCGTCGACTCAAGAATGCAAAGAAACTAATGAGCGACAACCGTGTAAACGAGTTCTATGACGAGACTCTGAAGGCTGTGTGGGGATATATGAGTGACAAATTGAACATCCCGCTCTCGCGCCTCTCAAAGGACAATATCTCAAACGAACTGGCAAGACGTGGCTGCGACGAGGCATTGGTTACCGACCTTCTATCATTGCTAAATGAATGTGAATTTGCTCGCTATGCACCCGGTGACCCCGGTGCAACAATGGACAAGATCTATAAGATGGCTGTTTCGGTAATCAGTAAAATGGAAAATTCAATAAGAAAGTGAAAATGAAAAAGATAATATCAACTTTTTTGCTCTTTGTGCTTCCTTTTGCAGCCTTTGCACAGGAGGTGACAAAGGAACTTGGCGACAAGGCTTATGCTGAATCAAAATTCAATGAAGCGATAGATATATATGAGACTGTGATTGCTGAGCAAGGCGCGTCGTTGCCGTTATATTACAATCTTGGTAATGCCTATTTCCGCACCAACCAACCTGGCAAGGCAATCCTTAACTATGAGCGTGCATTGCTGATAGACGCAAATGACGAGGATACAAAGGCAAATCTGGAATTTGTGCAGAGCAAGATTGTCGATAAGATTCCACAAGATGAAGTCCCCTTCTACACTGTGTGGGGTAACTCAATCTCCTCACTTTTCTCAAAAGATATCTGGGGAGGGATAGGCATAGTGTCGTTTGTCATAATGCTGGCAATGCTGTTTTTCTACCTGTTTAAGAACAATGGCCGTAAAATATCGCTTTTTGTAGTTGTAATAAGCCTTTTATTTACTATAATTGCAAATGTTTCGGCATATAGTCTGGGGAAATCCAACAGCGGAATGACCGAGGGCGTTATACTCGACGAGATGGTGGTTGTGAAAAGTTCGCCAGAGAATTCCGGAACGGAACTGACGAAGATACACGAAGGACTAAAAGTCATAGTAATTGACGACACCTTGACCGATTGGGTAAAGATTGAGGCCAATAACGGTAACCGGGTGGTCGGTTGGATAAAGTCCAAGTCTATGGAACACATTTAAGAGAAATATCGAAAGGGGAATTGAATGGACACAAACACAATAATAGACATAGACAAATATCTGTTGCTCGCTCTTAATGGCAGTAACTCAATATTCTGGGATGGATGTGTAAGGATTTATACATCCATTGCAATATGGATTCCTCTTATGCTTGTTCTTCTTTATATCCTTGTAAAAAACAACAGTTTTAAGGATTTTCTCCTGCTGTTGCTTTTTATTGGATTGCTTATCTTATGTACAGATGGAATATCATCCAGCATATGCAAGCCTTTCTTTGAAAGATGGCGACCTACAAACGACCCCGAACTTATGTACCTTGTCGATGTCGTTGACAATATAAGAGGAGGGCAGTATGGTTTTACATCAAGTCATGCATCCAATTCATTTGGAATAGCCACTTTCCTGCTATTGCTTATGAAGAACAAGGTGCTCTCTGTTTCATTGATTCTTTGGGCTGCCATGAATGCTTTCACCCGAATATATCTTGGCGTGCACTATCCGGGTGACATCATTGCGGGAACATTCATCGGAGTAATATCAGGGTGGGGCATATACAGCCTATACCGTTTCACCCTGAAAAAACAGAAAAACCACAAGCATCGTGATTGGATATCTACTCAATATACAAAGACCGGCTATCTTGTGTCTGATATTTATCTCTTCCTGCTGGTTATGTATGGCACCTTTGTAGCAATACCGTTGATATCATTCCTGAATTTCATATATTGATGGATACAAAAAAAGGCAACCTTCAAAGACGAATGGTTGCCTTATATCTTTTTCACCAGTAAGGGAACTTTCTTACTCTTCACTGTCTGCTGTGTGCAGAATGAGCGTTGTTGCTCCAAGGGTGATTATTGCACCATCATCAATGAGCAGGCGCTCACGATTACCCAAAACGCGGTTCATAACAAATGTTCCTGTCACGCTTTGGTTGTCGCGTATTGTATAAGTAAAATTACCCGCATAGTCACGTTTTACATTGATTATACAATGACGGCGGTCCATACTTGGGTCGTTCGTCTCAATGGGGTTTGAGATTACAGTGCCTTTGTTGTAACGTCCGAAAAGGTTGTCGCCTTCGTGTAGCGGGATAATCTGCTTGTAGCAGAAAGTATTTTCAATCACAACAATGTGACCGAAATCCTCTGTCTCAATATCGTCTTTGTTTTCACCAATTCTTATTGTGAAACTCTTGCGACAATGCTCGCATTCAAAAACCAAAGATTGACCTTCTTTGTAACCACTTGCATCAAAATCTATGGCATGGTCGCATTTTGGGCAGATTATCTTGCTCATAAAAAATATTAATGAATATAAATCCAAGCATCGGGGAATGTCTCATGAATTCGTTTCAGAGCAGTGCCGGCATCTGAACTATTGTCATAGTTCTCAATGGCTATACGGAATCTTCTGTCACCCTCAACAACCTTGTAGTCCGCTTTCATTTTTCTCGACAACTGTGATATTGCCAACTGTGCATTCTCGGGGCTAGGTGTGCTTGCAACAATTATAGAATATTGTTTCGTTTTCTTTACTGTCTCAATTGTTGCTGCAAGGTCTGTCTCTGTTGTGGTTGCAGCTACTTCAGTTGTCTCGTCAACTGTTTTTTCTATTGCATGCGGAGCGGTGAAAATGTGCCCTGTAACAGTCTCTTCAACAGGAGCAATGTCACATACGTTTTCTGCAACCATTGTCTCTGCAACAACAGTCTTGGTGGTTTTCTCCACTGGTGTAAAGCCAGCAATGGACAACTGTATATCGTTGTTGTATATGCTGTTCCCAAAAGGAATGAGCACAAAGATAGCCACAATTGCAGCAGCCACTGCCGAAACATACTTGCTTATACTGCTTCGCTTTATGACAATATCCTTTTTCTTGAGTTCGCTGAGTGGGGCAATAACCAATGGCTCAAAGCCAAAGTTACAAGGGTCGTCAATGCCGTTGGCATTTGGAGTGAAGGCAATCTTGCCA
>JAEIGA010009789.1_pt1 | contig 14518 bp, 13 predicted proteins | sample 9270691 | NCBI WGS metagenome assembly JAEIGA01 (sample SAMN17057246, study PRJNA624740) | gut metagenome | biome: biome; isolation source: fecal sample | host: Bos grunniens | place: China: Xizang | collected 2019 | reverse complement strand
GACGATTTCTGGCTCATTCTTTCCTTCAAATCTACGATTTTCCATCTCTTTAATCTTTCTAATTGGTTTATTTGCGCTGCAAAGGTACAAAAAAATACGCACATGTGCAAGCATTTTTATCGAAAATTTATTTTCATACAAAAACACAGCCCGTCAGCTTTTATGGGGTAATCGTTTTTTATTATTAATTTCATTCCACAAGGTGCTATGATCTCCTTGAATTGTATGGTTATTGTGTGGTTATTGTATGGTTATTGTATGGTGCAAGAAGCAAAGTTATGGAGTAAAGTTTAGACCTCGCACAGAGTAGTATTAACCCATCCATATTCAAAATTGCAACAAAAGTAAACTTTCCGCAATTTTGTTTGTATATATGTATTTTTTTTTGTACCTTTGCAGCCTGAAAGAATAGTTCTCAATTTACACGGAGAAAAGAAAAGCGAACATTGATTATGATAAATCGTACATTAGTTAGAACCAAAGTCGTTCAAACACTCTTTGCACACTACAGCGGTAATGATCATACCGCGTTGTCTGCACGTAAGACATTGCTCAACAAGTTCTCAAGCACCTACAGTCTCTACATGATGATGCTCAGTTTTGCTGACGAACTAACAACCTATGCCAACGAGCAAATCAGTGAAAATAAAAAACGTGCAGCAGTACTCCACCAGACCTACAATGCCAATCGTAACTTCGCGAATAACCGCGTAGCACAACAGATTTTCAATAACCGTCTTCTGCGCAACTATATGGAGAACGAGAATCTCCGTTGGGATACAGGCATGGCAGCCGTAGAATCCACCTATAAGAAGCTGCTAGAAGCACCATTCTATAAGGAGTTTATGGCATTGGAAAAGCCAAGTTACGAAGACGAGAAAACTCTTTGGCGCAAGATTTATGGTTCGCTACTGTTGGCGAGCGCAGATCTTAGTTCGGCATTAGAAGAGATGGAAGTGGCGCTCGATCACGAAGGATGGACCACCGACATGGATATGGTGATCACCTATGTAATCAAAACCATTAAACGATTCAAAGAGGAAGATACAGACGAACTACCTCTATTGGAAATGTTTGACTCGGAAGAAGAATTTGCTTTCGCCAAAGACCTACTACAATGGAGCATTGAGCAAACCGAAGAAAATAAACAACTGATATCTAAAGCATTGCAAAACTGGGAAGCGGATCGTGTGGCATATATGGACCAGATTATCTTGCTAGTAGCCCTCGCAGAAATACGCAAATGCAATGAGATCGCTTTGGAAATCTCGATGAACGAGTATATCGAAATCTCAAAAGAGTACTCTAGCGATAAGAGTTATGTGTTTATCAACGGCGTGCTGAATAAAGTGGTAAATGACCTTAGAGCTGATAATCAGTTGTTTAAGGTGGTTAGATAATTAAGAATTAATATTAATAAAACTATGCTGAATTTCATTTTTTTACAAGCAGCCACTGCTGCTAATGGTACCGCTCAACAAGGTGGCGGTTGGTCATTCTGGGTAATGATGATCTTGATTTTTGTAGTATTTTACTTCTTCATGATCCGCCCACAACAAAAGAAACAAAAAGAATTGCAAAAACAACGCGACGCCCTCACCAAAGGCAATAAAGTGATTACCGCTGGTGGTATCTATGGTATCATCAAGGAGGTACAAGAGAACGCATTCTTGATTGAGGTGTCGAAAGACGTAACTATCAAAGTGGACAAAGGTAGCGTGTATGTAGCTGCTGAAGACGTTCAACAACAAGCAAAATAAAACGAATGAAGCTTCGTTTTGAAGACATACAACAACTCACCAAACAAGTGTGGATATGGATGCTCAAAAAAGATGCATTCATATTCCTCTTGTTTGTCGCTTTATCAGCCCTATTCTGGTGGGGACACGCAACATCATCGGTACGCGATGGAGAAGTGAAACTGCCAGTGGTATATACCAATATACCCGAAGAGGTGTTTTTTGAGACACCCCTGCCAGAACAAATAGAAATTACCATTCGAGACAATGGTCGTCTGCTGCGTCAAGTGAAGCACAGTCATCCCACCTTAACCATCAACATGGCAGAGAAACTGACGCCTAGCGGGCATCGGTTGCATCTGTCAGCGGAGACACTCCGCCCAAAACTGCAGGACATCTTGCCTGGTTCGACCATCATTCAGCAAATACGTCCTGAATCCATTGAGGCACAATATAGTTTCCAAACAAAGAAAGTAGTGCCTATTCAACTGCGCGCCAAATGCACTTTGGCAGAACAATATCAGTTGAAACACACACCCGAAATCACTCCTGAAACAATAGAGATCTATGGCGATTCACAAGTTATCAGCCAAATTGACAAGATATACACCGACAGTATAGTAATATCCGACTTGCGCGACAGCGTGAGCCAGATAGTGAAGTTGCAAATGCCAGGAAACATTCGCATGTCAACAACATCCGTGCGAGCTACATGGGAAGCCGAACAGTTCACCGATAAGTCGTTTGTACTGCCAATTCGCGTAAAAGATCTGCCTAGCACAGAGAGTATGCACCTGTTCCCAAACGAGGTGACATTGGTAGTGCGCGTAGGCATATCGCATTTTGCCCTAGTGACCGAGGAGGATTTTAATGTCTATTGCCCATACCCCAACAACCAGCAAAAGACATTACCCGTTATAGTAAAAACCAACAACCCCTACATCACCAAAATGCGTACTAACGTACGAGATGTAGAATATATCATAGAGCGATAAATATGAAAAAAATTCAAATGGTGGATCTGCAAACGCAGTATCAACACATCAAAGAAGATATCGATCGCGGCATCCAAGCAGTAATCGATTCGGCAAGCTTTATCAAAGGTCCTGCCGTGGCATCGTTTCAAAAGAACCTAGAAAAGTACACTGGTTCAAAGCACGTTATCCCTGTTGGTAATGGAACAGATGCTCTGCAAATCGCCTTGATGGCATTGGAATTGAAACCAGGCGATGAGGTAATCACTCCAACCTTTACTTTTATCGCAACCGCAGAAGTAGTGGCATTATTGGGACTGAAGCCCGTTGTGGTAGATGTGGATTGGGATACAATGAACATCTCTGTGGATGCTATTCGCAAGGCTATCACTCCTCGTACTAAAGCCATCGTACCAGTTCACTTGTTTGGTCAATGCGCTGATATGGAGTCGATCATGGCTATTGCCCAAGAACACAATCTATATGTAGTAGAGGATGCCTGTCAGGCGATTGGTGCGAAATACACTTTCAGCAACGGAACGACACGCCAAGCAGCAACAATTGGTCACATTGGTTGCACCAGTTTCTTCCCATCGAAGAACTTAGGTTGCTATGGAGATGGAGGTGCGATCTTCACCGACGATGATGCATTGGCGGCACAAATGCGCGCTATTGCCAACCACGGTATGGTAGTACGTTATCACCATGACCAAGTGGGTGTCAATTCGCGTTTAGATAGCATTCAAGCAGCAGTATTAGATGCCAAGTTGCCACATCTGGACACCTATATCGCAGCTCGCCAACATGCGGCCGCATATTATGACAAAGCATTTGGCAATCACGCGAAGATGCTGATTCCTGCTCGCGAAGAGCGCTCTACACACGTATTCCATCAATACACCTTGCGTTTGACTGGCGTGGACCGCGATGCATTGCGCGATGCATTGGCAGCACAAGATATACCTGCGATGATCTATTATCCAGTGCCTTTGCATATGCAAAAAGCATATCAAGATCCTCGCTACAAGGAAGGCGACTTCCCTGTGGCAGAACGTTTGGCAGCATGCGTGTTGTCATTGCCTATGCATACCGAATTGGACGAAGAGCAATTGGCATATATCACGCAAGCCGTATTGGATTTTGTCAACCAATAATACAATACCCTATGGCTACTTCACTCACATTAAATCAAAAACAGAAACTTCAAGTAAAGTTGTCGCCTGCACAAATACAGGTGATGCGCATGCTCGAGTTGCCTGCATGTGAGTTGCAAGCGCGTATCAATGAAGAGTTGCAAGATAATCCAGCATTGGACGAGGGACGTAATCAAACCGTTGAGAATGAAGGAGAAGAGACCAATTCGATGGAAGATAACTACAACGATCCAACACCTAGCAACGACTATAACGACGACGATGATGATGACGGCGACCGCTATGCTAATAACTCGCGTAGCATGTCAGCCATGCGCGAGGATATTCCATTCTCGGTAGGTATTAGTTTTGGCGAACACCTAAAAGCACAAATCTACCTAACAAAGATGGATAAACCCGATCGCCACATTGCAAAATTTGTAGTGGGAAATATCGACAGTGATGGTTATCTACGCCGCACAATCGAGGAATTGGTAGATGACCTGCTATTCCGCGAAGGATTGACTGTTACGATAGAAAAAATGCAAGAAATAGTGGATCAAGTGAAGCAGTTTGAACCTTCTGGAGTGGGAGCATACGATCTACAAGAATGTTTGTTGCTGCAACTGCAAGCCAAAGAACCAACACCTGATATTCAACTTGCGATAACCATCATCAGCAAGGCATTTCAAAGCTTCAGCAAAAAGCAATACACTAAACTGACTCAAAAGCTGAATATCACTGAAGATCAATTGAGAGCCGCTATTGCAGAAATTCGACGTTTGAACCCGAAACCTGGAAGTGGTTGGATAGGTACAGTATATGATCGCAACCAAACTATCGTGACACCCGATTTTATCGTGGAGCAAGAAGAGAATGATGAATTGCTGATCTCGCTCAACTATGGTGACATACCATCGTTGCGCGTGTCCAACGAATATAGTCAGATGCTAGACATGTATTCGCAAAACGAGAATCATTTGTCGGAAGGCGAACGTGAGGCTGTGCGTTTTGTAAAAACAAAGATTGATGCTGCGAACTGGTTTATCGAAGCCATCCAAAAGCGCAATGAAACACTGATGCAAACGATGAAAGCCATTGTTGCATGCCAACGCGAATTCTTCCTAAACGGCGATAGCATGTACCTAAAACCTATGGTATTGAGGGATATAGCAGACCGCATCAATATGGACATTTCAACAGTGTCGCGCGCATGCAGCAATAAATATGTGCAAACGCAATTTGGTATCTTTCCTCTGAAATACTTCTTCTCAGAAGCTATTCTCACACAAAAAGGCGAAGAGGTATCTACACGCGAGATCAAACAGAAACTACGCGAGTTAGTGGATAATGAAGATAAGAATCATCCTATAACCGATGACGAATTGGTGGAGATATTGCATCAAAGTGGTTATTCGATTGCTAGAAGAACCGTAGCTAAATATCGCGAAAAGATGGGTATTCCTGTTGCCAGAGTGCGCCACCAAATGAAATAATCATGCACGCTATTCTCAATATACTATCAAAGACACTGAGTGTCGTGTGCTATCCATTGTTCATACCATCGTATGGCATGGTGTTGTACATGTTGGCTATGCTACATCGCACTCCTACCCTGCCCAGTATCTATGTATGGCTGAATATTGTTGGTACATTTGTACTGACAGCATTAATCCCTATTGTATTAATTATCATCCAATGGAAACAGGGAAAGGTGAGCAATTTGCACATCACTAATCCCAAAGAGCGCACCATGCCTTACATATATAGTGTGGTATGCTTTGGATTTTGGTGTTATTTTGTGGGAAATACGATGCACCTGCCCAAGGTATGGTTATTCGTAACATTGGGTGCAACAATCGCATTGGTGGCTGTAACGATTATCAATCGATGGTGGAAGATTTCTGCTCATCTAACATCTATGGGGGGCCTGCTTGGAGGATTATTCAGCATGGGGCTATACTACAACATTGTTCCAACATCTCTTGTCATTGCGGTACTGATACTATCACTCTTGCTGATGTATGCACGACTCTATCTGAATGCACATACACCAATGCAAGTTGTATGTGGGTATCTATTGGGAATATTTTGTACATTTACACCTAACTGGATTGTATATCATGCATAAATATCTATTATTCATACTATTATCTTTTATTTGGATTGGCAATATATTTGCTCAACCCATGCTGAGTCCAAATGCCACAGTTTATCTGCTAACGTGTACGCCTGGCACTGAAGTTTGGACCAAATATGGCCATACAGGCATCTATGTAAAAGACCCAGACAATCGTCTTGATATAGTATTCAACTATGGAAACTTCTCATTTGGGGAAAATTTCTATATCAATTTTATCAAAGGAGATACTTATTATCAACTGGGTATTGAGCCATATTCTTATTTCGACAAAGTGTACAGACGATTGGGACGCAAAACCTATTGGCAAGAGTTGAATTTAACCCAAGAGCAAAAGCAACAAGTGTTTGATGCCTTGTCAATTAACTATCGTCCAGAGAATCGATTTTATCATTATAATTTCGTGTTCGACAATTGCGCTACGCGTCCCTACTATCTGCTAAAGACCGCACTGCAAGACACCATTATCTCACCCTATGAGGGATATGCTAATCAGTCATATCGTACTGCAATATCACATTATACTAGACAACATTCTTGGGTGGATTTTGGCATTAATCTTATTTTTGGCAAAAAAGCCGATCAACTCATGGAAAATGAGCAACGATTGTTCCTGCCTGAAGAATTGATGTTCTATTTATCGGCAGCACATCTGTCTGACGGAACACCTCTGGTGCTACGCGAGAACATCCAACCATTTGATATAGAATCAGTACCTTGGTATGCCGATTGCAGAGTGGGTATCGCCATCTTTGCAATTATGATGGTGATTATCAGTTGGTGGGATAGAAGACGAAACAAACTATCCTGGTGGTGGGATGTGCTCTTGGGGATAGTATATCTTACCCTATTTATATTAGTTATTTTCCTTACCTTTTTCTCGTCACATCCGTTGGTTGGGTTCAACTGGCGATTAATATTATTACCTATTATACATTTATGCGCACGACTCATTTATTGGCTACGTTGATTACCGTTTTCGCCTTGTTATGTCCTATCCATACTCATGCTAATCCACGCCTTACCGTAGTTGTAGTGGTGGATGGTATGACCCAAAGCAACTTGCTCAAACTCCGTCCTTATTGGTCGGCAGGAGGAATGCGCATCTTGAGCGAAGAAGCATATCAAACTACTATTAGTTATCCCCATATTGTCAATGGTGGAGATGAAACCACTGCTACGCTGATGACAGGTAGTACACCTTCGTACCACGGAGTGATGAACAATTGTTACTTCTCGCGTAGTCAACGCACGCACCACGATGTACTACACGACAACCGCGTTTCGGGCATCGGTACTCATCAACAATTCTCTCCACAATCCATATTATCAACTACCGTTACCGACGAGTGGCGAATACAGCAAGGCACTGACTCTAAGATATATAGTATCGGATTAGAACCACAAACCACCATTATCATGGCAGGACATGCTGCTAACGCATGTTGTTGGTTGGATCCTGTTTCATTGAAGTGGGTAAGTACCTCTTTCTATCCAGAGGGATTGCCTACTGCAGCCGATGAGATGAATATGAATGGTCGTATCAACGAGGTAGCAGAACGCGTTTGGACACCACGCTTAGATATATCAATGTACACGCATCCAACCAAGGATGAAAAACGACGCCAATTCAACTATCTACCAAAGGAGAATCTATTGCACACACCTGTTGCTAATACTCTGGTGATAGAATTGGCTCTCAACTTACAAAAATCCGAACACCTAGGCGAAGATATCACGCCAGACATGATGCTATTGCAACTCACCACACTCTCACCTAAAGCAAATACTGATGTCATTGCATCTGCCGAGCAAGAAGATATGTATCTTGGTCTGAATCAAGATCTTGGTTTTCTGATGGATCAACTTAATCGCCGCATCGGCAAGACCAACTATCAAATCATTTTGGTAGGTCGTCCTATCAAAGGTTATTCAGAAGAGACATTGGCTTCAGCAGGGATAGAAGTGCAGACTTTTAATGTGGACCGTGCCGCGGCACTCACCAGTACCTATTTGATGGCGATTTATGGTCACGAACGATGGGTAGATGGGGGATACGGACCATTTATTTATTTGAACCGCACTTTGATTGAGCAAAAGCGTCTTTCATTGGAAACTATTCAGCGACAAGTTGCCAATTTCTTGATGGATTTTGAAGGAGTACAATTGGCTTTCCCTATCCACGAAGCTATTTATTCTGAACAATATTCGTCTATCTATCAAAAGCATGCGGGTGATGTGTATTTCCAATTACATGACCACTGGTTGTTGTACAACAATGACCAGTCACCATATGATAATGTAGTACTATCCAACCCTACATCACCCCTACTACTTTGGTCGGGAACCTTGCGTACATTCCCCGAAAAAGAGCTAAATGCAACAGATGTGAAATCATTAATACTCAAACAATAACAATAAACAAAATAATTATGATTTTCTACGAAATTAAAATCAGTTATACCCGTCAAACAGGAGAAGATAATCCTGCTGGCGTTAAAGAGACATACATGGTAGAAGGCCTTACTTGCGCCGATGTAGAGAACCGCCTTGTTGAAGAAATCAAACCATTTATCTCTGGTGAATGGGAGGTGAAAACCTGCAAGCAAGTACAGTTCTACGATTTGATTCCTTCGCCAGAAGGCGACCGTTGGTATAAGGCACGCGTGGAAATGATTACCATTGAAGATAATGGTAAAGAGAAACGCAAAGCAGTGTCAATCTTTGTACAAGCAAGCAATGTTACCGATGCTAACAAAACCCTTCAACAAGCGCTTAGCAATATTGATTGTGAAGTAGTAAGCATCACTCGCTCGCCTATCTTGGAGGTTTTCCGCGCAGTGTAATCTATTGCTAGACACATCCCATTGGCTCTTATTAAGCAACATATAGCATCCATTCGCCAACACATTCCCAAGGATGTGACTATGATTTGCGTGAGTAAATTCCATCCCGCAGAGGCGATCATGGAAGCATATCAGTTGGGGGAACGCGATTTTGGCGAGAGCCGTGTACAAGAGCTATTGCCTAAGTACGAAACGCTACCTAAAGATATACGTTGGCATTTCATCGGTCATCTACAGACCAACAAAGTAAAGATGATTGTGCCTTTTGTGCATTTGATTCACTCTGTGGATAGCTTGCGTTTGTTGGAAGCCATTAACCGCGAGGCCGAGAAAATTCAGCGTAAAGTGCGTGTATTATTGGAAGTGCATGTAGCAAAAGAGGAAACGAAATCGGGCTTCACTCCCGAGGAATTGGATTCGTTGTTTATTCAAGGACAATTATCCTCATTCAACTACATCGAAGTCTGCGGTATCATGGGCATGGCAACCAATACAGATGATGAACAAGAGATTCACCGTTGCTTTCAGGCTATTAAGCTATTAGCAAAGACGCACTTCCCCACTATATCATCTTCTATAGGAAATACAGAGGGAATAGAAAATAGATACCCATCTTGTATAATCAGCATGGGAATGTCGGATGACTATAAAATAGCTATAGAGGAAGGTAGCAATATGGTACGCATTGGTTCCTCTATCTTTGGCGAAAGGAAATAAATAGACTACTAATAAATTGTACATATAATGACTATCATTCTTGATATGGGCGGCGTGTTGATGCAACACAATATGCCCGAGTGTATTAGACGCTTCCAAGCAATGCTTGGAAATCGCGTGATGCAAAATGTACTAGGATTAGCTTCTAATGGTGAGGGCATCGAAGATACCCTAATGGAGCAATACGAACGCGGAGAAGTTTCTACCGACGTCTTTATCAACACTATCCTGCAATACGCTTCACAAGAAACTACACGAGAAGATATTATCACCGCATGGAATGCTATGCATGGTGGAATTCCTATGGAAAGATTACAAATGATTCAGCATTGGAAACAAGCTGGTCATCGTCTCTTTCTACTAAGCAATAACAATGATTTGCATTGGCAAGATATCCACCAGTTCTATGATATGTCAGTCTTTGAGCATTGCTTTGCCTCACACCTTATGCATATGAGCAAACCTGCGCTGAATATCTATGAAACAGTAGATGCGCAATTAAAAGCATGGGGATGTACGCAGCCATTTCATTTTGTGGATGATATTGCAATCAATCGCCATGTGGCAGAAATATTGAATTGGAAAACCTACTCTAGTTTAGCAGAGTTAGATGCTATTCTATAAAAAGAAAGACAATTAGTTCTCTGTTGCATTTTTCTTCATATCGCGGCAAATATCGCAACTGCCACATGTAGTAGCATCGGTTTCACCGAAATATGATAACAATAATTGCGAACGACAATAGAGGTTGTTATCAGCATATTCTACCATCGCTTTCAGTTTTTCGATATACTGTTGGCGATGGTTGTCATATATATCGGTCGATAGATTGATGTCGGTTTGACGCTCTCGTGTGAAGGTCAACGTATTGGCCGTATCATGCGGGATATAGGTGATGATATGTCGTTGCGCCAAAGACACCAGCAATTCATGTAACTGACGCGTAGATAAGGTCTGAGAAATATTATCAAAGTGGATGTATTGCAGGTCTGTAAAAATACCCGAATACTTACGCATCAAAATCTCTAATAAGTGGTATTGTTGCTCGCTGAGTCCATAGTCGTTAATCTCACGCTGAGAAATAAGAATCTTTACGCGTGGGTGTATCTCCTGTTCCTCTTGAAAATCAATGTACCCTGCCTGCGTGAGCAAATGTAATGCAGAGCGGGTCTGCAGAATAGGCAGATGCATGATGCGACATAGGTCGTTAATAGGTAGCATATAGGTGCGTCCTTGACCGCTACCCGCTCCTACACCCAAGAAGTCGCTAGTCTTATGATAGACATCGATGACAAACTCTTTTGGAGGATAGTTGTCTGCTACGCGTTTGCGGGCTTTGGCTTTATCTTGCGAAGGGTCATAAAGGAGCACTGCAAATGCTCGTTGTTCATCTCGTCCTGCACGTCCTGCTTCTTGGAAATATGCCTCGATGGTATCAGGCAAATCATGATGAATCACCATTCGTACATCGGGTTTGTCAATTCCCATGCCAAAAGCATTAGTAGCTACTATTACGCGGATATTGGACGGCGTTTCGCCTACAGGATGTCCTGAAGGGCTATTGGATATAGGCGTAGCGTAACGCTTCCATGCTTCTTGTTTGTCATTGCGCTCTTTGGTTGTTAGTCCTGCATGGTAGAAATCGGCAGAGATGCCTTTCTCGCTGAGGTAAGCTGCTATTTCTTGTGAGCGTTGTCGATTACGTACATATACAATAGCAGAGCCAGGTACTTTGCTTAAAATATGGATAATCTCATCGACTTTTTTGTTGGTTTGGCGTACTACATAACTCAGGTTCTTACGCGCGAAACTTTTGCGTAGTACATTCTTCTCGCTAAATGCTAATCGCTCTTGTATATCATCTACTACTTCGGGTGTAGCTGTCGCAGTTAGCGCTAGGATAGGTACTCGTTTGTCTTGGTTCGTGGTTCTTGGTTCGTTTATCAAATCGCGGATCTCTGCGATTTTTAGGTAACTAGGACGGAAATCGTATCCCCATTGTGAGATGCAGTGGGCTTCATCAACAGCGATGAGGCAGATGGGCAGTCTGCAGAGTCGTTCGCGAAACTCCTCCGATTCTAGCCGTTCGGGCGAAACGTATAGGAAACGATATGGCCCCCATTGGCAGTTGTCCAATGCGACTTTTTGTTGGTCATAAGTCATGCCCGTGTAAATCGCTGCAGCACGGATATCGCGCTTGCGCAGGTTCTCCACTTGGTCCTTCATTAGAGCAATCAGAGGTGTGATAACTAGACATAGACCATTCATAGCCATTGTGGGCACTTGAAAGCATAGACTTTTACCGCCACCTGTTGGCATGAGTGCCAAGGTGTCGCGACCATCCAATACGGATTTTACGATCTCCTCCTGCAATGGACGAAAATCATCGTAGCCAAAATATGTCTTCAGTGCTTCTCTTGCGGTCATAAATCAATGTAATATACTATCAACCAACCTCTCCAATGACTCTTGATATTCTTCTTTCCATGCACTTCGAATAGTGAGCATGGATTCTGCAATTTGAATATCCTTCATTGTCTCTAGCATGCCGCGCATGGTCTTGCCTGCGCATGGGGCCCATGTGCCATTCTCTACCAACGCCACTTGGCGTTGCTGATAGCCCTTGATACCCAATTTATAAAGGAAAACATGCATAGGTGGAAATACTCCTCCATCGTAACTTGAGGCACAAAGCACCATCTTACCATAGCAGAACGCTTGCGCTATAGCCTCCGACACATCTGTACGACAGAGATCTATCTCCTTGACATCTATTTTGTTAACACGCAACATCTCTGCTATGCGTTTGGCAATTTTGGCGGTATTGCCATGTATCGATGCATATGCTACTAGCACACCCTCACGCTCCACCTCGTACTTGCTCCATATATTATACAATCGGCGTGCTTCTACCACTTGTTCACCTTCTAACACGCACCCATGCAGTGGTGCAATGGTTTGGACATCCAACGCCCCTATTTTCGCTAATACAGCTGATACTTGCATACCGTACTTGCCGCATATATTGATATAATAACGACGTGCTTCATCACTCCAATGTTCCTCGTAGCTACTATATACGCCAAACGAGCCGAAGGCATCTGCCGAAAATAGTGTTTTTTCTTCGGGCACATAGGTCATCATCACTTCGGGCCAATGTACCATTGGTGCGGCTATGAAATGTAAGGTCAATCCACCCAGATCCAATGTGTCACCATGTTTGACCATCAATGTATGAGCAGGTTGGTAGCCAAATTGCTCAATAAACTGCAACGTTGCTCGGCTACCTACGACAATTGTATCGGGATATTGAATGAGGAAGGCGACAATAGAGCCACTATGGTCGGGTTCCATGTGTTGAACAATGAGATAAGTGGGCATGCTATTAGATGCTTCTATTTTCTGCAACCATTCGGTTGTCTTGCGCGAATCCACGCTATCCATTACTGCAACACACTTCCCGTGAAGCATGTAACTATTGTAGCACATGCCATTGGGCAGTGGGTATTGACTCTCAAAAAGGTCTAATATTGCGTCATTGCAACCGATATATTGTATTGTATTGCTGTGCATAGTGTGAATAAATCTTATTATCGGTCATTGTCAAAATTCATGCAAAAGTACGTTTTTTTTCTGACATATACAAAAATATATTTGTACAATTCAAAATAATTTGCAAATTCACCGTCGAATCCTATATGGAGGGAAGTATTTTAAGCGAATGTAGCGAAAACAATAAAATGTCAAGCAGCATATAAATTACTAATAAAAAAAACTCAGGCAAGTATCTTACCTGAGTTTTGTTGAATAGGATAATATTGCGAGTTATTTATCCTAACTTCTCTAATGCAGTTCTTACACGGGCAAGGGTTTCCTCTTTACCAAGTACATCGGTAATGTTCCAAATATGTGGACCGCGAGCAGCACCTACGAGGCAAATACGGAAGGCATTCATCACAATACCTACACCATACTCCTTCTCTGCAATCCAAGGCATAATCAAATTGTCCAAGCCCTCTGCGGACCAATCCTCGTGTGTCTCAAGGAGTGCGAACATCTCGGTCATATGTTTAGGGGAATCCTCTTTCCAACGTTTCTTGAGCGATTTCTCATCGTACTCGGTAGGAGCTACGAAGAAGAAGTTGACTTGCTCCCAAAGCTCTGAAACAAAGTTTACACGGTCTTTAGTCAGACCAATGACCTTCGCAACTATCGCCTTATCAACTAATACCCCTTTAGCCTCCAAATATGGCATAAACTGCTCGGCAAGTTCCTCGTTGGACTTGAGTTGCAAGTATTGGTGGTTGAACCATTTGCCTTTCTCGTAGTCGAACTTCGCGCCAGACTTGCTCACGCGCTCCAATGAGAACTGCTCAATAAGTTCTTGCATGGTGTACATCTCTTGGTCACCCGTTGCGTGCCAACCAAGCAACGCTAAAAAGTTAATCACTGCCTCTGGATAGTATCCCTCTTCGCGATAACCTGATGATACAGAACCATCTTTCTGATTATGGAACTCCAATGGGAATACAGGGAATCCTAATCGGTCGCCATCGCGCTTAGAGAGTTTACCATTGCCGTCGGGCTTCAATAATAGTGGCAAGTGTGCAAACTGTGGCATAGTATCTTCCCAACCAAAGGCCTTGTACAAAAGCACATGGAGTGGAGCACTTGGTAACCACTCTTCGCCACGAATCACATGGCTAATTTCCATCAAGTGGTCATCTACAATATTGGCGAGGTGATAGGTTGGCAGGTCATCTGCAGACTTATAAAGCACTTTGTCGTCCAAGATATTTGAGTTGATGACCACTTCACCACGGATAAGGTCATGCACATGAACGTCGATATTTGGCTCCACCTTAAAACGAACGACATATTTCTCGCCCGCTTCGATACGCGCCTCAACCTCCTCTTTGGAAAGAGTGAGCGAGTTCACCATCTGCTCGCGGGTACGAGCATCGTATTG
>JAEIGA010009788.1_pt1 | contig 14519 bp, 13 predicted proteins | sample 9270691 | NCBI WGS metagenome assembly JAEIGA01 (sample SAMN17057246, study PRJNA624740) | gut metagenome | biome: biome; isolation source: fecal sample | host: Bos grunniens | place: China: Xizang | collected 2019 | reverse complement strand
TCAAGAGCTATGCTTGTAACTGTTCTTTACAGAATGGCAAAGTCTGAAAGTGTTGAAAGCACACATAAATTTAAAGATGTAGCTAAAGGTCAGTGGTATTCTGATGCGGTTGCTTGGGCGGCTGCAAATGGAATTGTAAGTGGTATCACAAGCACAGAGTTTGCACCCGATAGTGATATATCCCGTGAACAGATGGCACTTATTATCTATCGTTTTGCAAAAATGCAAGGGTTTGATGTAAGCAATGTTGCAGATATTTCAAACTTTGCAGATACAGATGATGTAAGTGATTGGGCACTTGATGCAATGAAATGGGCAAACAAAACAGAGCTTGTAAACGGTACAAGTGAAACCACACTCTCACCGAAAACTACGGCAACCCGTGCTCAGGTTGCGGCAATTCTTATGCGTTTTTGTGAGAATGTAGCAAAATAAAACTAATGGCAAACAGCGAACAGTCAGCTATCAAAAACTGACTGCTCGCTCTTGACCGTTTTAAGAGGAACATTAAGAATGAAGAAATTTATATCTATACTTTTAACTTTGACAATTTTTTTCAGCCTTTCATCAGAAGCTTTTGCTTTTGATACTGATAAAGTAGATGTTACTTTAGAAAGCGTTGGAAATTACCTGTATAAAACCGTAAAAAATCCTGCTGTAGGTTCCATTGGTGGTGAATGGGCAGTTTTGGGTCTTGCCAGATATGATATGGATATTCCCGATGAGTATTTTGAGAATTACTATCAAACGGTTGCAAAATATGTTAAAGATTCAGGCGGCGTACTTCATAACAAGAAATACACAGAATATTCAAGAGTAATTATTGCTCTCACCGCTATCGGTAAAAACCCTCAAAATGTTGCAGGCTACAATCTTTTAACGGCACTTTCCGATTATGAAAAGACTGTATGGCAAGGAGTAAACGGAGCTATATGGGCGCTCATTGCACTTGACAGTGGAAATTATGATATGCCAATTAACATTGATGCAAAAGTTCAGGCAACAAGAGAAATGTACATAAATCATATTCTTGAAAAACAAACCTTCGATGGCGGATGGGCATTATCAGGTGATATAGCCGATCCTGATGTTACCGGAATGGCTCTTCAGGCACTTTCAAAATACCAGGATAATGACAAAGTTAAATATGCAACAGAAAAAGCACTTGATTTCATGTCTAAAATGCAGAGAGAAAACGGCGGGTTTGATAACTATGAAACAGAAAATTCCGAAAGTAGTGTTCAAGTGCTTGTTGCTCTTTGCGAGCTTGGCATTTCAATAGATGATGCACGATTTGTAAAAAACGGAAAATCTGTGCTTGACAATCTTTTTACATTTTACGATAATGGAAAAGGGTTTAAGCATATACACGAAGACTCTACAAACTTAATGGCAACAGAGCAATGTTTTTATGCTCTTGTTGCATTAAAGCGTGCAAGTGAAGAAAGAAACACACTTTATGATATGAGCGATGCCAAGCATCTTAATATCAGCTCAGATGCGGTAGGACTTGCAGGAAAGAATGCAGATGTTAAGAAAATGAGTATCACAAGCCCTGGTAAGACCTTTGCAGATATTGTCGGTCATAAAGATAAAACATCCATTGAAACACTCGTATCAAGAGGAATTATAAACGGCAAGACAGAAAGCAGTTTTGAGCCAAACAGTACCATTACGAGAGCAGAATTTGCAACCATTATTGCAAGAGGTCTTGGGCTACCACAAAAGAATAACTCTATTTTCAAAGATGTAACCCCAAACGATTGGTTTTATAAATATGTGGGTACTGCATATTCTTACGGAATAATAAAAGGCGTATCTGAAAACGAATTTAATCCAAACGGAACTATCACCCGTGAGGAAGCGGCTGTTATGATTACAAGGGCGGCAAAGCTTTGCGGAATGGATACAGAAATGGACACTCTTGCAGTTCGTGATAGCTTGGCACAGTTCTTTGATTATGTTTTAAGCTCTGATTGGTCACAAAGCTCACTTGCATTTTGCTATAAAGAAAAAATCCTTGATGACAGTGTTATGGATATAAAGCCAAAAGAAGCTGTTACAAGAGCAGAAATAGCAACCATGCTTTTTAAATGCTTTCCTTTGCAAAGCTTATGTAAGGAGAAATTAGATGAGAAAACATAAAAACAAAATAACAGCAGGTGTTGTTATCACAATTCTTTTAGCGTTTGTCTTTTGGTACGGCGGTAATGCGCCGGGATCTCATGGATTAACACCACAGACTAAGCAAGATGGTGCAGTAGTTCAAAATGAGCCTGCTAAAGAAGAAATTGTAGAAACAGAAAAGATTACTGAGACAGAGAAAATAGCAGAAAACATACAAAGCTCTACCGAAGAAAATATATCTTCTGCCAAAATAGAAACCAGTAACGAAAAATATTCCAAGGAACAAGGAATTGTTATAAACGAGGTTACAGGAAAAGACCAATACAGAACCGATCCCGTTCCCGAGGCAAAACCCGTACCCATTGAACCTGAAAATGCAGTGATTACGGATAAAGAGCTTACTTGCATCTTATCCGTCAGATGTGATACAATTTTGAATAACATGGGTTGGCTCGATAGAGAAAAGGTTGATATTGTCCCTAAAGATGGTGTTATATTTGCTCCAAAAACCGTAACATTTTACGAGGGCGAAAGTGTGTTCAATCTTCTTGTGCGAGAAATGAAACGAAATAAAATACATTTAGAGTTTGTAAATACTCCAATATATAACAGTGCATATATCGAGGGTATAGCAAACATTTATGAGTTTGATTGTGGCGAGCTTTCAGGTTGGATGTATAAGGTCAACGATTGGTTCCCAAATTATGGATGCTCCCGTTATCAACTTAAGGCTGGTGACAGAGTTGAATGGGTATATACATGCGATTTAGGAAACGATGTTGGCGGTCATTATTCTGCGCGAAACGGAAATTAAATCAGGAGATTATATTATGATACAAACTTATTTTGGATATGGAAAAGGAAAAACAACATCTGCAATCGGCTCGGCAATCCGCTGTGCAGGATGCAAAAACAAAGTGCTTTTTGTTCAGCTTTTGAAAAACAACGACTCCTCAGAGTTTAAGACCTTAGAGTGCATAGAGTCAATAGATGTCATCTTCTGCGATAAGCATTACTGTCTTTATGATAATTTAGACAAAGAACAAACCGATGCATTTTCAAAAGCATACAGAAAACTGGTGTTTGAAGATGTTGCAAAAATTTTTAAAAATTATCAGATGATTATTTTTGACGAAATCTTAGATGCCGTGGACTTTGGCTATATAGACGAAGATGAACTTGTAAAATTCATATCTTCTCTTGGTGCGCAAACCGAGGTTATAATGACAGGTCATAAAATAAGCGAAAAAATTATTGAAATGTCTGATTATGTGTCTGAAATAAAAGCGGTTAAACACCCTTATGACAAAGGGGTTACATCAAGAAAAGGAATTGAGTATTAATGAGGGAATTTAAAACCTATCACCCGATTGTAAATTTTTTATACTTTGTGCTTGTAATCGGGTTTTCCTGCTTTTTTATGCATCCTGTGTGCCTTGCTGTCTCTCTTTTGTGCGGTTTTGTTTATTCTGTGATGCTGAAAGGGAAAAAAGCAGTTAAAACAAATTTAATATATATGCTTCCAATGCTTGTTGTAATGGCTCTTGTAAATCCGCTTTTCAATCACGAGGGTGTCACCATTATAAAATATCTTCCAAGCGGAAACCCTCTGACTGCCGAATCCATACTTTACGGGATATGTGCGGCGGCTATGATTGCAAGTGTTATTTGCCATTTTTCCTGTTATAACGAGATTATGACAAGCGATAAATTTATGTATCTTTTTGGAAAAATCATTCCTGCAATGTCTCTTGTTATATCCATGACACTTCGATTTGTGCCAAAATTTTCCGCTCAGTTGAAAATTGTTATAAACAGTCAGAAGTGTATGGGACGGGATGTGTCGACAGGAAGTATTTTAAAAAGGATAAAATATGGTCTTAATATTTTGTCCATTATGATAACCTGGGCGCTCGAAGACGCCATAGATACTGCAGACAGTATGAAATCGCGGGGATACGGACTTTCAGGAAGAACCGCTTTTTCAATATATACCTTTGACAAAAGAGACAGGACAAGCCTTGTTTGTATTTTGCTTCTGGGCGCATACATATTTGTTGGCAATCTTATGGGAAAGATGAATTTTACCTGTTTTCCGTCTGTAAAAACGGCTGGGATGTCTTTTTATGGAGTAACAGTGTTTATTGCATATTTTCTCCTTTGTATATATCCTGTAATAATTGAAATATGGGAGGTGATAAAATGGAAAGCTTTAAAATCGAAAATTTGAGTTTTACATATCCCGAAAGATATGATAAGGCACTTGATAATGTAAATTTAAAAGTAAATCAAGGCGAATTTTTGCTTGTAATCGGAAAATCAGGATGCGGAAAGACTACTCTTTTAAGACTTTTAAAGTCTTCCTTGTCACCGTTTGGAGAGATTAGCGGATGCATATATTTTAACGGAGAAAAACTGTCTCATTGTGACGCAAGAAAACAGGCAACAGATATTGGTTTTGTAATGCAAAATCCCGATAACCAGATTGTTACCGATAAGGTGTGGCACGAACTTGCATTTGGTTTGGAGAGCCTTGGATATAAACAAACCGAAATCAGAGCAAGAGTGTCTGAAATGGCGTCATATTTTGGCATAGATAACTGGTTCTATAAAAAAGTGACCGAACTTTCAGGCGGGCAGAAACAGCTTTTAAACCTTGCATCTGTAATGGTTATGCAGCCATCTGTTCTTATTCTCGATGAGCCTACCAGCCAGCTTGACCCTATAGCAGCAGAAGAATTTTTAAATACACTAAAAAAAATAAATCGTGATTTTGGCACAACCATTATTCTTTCAGAGCACCGCTTGGAAAGTGCTCTGCCCATAGCCGACAGGGTAGTGGTTATGAATAAGGGAAAAATTATAGCAGACGATACCCCAATAGAGATTGGAAAAATTTTAAAAGATGCAAATCACGATATGTATGTGGCGCTTCCCACACCTGTAAGAGTTCACGGTGCAGTAGAAAATTCTTTGCCTTGTCCTCTTACTGTAAGAGACGGAAGACTCTGGCTTAACCAATTTTCAAAAGATAACAGCATTAATCCTGATGTTGTCTTAAAAGATACGGAAAAAGAGCTGTCAAATGATTTTGTAATTGAAACAAAAGATGTATGGTTCCGTTATGACAAAGACCTTCCTGATGTTGTAAAAGGGCTTAACCTTAGAGTCAGAAAAGGCGAACTTTTTTGCTTGATGGGTGGCAACGGAGCTGGTAAAACAACTGCTCTATCTGTCATTTCAGGACTTAATTCTCCTTATAGGGGAAAGGTGTATGTAAATGGCGAAGAACTTTCTGATATAAAAAATCCTTACGGCACATTAATTGGCGTGCTTCCTCAGAATCCCGAAAGCCTTTTTGTCAAAAAAACAGTTTATCTTGATTTGGAAGAGGCTTTGAGCGATAAAAAATTGTCAAAAGAAGAAAAAGAAGAAATGATAAAAAACATTTCTTTGCTTTGCAATATAGAAAGTCTTTTAAACTATCACCCTTATGATTTGTCGGGAGGCGAAAAGCAAAGAGTTGCTCTTTCAAAGGTGCTTTTAAAAGAACCTGAAATTCTTCTTCTTGACGAACCAACCAAGGGTATGGATGCGCAGTTTAAAGCAGAATTTGCAAATATTCTTGCCGACTTAAAGGAAAACGGTGTCACCGTTCTTATGGTTTCACACGATATTGAATTCTGCGCAGAATTTGCAGACAGATGCGCTCTCTTTTTTGACGGAAACATTACAACTGATGGGTCGCCAAGAGAATTTTTTGCAGGGAAAAGCTTTTATACCACCTGTGCAAACCGTATGGCAAGGTCTGTTATTCCCAATGCCGTGTTGGCAGATGATATAATAGCAGCCTGTGGAGGAACTGTCACTAACAGAGAAAGAAAATCAAAGAAAATTTCGTTTCATAAATCGGAAAGTCAAAATGAACTTAAAAAACAAAATATAAAAAAGCTTTCTCCCAAAAGGGTTGTTACGGGAATTCTCTTTGCCTTTTTGTTTGTAATAACATGGCTTTCTTCAAATACAGATATTGATATACTTAATATAAACATAAAAAGCCATCTTGGAATGGTCATGTATTATGCTGTAATGATTGCAGAACTCTTTGTTTCTTTTTTCTGCTTTTTTCCGCAAAAGGAAATTGGTATAAAAACAATTCAGAGTCCTGTATCTGACAGAAAACTTGGAAAGAGAACTCTGGTTGCATCATTTTTAATATTACTTCTCATTCCTCTTACCATTTATTTTGGAGCTTACTTTCTTGGAGACAGGAAATATTATTTTATAAGTCTTCTCATTATACTTGAGACTATGATTCCGTTTTGCCTTGTCTTTGAGTCAAGAAAGCCAAAGGCAAGAGAACTCATTGTCATAAGTGTTCTCTGTGCCATAGGTGTTGCCGGCAGAGCTGCATTTTTTATGATTCCGCAGTTTAAACCTGTTGTTGCTCTTGTCATTATCTCAGGTGTGTGCTTTGGCGCCGAAACAGGCTTTCTTGTGGGAGCAATCACAGGTTTTGTTTCAAACTTTTTCTTCGGGCAAGGCCCATGGACGCCGTGGCAGATGTTTGCTTTTGGAATTATAGGTTTTGTTGCGGGAATACTTTTTAAAAAAGGATTTTTGCGAAAGACAAAGACATCACTTTGCATATTTGGTTTTTTAGCAACCTTTATAATCTACGGCGGTATTATAAATCCTGCATCTGTTATAATGTGGCAGAATAAAATAAACATGGATATGATACAGTCAGCCTATGTTATGGGAATACCATTTGATTTAATTCACTCGGTTTCAAGCGCGTTTTTCCTGTGGTTTATATCTGAACCTATGATAGATAAATTCGAAAGAATAAAAGTTAAATATGGATTGATTGAAAGGTAAAGAACATTTAATCTTTTATACGAAAACTAAATATATAGTGGATATTCTCAGGGCTTCTCCTTGAGGAGAAGCTGTCACAAAGTGACTGATGAGGTGTAACTACAAAGAAGTGTTATTTTCCACCTCATCCGACAAAACCAATGGTTTTGACACCTTCCCCTCATAGGGGAAGGCTTTTTTGTTTGTGGTTTTTTTATTTCTCAGTGACATAAAATCTGCACCTTTAAAGTATAAATAAATTGTATGGAGGTGCAAAACATGGCAGAATACGGATATGTCAGTGCAAGAGTTTTCACATCAAGGGGACAAATCCCTGTAGAAAATGCATCGGTAACAGTTGAAAAAGACGATTTGTCGTCGGTGCTCGGTGCAAGAATTACAGATGAAAACGGAAAAATCACGCCAATTCAGATAACCACCCCGTCTAAAGAACAATCCTTGAGCCCTGGTACAATCAATCCGTTCACAAGGGTAAATATAAGAATCAGTCATCCTGATTTTTATACATATTATGTACGCGATGCACAGGTTTTTGAGGGAGAAACTTCCATCCAGTTTGCAGAGCTTATACCCATAGATGAACACGATAGATTTCCATATCGTCTTGATGATTTTTCTGTTTCGCCGCAGAATTTGTAGGAGGTAATGCTATGCCCGATATAGTAGTCACACCTTATGTGCCTGAGTTTATAACTGTTCATCTTGGTCCGCCTGATGCAGATGTTGAAAATGTAACGGTTTCTTTTGTCGATTATATCAAAAATGTTGCATCAAGCGAAATATATCCCACATGGAGTGAGTCGGCAATTGTTGCAAATATATATGCTCAGATTTCTTTTGCCTTAAATCGTATATATACATCTTTTTATCCAAGCAGGGGATATGATTTTAATATCACTTCGTCTACTGCCTATGACCAGAAATTTATCCGCGGAAGAAATATTTTCGAAAATATAGACAGAATTGTAGATCGTATGTTTAATTCCTACATCAGACGGGTAGGCTTTGTTGAACCTCTCGCTGCCAAATATTGCAACGGCACAACTGTCACCTGTAACGGACTTTCCCAGTGGGGGAGCGAAGAACTTGCAAGACAGGGACTTAACTCTATTCAGATATTAAAATATTACTATGGTGATAATATTGAAATTGTGTCCAATGCACCCGTGTCACCTCTTATTGAATCCTATCCGGGATATCCCATAAGCAACGGCGACAGAGGTGAGGCGGTTATAGTAATTCAGCGTTCCCTTAATGAAATCAGCAATAACTACCCCAGTATACCAAAGGTCAATGTAGACGGAGTGTTTGGCGATGCCACAGAAGAAGCGGTAAAGACCCTTCAGAGAATTTTCAACCTCACCCCCGACGGCATTGTAGGTCTTGCCACCTGGTATAAAATTGTTTATCTCTATGTAGGCATAAGGCGTCTTGCAGAATTAAATTCCCGCGGTCAGCAGTTTTACGGTGTGTCTTTTGAAAATAACGGAACCTTTTCCCAGGGCGACAGGGGAGAGGGAGTGTCCGTTGCTCAGTTTATTTTGTCGGTTCTCTCAGAGTTTTACTATTCAATACCTTTTGTTGATGTTGACGGAATTTTTGGGGAAAATACCAAGAACGCCGTAGAGGCTTTCCAAAAAACCTTTGGTCTTCCTGTAACAGGCATTATTACGGATGAAGTGTGGAATGCCATGTATGATGCATTTATAGGTGCCGATGAAACCATTACCACCAGAGACTATGGCAAAGAACTTGACGAACTTTTAAACGGAAGTACCCAAAAGAGTGCTAATAATCTTCAGTATGGCGACTCAGATTATAACGGAGGGTGATGGATTTGGATAATATAGAAAAAAATTTAAATATTCCTGTAAGGGGAGAATTGTTTGTCGGAGATAATGCTTCTCCCAATACTGAATATACCAGAGGTTTTGGTGTCCTGTATCAGTTTGGCGATGTAAGAAGTCTTCAAAAACTTTTAAGGAATATTGCCTCGTATTATGACTATATTCCAACTGTCATTCCCGACGGAATTTTTGGTGATGATACACTTTCGAGTGTAAAGGGTTTTCAGAGCAATTTTGGTTTAGAACCTACTGGCGAGGTAGACCTTGACACATGGAATAAAATTGTTGCAGTGTCCAATGAGGTAGATGCACTCACCTCCTTTGCAGAAAGAGTGTTTGTATATCCTGAAACCTTGGAAAAAATATACCCGGGGCAAAAAAATGTAAATCTTTATGTCATTCAGGCAATGATTAAAGCACTGTCTGAAACCTTTAAAGATTTTGATGATATCTCTGTTACAGGTATTCATGACGATAAATCAGTAAAAAATGTCAGAAATATTCAAAAAATTTCAGGCTTAAATGACGACGGTGTAATAGATGTTGAGTTTTTCAATTTTCTTGCCGATTTGTACGAAACCTATGTAAGCCGTGAAAGAGTAACACCTTATAAAAATTATCAGGGTCAAAATATGTAAAAAAATAATATGTTTTGTAGATTCAAAGAGCCTTTTTAAGATGCTTTAAAAGGCTCTTTTTTGTTGACTTTTATTCCCCTTTGCTATATAATGTATACTATGAGTAATTATATCAAAAAACAGGACTGATAATATGAATATGAAAATAGAAAGCAGTTCAAATTCAATATTTAAAAACACAAAAAAGCTACTTACATCTCACGACAGAAAAAAGCAAAAAAGGTTTATTTTAGAGGGCTTTCGTCTTGTGTCTGATGCGGTGCGTCACGGGGCAGATATAGAATATATCATTGTCTGCGACGGATATGATTTTTCGCCTGATATAACAGATAAGGCTTATGTTATGGATAAAAAGCTTTTTGATGAGATTTCGTCCACAGTAAATTCTCAGGGCATAATAGCGGTTGTAAAATATCTTTCTGAAGATGACAGACTTAAAAATCTTGAGCATAATAGCATTGTATATCTTGATTCTGTCACAGACCCCGGAAATATGGGCACAATACTTCGCACCTGTGATGCTATGGCTATTGATGCGGTAGTTGTTTCAAAGGGTTGTGTAGATATTTATAATTCCAAGGTTATAAGGTCTACTATGGCAAGTATTTTCAATGTTCCTGTTTATTTTGACAATGGGGATATTCTTCCTTTGCTTTCAGAAAACGGATATAAAATCATAGGCACATTCCCTCATGGAGATAAACTTTCCTATGAAACAGACCTTACAGGAAAAACCGTCATTGTAATGGGGAATGAGGCAAACGGAATATGTGATAAAACAGAGTCATTCTGTACAGATAAAATAAAAATCCCAATGCCGGGCAATGCAGAGTCGCTTAATGTAGGCATTTGCTGTGGAATGGTGTTGTATGAACAACTAAAACAAAAAACCAATGGAGGTGTGTAATTGTGGCAGAATTTTTTTCTTTTTTAATGGATAATCTTCGTATGATTCGCATCAGAGATTTTATAGATGTTGCAATAGTTTCTTATGCCATATATAAATGTTTTAAACTGGTGAGAGAAACCCGTGCAGCACAGCTTATAAAGGGTGTTTTAATCCTTGTGGCAATCACCCAGATATCTGACTGGCTGGATTTCAATGTCAGCAGCTACATATTGTCAAACACTATGCAGCTTGGTTTTTTTGCCCTTGTAGTAGTGTTTCAGCCTGAACTTCGCCGTGTTCTTGAAAAGGTGGGAACCACCACTATGAGCAAGGTTTTCACAGGAATATACGAAGAAGAAAATATCAACCATAAAATATGCGATGCAGTTGAATATATGGCATCTCAGAAAATAGGTGCTCTGATTCTTATGGAGAGAAAAACCAAGCTTGGAGACATTATGGCATCGGGAACAGATATGGATGCAAAGGTGTCTGCAGAGCTTCTTGTAAACATTTTTACACCAAACACACCATTGCACGACGGTGCAACCGTAATTGGCGATAATGTTATAAAATCTGCCGCTTGTTTTCTTCCGCTTACACAGAATAACAATCTCAGTAAGGAAATGGGCACAAGACACAGAGCAGCTGTTGGTATTTCAGAAATAACCGACTGTATATCAGTTGTTGTAAGTGAAGAGACAGGAACAATATCTGTTGCCTGCAACGGAGAAATCACCAGAAATCTTTCGCCAAAACAGCTTGAAAAATATCTTGACAAAATGATGCAGCCTGAAAAAAACACAGATGAAACTTTGGGAACAAAAAAATTCTGGAAAAACTGGATGGTGAACAAGAAATGAAAAAGCTTTTAAAATCAGATTATTTTCTTATGTTCATGTCGGTGCTTGTTGCAATTTTTTTGTGGATTTATGTTTCATATAACCAGAATCCCGTTTTTGAAACATGGGTAAGGGGAATTCCTGTGACATACTCAAACGAAACATCTGACCTTCAAAGCGGAAAACTTGTAATAATGGGTGGTAACATCAAAACTGCCGATTTGAAGTTGAAAGGCACCAGAACTGCACTTGCATCTGTAAAAACAACAAATGTTGTGTGCAATGTCAATCTTGGAGATGTTAAATCAGACGGAAACTACCATATTCCGCTTTCTGTAAATGTGGGAGTTGACGGAGTCGAAATTTTGCAAAAAAGTCCATTTTATGTAGATTTGATTGTTGACAGAGTTGTTACCGAAGAAAAATCTGTAATTGCAAATATTGTAGGAGAGCCAAGATCGGGATTTGAAACAGGGGAAATCACTCTTAATCCCGAAGTTGTAAAAATAACAGGTCCTTCATCTGTTGTAAGAGCAATAAACACAGTATCTGCAACAGTTGATGTAACAGATGCTTCAGAAGATGTTTCGGGACTTTATAAAATAAAACTTTATAACGAATCGGGCAAGGAAATAGTTGATGAAAGAATAAGCAAGAATATAGAATACAGCGATGTAAAATGTTCAATTCTGTATGCAAAAAGTGTAAAGGTTATTCCAGTTCTTTCTATGGAAACCAATTCCAAAGGAGAACCTATAACTGTTGTTGGCACAGACCCCGAAACTGTTACCATTATGGGTAATAAAGGAGTTGTAGATAATATCACAGAACTTTACACAACCCTTATTGATACATCAGATGTATTTAAAGACACTGTTGTTGATGCGCCCTTAGACCTTTTGGCATATTCTGAAAATATTATTTTAAAAGAAACTTCTGTAAAGGTTTCGCTCAAACCTGAAATAAATGCAGTTGAAGAAGTAACTCCAAAGACAGATGATAAAGACAACGAGACAAATGTTGAGGAAAATCAATGAAAAAGACGGAAATAGTAAAAAATATTTATGATGTTTTTTGCTCAGTATATGAAGACGCAAAGTGCTCTCTTGATTATACATGGGACTATGAACTTTTAATCGCAGTTATGCTTTCTGCTCAGTGCACCGATGCCAGAGTAAATATTGTAACCAGAGATTTGTTCAAAAAATATACGAGCCTTGAAATGTTTGCAAATGCAGACCTTTTTGAACTTGAAACCTGTATCAAGTCCTGCGGATTTTATCATAGTAAGGCAAAAAACATTATTGCAGCTGCAAAAAAAATAATAAAAGATTTTAATGGACAAATTCCCGACACCATAGAAGACCTTATAACTCTTCCTGGCGTAGGAAGAAAGACTGCAAATCTTATTGTTGGCGATGTGTACAATAAACCTTCTGTTGTTGTTGATACACATTGCATACGATTGTCAAACAGATTTGGTCTTACCACTGATACCGACCCTGTAAAGATTGAGTTTCAGTTAAAAAAGATTATTCCGCCCGATATTCAGAGTAAATTCTGCCATCAACTTGTCTATCACGGCAGGGCGTACTGCAAAGCAAGAAAGCCAGATTGCGCAAATTGCCCTGTGCTTGAATTTTGCAAAACAGGAAAAAAGACTGTAAAAAAGGAAGGGTAGATTATGAACAACCGATGCTTAAAACTTCTTTCTGCTATGGAAGATTTGTCCATAGATGCTTTTCTTATCACTGACACGGTTAATCTTCGCTATTTTACGGGCTTTACAGGTTCTGCAGGATATGCTCTTTTCGGTAAAAATCATTCAATTCTTGTAACCGACTTCCGCTATACAGAGCAGGCTGAAAAACAGGCAAAGGATTTTAAGGTGTATGACATATCAGATTTTAGCCTGTCATCATTTGTCAACGATAAAATCCGTGTTGGCTTTGAAAACAGGTCCATAAGCTACATTGACTATTGCGGATTTTCAAAAGACATAAAAAACCTTGTTTGCGGAGATAATATTTTAGAAGATATAAGAAGCATAAAAGACCCTTATGAAATTTCTCTTATACAAAAGGCGGCTTCTATATCGGATATGGCATTTGAACATATTCTGTCTTTTATAAAGCAGGGTGTAACCGAAAAGGATGTTGCCACAGAGTTAGAATTTTTCATGAGAAAAAACGGTGCAGATGCTCTTTCTTTTGAACCTATTGTTGCAACAGGAAAAAGAGGCGCTATGCCTCATGCCCACCCCGAAAACAATATTTTGCAAAACGGAGACCTTGTAGTTCTTGACTATGGTTGTATGTGCGACGGATATTGCAGCGATATGACAAGAACCATTGCAGTGGGGGATATTTCTCCTTTTAAGCTCGAGGTGTACGAAACTGTAAAAAAAGTTCAGGCAAAGTGTCTTTCTATGGTAAAACCTGGAGCAATCTGCTCTGATATACACAACTATTCATATAAAGTTTTGAACGATAAATATAAAGATTGCTATGGTCACGGTCTGGGTCACGGAGTAGGGCTTAAAATTCACGAAAGCCCCTCTCTTAATTCAAGATTCAATAAAGCTCTTGTCCCCGGCAATATTGTAACAGTAGAGCCTGGCGTGTATATAACAGGTGAATGTGGAGTCAGAATAGAAGATTTGGTTTTAATTACCGAAGACGGATGCACTATTTTGTCAAAATCGACAAAGGAATTGGTAAAAATTTAATAAATTTACAAAAAAGACTTGCAATATGTGCAAAAATACAGTAAAATGTTATTATCTATAGAAATGTAAATTCAAGGCTGTGCTTTAAATTGTATATAAAGCTTTTATGGCCTTTTGCAAACGAAAGGAATGAAAATTATGATAACAGCAGGAGAATTCAGAAACGGTGTAACTTTTGAACTCGATGGAAACGTGTTCCAGATTGTTGAGTTCCAGCATGTAAAACCAGGTAAAGGTGCAGCGTTTGTAAGAACAAAACTTAAAAATGTTATTACCGGCGGTGTAGTTGAAAAAACTTTCAGACCTACAGAAAAAATGCCTAAAGCTCATATCGAAAGAAAAGATTATGAGTATCTTTACAACGATGGCGAGCTTTTCTATTTCATGGATCAGGAGTCATTTGAACAGATGCCTCTTTCAAGCGAACAGCTTGGTGATTCATTGAAATTTGTTAAAGAAAATATGGTGGTTAAGGTTCTTTCATACAAAGGAAATGTATTTGGTGTAGAGCCTCCTACATTTGTTGAGCTTGTTGTTGCTGAAACAGAGCCTGGATTTAAAGGTGAC
>JAEIGA010009787.1_pt1 | contig 14519 bp, 13 predicted proteins | sample 9270691 | NCBI WGS metagenome assembly JAEIGA01 (sample SAMN17057246, study PRJNA624740) | gut metagenome | biome: biome; isolation source: fecal sample | host: Bos grunniens | place: China: Xizang | collected 2019 | reverse complement strand
TGTTCCGCGACTTTGGCGAGATGCCCGTCCAGGAGCAGAAAGCCATTGAGCTGTGCCGCGGTAAGGTGCTCGACGTCGGTGCCGGCAGCGGCTGCCACAGCATCGTTCTCAAGGAGCGCGGCATCGAGGCCACAGCCATAGACATATCGGTGCTCTCCGTGGAGGTAATGAGAGAGCGCTGCATCGATGCCCGCAACGTAAACTTCTTCGACGAGACATTCACCGAGAAGTTCGACACCATTCTGCTGGCAATGAACGGCATAGGCATAGTGGGAAAAACCGAGCGCCTTGGCGATTTCTTCCGCAGTGTCAAACGCCTGCTTGCACCCGGAGGCCAGGTGCTGCTCGACTCATCGGATATCAGATACGTCTTCGAAGATGAGGACGGCTCTATGGATATCGACCTGGCTGCAGGATACTATGGCGAGGTTGATTACCGTATGAAATACAAGAACATAACCGGAGAGACATTCGACTGGCTCTATATAGACTTTGATGCACTCTCCCTCTATGCCGAGGAACACGGCTTCAGCTGCGAAAAATGCATCGACGGAGAGCACTATGACTATCTTGCGCGTTTGACCCCCGCCCAGGCCGAATAATAAAATTTATTTACAGCGCCGCACAACAGGCAAAAAAATTTTTGTTCTGTTTAACTTTTTTTCGTACATTCGTGTTAATAATATACAGCCACACGTGCTAAAACAAGGGGGCACACCCCCTTGGCGCACACCGGGCCTGCATATTACGCGCCGGCAAACCACAACGGTGCAGCAAGCGCAAAATCACACATCATTCAAACATAAAAACTTGAGGGACAATATCTTACACACCCCTCGAGGAGCCAAAGATATACCCTGTCGGCTCAAAAAAACATCGTGGCAGAGAATAGCACAACAGCCTGGTTTGCAATGAGCGCCCCATATCGCCGGGAGCTCAAAGCAAAAGAATACCTTGAGAAAAAAGGTGTGGAGTGCTTTGTGCCAATGCGCAGGGAGCTGATCAACAAGCCGGGCGGCGCAAAGCAGCGCAAACTGGTGCCGGCAATACACAACCTAATCTTTGTGCACTCCACGAAAGAGCTGATAAGAGAGCTGAAACAGGGTGTGGACTTCCTGCAATTCCACACGCGACCGCAAGAGGGGAAAAACATCCCCATCATTGTCCCCGACAGCCAGATGCAGCAGTTCATTGCAGTCATAGAGGCCGGGAACGACACTTTAACCTACCTAAGCCCACAGGAAATCAACATCAGCAAGGGAACAAAGGTGCGCGTGCACGGCGGCATCTTCAATGGCACCGAAGGCATTTTCCTCAAAGTGCAAGGCAAGCGCAGCAAGCGCGTGGTGCTGCTCATCGACGGCATAACAGCCGTTGTGCTTAGCGAAATAAACCCCGGTTTTATTGAAATCATAGAATAACAGAAGGCTAAAACAATAAAAAATATTTTTGGTATTTTTTATTTACAAATATACATAATAATACGCGCGCGCAGATGCGCACACACATAACTTCAAGATAAAATAAAAAACAGATAGCTATGAAAAAAATCATCCTTCCAATGCTGCTGATGCTGCTTCTTGCATCGTGCGCAACGCAAAAGAAAGTTACCTATTTCCAGGACCTGGGACACGAGAAAAGCGTTAAAATTGCAACGCCACAAGATATCAAGCTGAAAACCGGCGACCAGGTAACCATTCACGTAAACAGCAAGGACGAGGAGCTCACCCGCCCCCTCAACCTCACACGCAGTACGAGCAACACCAGTAACACCAACACACGACTGGCCTACACCGTTGATGAGAGAGGCTACATCGACTTCCCCACCCTGGGCGAGATCTACGTCGAAGGCAAGACACGCAACGAGGTTGCAAAGCACATAAAAAAGATTATCCTCGACAAGAAACTGGTTCTCGACCCCGTGGTTATCGTAGATTTCTATAGCCAACAGGTATCAGTCATCGGCGAGGTGAAAAGTCCTGGTAAATACAATATAGACAAAGACCGCTTCACCATCCTCGATGCATTGAGCCTTGCCGGCGACCTCACCATTCAGGGAAAGAGGGAGAACATCACCGTGCTGCGCGAGGAGTATGGCGTGCAGAAAGCCTATGTGCTCAACCTCAACAATGCCGAGCAATTCCACGCATCGCCGGCCTACTATCTGCAGCAGAACGATATTGTATATGTTGAGCCCAACAGCAGCAAGACCGGACAATCCACCGTCAATGGCAACACCCTGCGCAGCGTATCATTCTGGATGTCGCTGGCTTCGTTTGCCCTCACACTTGTAACATTCTTCACAAGGTTCTAAACAACAGAGACAGAGCGCCATTTTGCACACATTGATATTTCTCACAAGAAAACATAGCAACAAATGACAAACAAAAGAGCCAAAGGCAAAAACAACGGCAACATAATCCCCATACAAGACCTCATCTTCCACTGCCTCAGGAGATGGTACCTGTTTGCCCTCTCCCTCTCCATTGCATCGGGCATTGCCGTATACCGGATTCTCTCCACCCCACCCCAATACGCACGCTATGCCGAGATACTCATCAAGGAGAGCGAGCAGGGCAGCGGCGCAGGCACCGGCAGCACATTCAGGGAACTTGGCAATTCAAAATCAACGGCAAATGCCAAGAACGAGATTAAGGCACTGCAATCGGTGGAGATAATGAAAGAGGCCATACGACGCCAGCATCTCGACATCGAGTTCAGGAGCGAAGGACGTTTCTACGATGGCATCATCTATGTTGATAGACCAATGAAAATCACTATGCACGACCTTGATGAGAGAGAGAGTGCCACATTCTCGGCAACCATTATGCCCGATAGCACCATCCAACTCTACAAGTTCACCGCAAACGGAGAGGAGCTGCCCCACAACGTCATAACAACACAGCTTGGCACAAAGACAGACACCCCGCTGGGCGCTCTCACCATTGAGCCCACACGCAGTTTTGGTCTTCTGAAAGGAGTGGAACTTTATGTCGAGAAGAAGAACATCGACCAACAGGCCAACCACTTCTGCGGCAACCTCCAAGTGAGACTCGCCAATGAGGAGACAAGCGTGGTAAGCCTCAAGATTATAGACAACTCCACAGCACGCGCAACCGACATTCTGCAAGCCATCATCGCCATCTACAACGAGAACTGGGTTAAGGAGAGCAACTACACCGTTACAAAATCGGCCGAATTCATCACCAACCGAGCAAACGACATCAGGCACGAGCTCGAAGCCATCGACAAAAAGATAGCTTCGTTCCGCGGCGACAACAAACTCACAAAATCCACAAGACAACAGCTTATACAAGAGGCCGAAGATAGCAAAGACAGCGAACAACTTATGTCGCTCAACAACCAGCTGGAGCTTGTAAACTTCATAAAGTCATATATCACGCAGAACAAAGGCAAGGACATCATCCCCTCAAACACCGGCCTTGCAGCAAGCGGCCTCGAGCAATTGATTGGCAGCTACAACACCAAGCTTCTCGAGCGCAACAGGCTTGCAGCCAACAGCAGCGAAAGCAGCCCCATTGTGGTAGACTATGACAAGGACCTCAATGCGATGTATGCAGGAATACAAGAGGCCATAGACAGCTACATCAAAGACCTTAAAAAGGAGATTACAGCCGCCGACAAGGAGGTAGAAAAGAGCATAACAAAAATCACGGCATCCACCAACAACGAAAAAGAGCTGCAAACACTCATCCGCCAGCAGAATGTGAAGAACGCCCTCTATCTGTTCCTGCTGCAAAAGCTCGAGGAGACCGAACTCTCCAAGGAGTTCTCGGCATCCAACAACCGAGTGCTCGTTCAGCCAACAGGCAGCAACACCCCCGTTGCACCGCTCAAAAAGCCCATAATAATGCTTTCGCTAATAATAGGCGCAATCATCCCCTTTACACTAATCTTCATTCAAGTGCTCACCAATAGAAAGGTGCGTGGCCGCAAGGACCTCGAAGAACTCGACATTCCACTTGTAGGAGAAATACCCCTCTACACCGAAGGCAAACAGAAAATCCCCAACAAGAAAACAGGAAGAAACTTCATTGTTAAGGGCGGCAGCCGCAATGTCATCAACGAAGCATTCCGCGTTATGCGCACCAACTTCCAGTTTATGGGCGACAAGGACAAAAAGTGCAGCGTAACAATCGTTACATCGTTCAACCCCGGCAGTGGAAAAACATTCATCTCCACCAACCTTGCCGCAGCGCTTGCCCTAAAGGGCGAAAAAGTGCTTGTTATCGACGGCGACCTAAGACGCGCCACAGCATCGGAATATGTCAAGCAACACGATAGAGGCATAAGCGACTACCTGTCGGGCGGCACAAACGATGTAGACAGCATAATAGTTACAGAGACCGGCTACGAAAACCTGCACTTCATCACAGTTGGCACACTGCCACCCAACCCCACCGAGTTGCTCAACAGCGAGAGATTCGACAACCTCATTGCCGAGATGAAGGAGCGCTATACCCACATCTTCATCGACTGCCCGCCAATTGAGATTGTTGCCGACACACAAATCATAGAGAAAAACTGCGACAGAACCCTCTTTGTCATACGCGCAGGAATGTTGCAGCGCGAGATGCTCGATGAGCTGCAAGACATCTATGACAACAAGCGCTTCAAAGGCCTTGCAATGATACTCAACGGCACCCACAGCGGACAAGGCCGATACAGCTACAAATATGGCTACAGCTATGGCTACGGCTACGGATATGGCTATGGATACCACTATCACTCTAAAAAGTGAAAAAATGAGATAAAAAGGACGTTTAAAACATTCAAGAACACTAACCAACCATTTTAATTTAAAGACAGAAGAACAAAAGAACAAAAGACCAATGCTGCTATTTGAGTGGATATGTCGCAAGTGAAACAATGCGACTGTTGGTTATATTTAAAAGCAGCAATGGGAAAACGAGTTCTCACATTGATGCTTTTAAAGACAACCAACGCTTGTAAATGCAATTTACAGCCAACATCCACTCATATAGCAGAAACTAAAGCAATACTCTTAAGAATAGTTCCAAGCAAAAAACTTATGTACTTATGTTCTTATGTCTAAAAAACAGAAAACAGCGCCCTTATGTACTTTTGTTCTTCTTTCTAAAAAAACATATCAATATACAAACTTTCACTTTATAAAATCGTGTGGTTCTTTGAGAAAAAAATATCAATGAGCAAAAGCGGAGTGCTTGCCGGCGGCGCCGACCACCACTCCCACATACTCCCGGGTGTGGACGACGGTGTTGAAACAATGGAAGAAGCACTGCTCATCCTTTCCCAACACGAAACCTTGGGCATAAAAACCCTGTGGCTCACCCCACACATAATGGAAGACATCCCCAACACCCCACAAAAGTTATCCGCACGCTTCAATGAACTAAAAGCAACATACAATGGCAACATCAAGCTGTGCCTTGCAGCCGAATATATGATGGACGGCAACCTGAGCCGGCTGCTCGATGATGGCGAGGAGTTGCTGCCAATAGGCAATGCGGGGAAGCATCTGCTTGTGGAAACATCATACTTCAACCCACCAATGCGTCTGCAGCATACACTGGAGCAGATTGGAAGCCTGGGCTACCACCCCCTGCTTGCCCACCCCGAGAGGTATATGTATATGGACGAAAGCGACTACCGCCAACTGCACCAAAAAGGCGTCAAATTCCAGCTGAACCTAGCATCCCTTGCCGGCGGCTATGGCTCGGTGGTAAAGAAAAAAGCCCAATGGCTGCTGCAAAACAGCTACTACACCATCTGCGGCAGCGACCTCCACTGCGAGGACGCCATTGAACTAATCACCAAGTGCAAACTCAGCGAAAAAGAGATGGCACAAGTGAAAAGTTTACTGCAGAATAGTATTTGAAATAATTTTGGGTACAAGTACAAAATATAGCCCAAAACCTTGTGTCAAAAAAGAATTTTGTAAAAAATACCAGGAATACCACATTAGGACAAATGCGCAATTCTCGTATTATGGAAATTTCTCGTGCCTATTCAATGAACTATTCAAATTCTCACCAAGATTAAAATCAAGCATTGACAAACAAAAAGCCATTTTGGGCAACAACTAAATAAGCACCTCTTTTCGTTTTATGAATCTACTTGATGATTTCAACGAAATATCAGGAGTTGACACTATACTAAGCAACGCAGAAAAGAAGACTTTAATAACCAAGAGCATTGAACAATTAGAATTTTTACACAACAAATACCCCAGCAAACGTATCCTTGTAAATTCGGATGGTACGACATTCTTGGGGATTGCAGCAAAGCTCAATTATGTATATGTAATCCCGGGCAACATCACACACATCGACGGCATAAACTGCAGCGATGAGTACAAAGCCTATGAAAAGACATTTCTTGATTTCTTTATGATAGCCAATGCCGAAAGGATATACCTCTTGCGTACAGGGCAGATGTACAACAGCGGTTACCCTTTTGCGGCATCAAAGATATATAACAGACCATTTGAGAAGATAGAATTTTAACGATGAAGCAAGATCTTATTGGTGTAATCGTACCCGTCTACAAAGTAGAAAAATATATTGCAGAGTGCATTGAAAGCATTCTTGCACAGACATATACCAACTTCCGTCTTATACTTGTAGATGACGGTACACCTGATAATGCAGGCAAAATATGTGATGAATACGCTAAAAAGTACTCACGCATTACAGTCATACACCAAGAGAATGCAGGAGCAACCCGCGCAAGGGCACGCGGGGTAGAAGAAGCCTATGATTGTGAGTGGATAACATTTGTTGATGGGGATGATACGATTGCATTCAACTACTTAGACACGTTATATAAGGCAGTATGTGATGATATAGATATTATAATTAGCCATTTTCAAAACTTCACTAATTTAAAGACTAATTTCATTCCTATAGAGATATATCGTCATTATCTACTCGCAGAACAATTTATCTCACCTGGTCCTTGCTGCAAACTCTTTAGAAGGAATCTCTTTAATAATTTCACCTTTCATATTCCTCGTAATATTATCATCGCAGAAGATGCGATAATGAACATACGACTATCTTTTAATACTTACAAAAAGGTGAGATTCATTGAGGAGATAATATATAACTATAGACGACATCAAGAAAGTGCGTACCACTCTCATACAAGAACACCAGAAAATGAACAGGCAATTCAAGAACAAAGAATAAAATCCATACCGACAAATGAGATTGACAAATACATCAAGACTACTATTTCGATAAGATTATTAAGATTTAGGGAATTTTGGGGTTACAAGTATTTTGTCAAAGGGATGAAAGAAACTGAATTCTACAAACAATTGCGTAAAGATGTAAGGAAATACAAGTATAAAATGAACTTTATAGACAAAATGATATTTAACTACTCAAATCCAATTGTTCGTTTTTTGGCAATCAACCTAAAAAAAACAATAAACTATTTTAAGTAAGACAGTTCTCGTCAAAAGCTATGGAATTAACCCGCCCTAAAATATCTGTCATAATTCTTGTTTATAAAGTAGAATTATACATAGAGCGTTGTGTGCACTCATTATTTGAACAAACACTGGACGATTTGGAGTACATCTTTGTTAATGACTGTACAACAGACCGTTCTATGGAAGTTCTTGAACAGATTATAACACAATACCCCAAGAGAAAGCAGCAAATACGAATTATTAATCTTCCGGAAAATAAAGGAGCGGCATACGCGCGGGAAGTTGGGATCAAAGCTGCTACAGGAGAATATATCATCCATTGCGACAGCGATGATTGGGTAGACACAGATATGTACAGGCTTTTGTACGGAAAGGCGGAATGTGGAAAATATGACATAGTCATTTGCGACTGGTATAAGACTGATGGCGCACAGCACATTCATTGCCATCAAGGCCTTGATAAATGTCAAGATATAATGAAGGGATTAATTAACCGTTCTATAAGCGGCAGCTTATGCAACAAGCTAATCTCCAATACGCTTTATAAAGAAATTATAGATTTCCCCAAAGCTCATATGATGGAGGATGTCTATTACTCCATACAACTATTTGCAAAAAACAAAAAAAAGATAGCATATTTACCCAAAGCGCTATATTACTACTATAATAATGACTTATCAATATGTCATCACCCGAGCGAAGCATCCTGCTTAGAACGTTGTGAACAAGCTTGTACGAATATTGATGGCATTATTAACTTTCTAGCGAGTAATGAACTGGAAGAGAAATACCAACACGAACTTGTTGTATTAAAAAACAGTGCCCGAGTATTCATTTGGCCACTATATATGAGCGAGCCCAAGAAATACCGCAAGACTTGGCGTTCTGTATACCCAGAAATAAATTGGATATATCCTTTCACACCAGGAATAAGAAGAATTCTAAGAACAATTTTTTTCCTTGCCAATATCGGTCTTTACCCTTACATATTACGTATTATCAACAGATTTAAAAGATCATAAAATGAAGTGGAATAATATTCAATGGAAATTGCGAAAAATAATGTTCCGCTATTATAGGATATTGTATGGCAAAGTTGATAACAACATATCCATTTTCTGCAATAACTGCATTGGTGCATTTGTGGCTCACGACCTTAAATTGCCATTCAACTCACCAACTGTAAATTTAATGATCCCGCCGGCAGATTTCATTGAATACATTTCAAATTTAGGACAATACACCAATGCTACAATAGTCCCAATAGAGAGTAAACATTAATGGCCTGTCGGTACAATTAAAGAAAGGATAAAGATACATTTTATTCACTATAAAAATATTGAAGAAGGCATAACGGCTTGGAAAAGACGCGAGAAGCGCATAAATTACGATAAATTATATTTTATTTTGTGGAGACCGGTGGATGCACATATGAAGATTTGGAACGTTTTGACAAGCTACCCTATAAAAATAAAGTTGCTTTGACCCATATTCCATACCCGCATATAAAATGCTCTTTTTGCGTATGAGGTTACAGAGATCAAGGTGCGGTTGTTGATTCATACCGTTTTTACAAAATACTACCACTGAGACAATATGACCAATTTAATTGGCATAAATTCTTTAAACATAAAAATAAATGATACCAAAGAAAATTCACCTTTGTTGGCTAAGCGGAGATGAGTTCCCTCCACTAATTAAACATTGTATAGAGACTTGGCATAGGGTTCTGCCGGATTATGAGATAATTGTTTGGGACACTAAAAGATTTGATATCAATTCAACACCTTGGGTTAAAAAGGCTTTTGAAGCAAAGAAATATGCCTTTGCGGCAGACTATATACGTGTTTACGCATTATATACAGAGGGGGGAATTTATCTTGATTCTGATGTTGAAATGCTCAAGTCATTTAATCCATTATTAAAGTATCGCTCGTTCTTGGGATTTGAAGCTGCTACCAGTAATGTTGAAGCAGCAATTATGGGAGCCGAACCCGGAATGGAATGGTGCAGAAAAGCAATGTTATTTTATGAAAGCCGCGAATTTAATATGGAGGATGTAAGAAATAGCGGTTTTATAGCGCCAACCATTATAAAAATGGCATTAAGGCAGACATACCCTGATATTGAGATAAAACCGACCGAGGAAGAGAGAAATTACAATAACGACGAGTTGTTACTATGTCCGAGTTCATATTTTTCTCCTATAAGGTATGACATTGAAAAATGTTATTCAGCAAATAAAGACAATATAAATAAATATAAACGCAATCCACAAACCTTCTGCGTACATCGTTTCAATGCATCGTGGACAAAAAGACCTGCACTAAAGTTACAGATATGGGAATACATAAAGAAATTGACTCTAAGTCTCTTTAAAAAGTAGTTTTGTTCTCAGTTATATTAAATGAAAATAGCAATCATAATACTCAACTACAACAGTAGTGCCGATTGCAGCAAGTGCATCGGTTACCTTAAAGCGCAACAATGTGTTGAGCAAGAGATTGTTGTTGTAGATAACTATTCACGCGAAGATGACCGCAAAGCGGTTGAGCGATTGTGCAAGGAGCAAGGTTGCACGTTCATTGCCAATGGCGAGAATCGTGGCTACAATGCCGGCAATAATGTGGGCTTGCGCTATGCCGCAGAAAAGGGCTACGAATATGCGCTTATAGCCAACCCCGATATGGAGTTCCCGCAGAAGAACTACCTTGCCACGCTCATTGAGGCTATGCGTGCCAATGAAGATGTGGTTGTTTGTGGAAGCGACATTATCGGCCCCGACGGCACCCATCAAAGCCCAATGGGAAGAGACGGCAATTGGCAAGGCTCGTTTGCTTGGATAAGAGATATTTTCCGCAAAAAGAGACAAAGCGACGCCTACGATTTCATCGACAACCACAAGGAGAGCCACTATTGCCACAAGGTGAGCGGTTGCTGCTTTATGATAAAGACATCATTCCTAAAAGAGATAAATTTCTTCGATGAAAAGGTGTTTCTTTATTGCGAGGAGGCAATCTTATCGCGTCAGGTGGAACAGGCCGGCAGAAAGATGTACTACCTTTCCACATCACAGGCTGTGCACCACCACATAAACAATGAAAAGGGAGACCCGGTGCGCCGTTTCAAGGTGTGGGGAAAATCGCGTTGCTACTTCATTGACCGCTACAGCAACGACCATTGGTTTGGCAAGCAGCTTGCCAAGCTGTCGATGAAAATGTATGTGGCAGTGTTTACATTATACAATAAAATAAAGAAATAATAGACAGAAGTATTAAGTTACTAAATGATTTAGTTATTCAAGACAGAAGTACAAAGCTGCAAGTAAAAAACTTATGTTCTTGTGTCTAAAAACAAAAACGCGCACTTATGTGCTTATGTCTAAAAAACAGGACTAAACATACTATGTAAAGGATGAACAAAAGATTTGATTATATCGATGCCACAAAGGGTGTTGCCATTCTTTGCATCACATTCCTGCATTTTGAGCAGGGTGTTATACCAGCTTGGCTAAACACGTGGATAGGATTGTTTATGATATCAGCATTCTATGTAACATCGGGGTGGGTTACAGGAATCCACAACAAGCCCATCACACCCAAAGAGCTACTAAAAAAACGTATAAAGCAGTTAGGAGTGCCCTATTTATGGTTTAGCCTGCTCATTATCCTCTTTGATGTATTATGGGTTATGCTTGGATTTATGGATAATAATATTCTATTACGCGACATATACAAGACATTAACCCTTCGCGGCATTGGGACACTTTGGTTCTTGCCGGTGCTACTAATAGGTGAGTATATATTCACCCTAATCAAAAACAGCAAAAGAAAATGGATGTGGGCTGCCTTGGGGTTGGCAACAACCCTACTGGTCAATCACGTATATAACTCTCTTTGGTTACCAATACGCGATAACGGCGAACTATATAAAATTCTTGACGCCCCAATGCAGCCCATCGTGAGAGGATTATATGCCTGGCCAATAATTGCCATTGGCTACCTCTTGGGCAAAAAATGGGGAAGACAGATTTTAACAGAGAACAGAACAAAATTATTGTTAATATCTGCCACATTATTCGCCATTAGTTTTATTTTGGTCATTTGCCCACCTATCTCAATATACTATGTAAACGGTATATTAAGCAACACCCTGCCGGCCATTGCCTTTATGTGTCTTTTTGCAGTGTTTACCAAAGGATGCATTACACGTTTCTTCACCTATTGGGGTATAAATTCATTGATATTGATGTGTACACATTTTAGTATTACCCAGGTAGTACTAACCACATTTGACAAACACATACTTCACCACTCTGTTTTTGAAGGACCAAAAACATTTATATATTTTGTTATTTGCATCTTGCTGACATATCCATTGGTTTATCTATTCAATGGAAGACTCAGTTTTATGCTCGGAAAGAGATAATAAAAAGACAGAAGTACAAAGCTGCAAGTAAGCGAGTGTGTGAAAGTTTACTTACACACAAAGCGAGCGGAAGCTGGTTCAACGAAGTTAAAAGAACAAAAGACCAATGCTCTTAAGAATAGTTCCAAGCAAAAAACTTATGTACTTATGTTCTTATGTCTAAAAAACAAAAACAGCGCCCTTATGTACTTTTCTTCTTGTGTCTAAAAATAGAAAATACGAATTACGATGTTTGATATATTCATAGGAAAATCAAAACTGACGCTTTTTGCGACCATATTAATTATTCTCTACGGCATATACTATATGCCTATTGACTCATTTGGAATGAATGCACCAATTAAAATGGCATTGATGCTATCATCCATTTTTGTACTCTTCTTTTGCACATTCAAAGCATCAAGGGCCGTTATCTGGGGATTGGTATATCTTATTTTTCAATATGCAGTTGCAAGTTTCCACCCCGAAACATTCCGTTGGAGCACATACATATACTCTATTCTGCTTGTAACAACCTATGTCTGTTTCTATAATCTCGTTTACATTGAGAAGGTATTCACAATAGAGCATTTCATTAACATTTGCAAATGGTTTATGATGCTCTACTTTGTAGTGTGCATCATACAGCAAATTGCGCTAATAGTAGGAATAAGCTATATGCCACTTATCAATATGATGAAGGTGCTCGACCGAGGACTGGGTTGCCAATCACTCTCAATGGAGCCCAGCACCTTTGGACGCTTTATGCTTGTATTCTATTATGCCTACATAAAATGCTGCGAATACAAACGCGGAGAAGGGCCATTCACTCTTAAAGAACTTTTTAACGAAGAACATAAATGGGTTACCATACGTTTCCTGTGGATGATGCTTACAATGGGTAGTGGAACAGCCTTCCTTTGCCTCATTCTTTTTTCTCTCTACTTTGTTCGCTGGCACAACTGGTACTATATCATTCCAACACTTGCTATATGCTACACGCTACTGCAAAACTCAGGAATAGAACAACTTGATAGAGCAACAAACGTCATTGAGGCAACTACGACTTTGGACAAGGAGACAGTGCAAGAGACCGACGGCTCGGCATCGGCACGAATTGCACCAATTATTAACTCCCTGAATGCTGATTTCACAAAGAAAGAGACGTGGTTGGGGTATGGCATTGACTATGGTAAGAACAATAATACATTTCTCAAACAAACAGGAACTTTATTTGATGACTACGGACTTATATTCTATATAATTTCACTACTTTTCAGTTTTTCCTGCGGCTACAAATTCTGGTCGCTTGGTTGCATCTTTATGTTTGCAGGAGTTGCCGGCAGTATGGGAACAAACATTCAATATGCCTGGGAATTGGCTATGGTGATGACCTGCATACGCTATTTTTACGACAATAGATACAACCCCGAGATTTATGAGGATGAAGAGGAATATACCGATTGCGACATTGCAGAGAGAATTGAAAACTTAGAAACCGAGCAATAAATATGACCAATCTCACCCTTGCCATTTGCGTTTATAACGCCGAGAAATACATAAAAGAGACGCTTGAGAGCGTAATGGCGCAGACTATGCAGGATTTTCACCTGCTTATTGTCGATGATTGCAGCACAGATGCCGGCATTGCTGTTATTGAGGAGTTCTTTGCCAAGCATCCAAGACAATATGACCTTGTAACACTGCCACAAAATGGCGGTATAGCCAATGCTCGCCATTTTGCTATTGAACACGCCACAACAAAATATTTCCTTTTCATAGACTCAGATGACCTGTTAGAGCCTACTCTTGTTGAAAAAGAGTACACAGCAATAACAAACGACAATGATTTGATTGGTGTATCTTGCTGGAATGATTTTATAGACAATAATGGTAAAAAAGTTCACGGAGGTACATTTCTTGGCGAAAAGACAAAGGAGGCCTTCATTGAAAAGGCAAGTAAAAGAAAATTGATATTCCTTCCCATACACACAATGTTCGAAAGGAAGTATGCTATCGAAGCCGGCAGCATATGTATAAACGGTTTCCCAGAAGGCAAACCGCGCTATCAGGATTTCTGTGAAGAATTGGATATGTGGACACGAATGAGCGATTTTTACGCAAAAGGGAAAGCTATCATAACATTGTCCGAAGTTCTTTATCATTACCGCAAAATGGATGGGCTATCATCCAATCATTTTAATATGATACTTAAGATGCGCTACACAAAGAAGAACCTTCTGTTGCGCCGCGGAGATGAAAAAGAACTTACTTTCACTCAATTCTATGACTCGTTGAGTGAAAAAGAGATTAAAAGACTTAAAAGAGATGCACTCGCTGCCGACGCCCTGCGCAACGGTGTGTTCTACCTAAAGCGCAAGAGTTTTTTCAAGGGAATTTGGGAGGTTATAAAATCAATCTACTACCGCCCAGGGTACATTCTTGACAAGCTGAAACATAATTTCTTCAAGAAGAAATAAAAAGCACTTAATAAATTTAAGACAGAAGTACAAAAGAACAAAAAGACAAACATAAAACAAATTCCATAGAAATGAAAAGAACTATGACTGATAAATAATTTGACAAGCATTGTATGCAATAGTTTGTATACAAGGATTCAAATTATTTATTAAAATGCACAAAGTGCATTACAACAACATTGTTGAATAGT
>JAEIGA010009786.1_pt1 | contig 14519 bp, 10 predicted proteins | sample 9270691 | NCBI WGS metagenome assembly JAEIGA01 (sample SAMN17057246, study PRJNA624740) | gut metagenome | biome: biome; isolation source: fecal sample | host: Bos grunniens | place: China: Xizang | collected 2019 | reverse complement strand
TCGCCACTTTTTGCAGAGATATAATATGTTGGAATGGTATTATCTAAAGCCGAGCGAAGCTCCCTATTATCCTCCCTTAAATCGATCTTATTTATTACACGCAGAAGTGTCTGATCTTTAGTAGGAGAGAAGCTTTCCAACGCAGAATTCTCCTCATTATAATCTTGCATCCACAAGATAATACGCGCCTTACGCAGTGCCTCCTCGGTGCGCTTGATGCCCATCTGCTCGAGCTTGTCGTCGGTCGAGTGCATACCCGCCGTGTCGATGAAACGATATATCACGCCGTCGATGTTGGTGGTGATTTCAATGGTGTCGCGCGTAGTGCCCGCGATGTCGGAAACCATTGCTCTATCCTCGCCCGCCAGGCGGTTGAGCAGGGTGCTCTTGCCCACATTTGGGCGACCCGCGATGGCGACGATTACGCCCTCCTTGAGCGCATTACCCAGCGCGAATGACTCCGCGAGTGACGATACTTTGCGAAGAATCTTCTCTAACAAAGTCCTCAACTCGGTGCGGTCGGCAAACTCAACATCCTCCTCCGAGAAGTCAAGTTCCAACTCCAATAAAGATGTGATGCGAATTAACTCATCGCGCAGCGAGCGCAACTCCGCCGAGTATGCTCCGCGCATCTGCGTGGTGGCTATGGCGTGAGATGCCTGCGATGTGGATGCGATGATGTCGGCCACCGCCTCTGCCTGCGAGAGGTCAAGACGACCCGCCATAAAGGCTCTGCGCGTGAACTCGCCAGCCTCGGCAAGGCGTGCGCCACGGGCGGTCAAAAGGGATATGATTTTGCTCACGATATATCGCGAGCCGTGCGCCGAGATCTCCACCGACTCCTCGCCCGTGTAGGAGTGGGGAGCGCGGAAAATGCTCACCACGACATCATCCACCACCTGCTCGCCATCCACTATGTTGCCATAGTGCAGCGTCGCAGTCTTCGCCTCGCACAAGGGCTTGCGACCACGAAATATCGAGTCGCAAATCTCGATGGAGCGCTCACCGCTCAACCTTATGATGCACAGAGCGCCGCCCGCAGGCGTTGCGGGTGCTACGATGGTGTCGTTGTCGAGGTAAATCATTCTATCGTCTCTCAATACGCAGACGCTGACCCACGCTGATGACATTAGCATTCTTCAGGCGGTTCCAGGTCATAATCTGCTTTGTTGTCACGCGGTACTTCTTGGCGATAAGACCGAGGGTCTCGCCGCTCTTTACCTTATGGTAGATTACCGATGTCTCCTGCATCTTCTTCTGCACTGCGGCAGGGTTGAGGTACTCCTTCAGGAATGTAGAGTCCTTGGCGAAGATTGCATCCTGATTTGAGATATAGTCGGTGATGCGGTTCGCTGGCAGGATAAGCGTGTAAGGCTTTGTTGTTGCGGGGATAACCTCAAGTTTATATTGTGGGTTGAGCATCGCCATCGTTGTGCTATCGACATCAATTGTCGAGGTAATCTGCTTGAGGTGCATCAGGCGGTCGATGTGTACGGTGTCCACCGCGATTGGCAATGGTGGCTCGGCGTACTCGATGTTGTGAGCCTGATGGTATGCGTATGCGTATGTCGCTGCGATGAAGGCTGGCACATAGCCGCGTGTCTCGCGTGGAAGATGCCAATATACATCCCAGAACGACTCTGGCTTGCCACCGGCGCGTGCCAACGCCTTGTTCACATTACCCGGACCGCAGTTGTATGCTGCCAGCGCAAGGCTCCAGTCGTTGTACATATTGTAGAGCACCTTCATATACTTGCAAGCCGCGCGAGTGGACTTCACCGGATCCATACGCTCGTCAATCATTGTGTTGATTTCCAGACCGTAAGACTTACCCGTAGTAGGCATAAACTGCCACAGACCAGCCGCTCCCGCGCGCGATATAGCCGTAGGAATCAGCGCCGACTCGATAATAGCCAATGCTCGCAACTCAACGGGCAGACCCGCCTTCAACAACTCCTCCTCAATCATCGGGAAGTAGTACTTCGCACGCGCCAGCACACGACTCATCACGCCCGCAGGGTTGGTATATACGCGAATCTTGTCACGCACCAACTCGTTGTAAGGCAGGTGGATAGGTGTAATCATCTGGTCAAGACGCGCCTTGTAGAGCGAGTCCATCGCGGTATCTGTGCTTGGGAACTCTGCCTCACAGATATACTCCTCGAAGAATGCCTGGAAGGTGTCGTTCACCTGCTGGAGTTTCAGCACTCGGTGCAACGAGTCCACCTGCGCGGGGGTGTAGTCCACCGTCAGGCGTTCGCTCGCTGGCTTCTGCTTGCGCTCCTCCTGCTCGTCGTGCCATGCACGCTGCCAGCTGCTCTCTCGCTGACGATACTCCTCAACGAGTGAGGCAAGTGAGTCGGCACGCTGGCGCTCTATCTCGAGTTGTACTTTTGGCTTAACCTTCTTCTCCTTCTTCTTGAAAATCTGTGCCTCGGCGGGTGAGGCGATGGTGAATGCTGCCAGAAGCAGCGCAAATGCTTTGATTGTTATCTTACTCATTAAAATCTTACATTTATATCAAATCCGTAAATCGGCGTTGTGCCGTTGTGCTGGGTGTACTGGCAGTCGAACATAGGCTGAATATCGACTGTCAGGTTGTCCGAGATATCAAAATCCTTCAGGTGGGCATCCACATGGGCATCCACCGCCTGGAAGACATATATACCCGCTGTGAGCAGGATACTCAAGTCGCGGTTACGGCGGTTCGAGTCGCGCAGGTTCTTCAGGAAGGTAGCCGTATAGCGACCGCGGAACTCATCTGCCGAGCCGTTGGGATATTTGTCGGGGTTGGTGTCGTAGTCGGCACGCAACGAGTATGCATTCTTGAAGCGCTGGAAACCGCGGTTGTTCCAGTCGATGACATAAATCATCGACGCCAGACCTCCCCACACGATTGGCGCACGCCAGTAACTCTTGTTGTAAATCTGACCCGCACCAGGGCAGATGAGCGAGAGTGTTGTCGCCTTCTTCACGCTCGACACCTCGTTTGTCGAGTAGTTAAGCGCAGCATCGCCCAGGAAGTAGATGTAGGATGCGGCGGTGGTCATCATGAAGATTTGCTTTGCTGTGTTGGCGCGAATCATCTTGCTCTGCACAGCATTCATCTCCTCGGTACGGCTCAAGCCGTTGAGAATCATCGCGTCATACTCGCGCTTCAGGGGTCGGTACTCGCTGCCGTAGTATGCCCACATACCAATCGACGCACCCATCGTACCATATAATATTGGCAACTTCCAATATTGCTTGTTGTAAATCTGACCATAGCCTGGCAGTACGGCAGCCACCGTACACATCTTCGAGAGCGAGGTGGAGTCGCTGAAGATAGGCTCGCGCGGGATGATGTTTCCAAACTCGTCCACGCGGTCCTGCTCTCTTGCGAGCTGCAGTTTACGCTCATATCGTGCCAGTGAGTCCATCTTCTTGCGGTGCATTTTTTCGCGCAACTTCAACTCCTCCTTGGTCTCAATCTTTATCGAGTCCATCGAGGTAGAGTCCTTCAGAAGTACGCCGCCCGCCACAACCTGACGGTTGCCACGCTTGAAATCCTGTGCCGACGCTTTTGGGACGAGTGTAAGGCACGCCACAGCGACCAGCCACACACAAGGGTGGGCGAGTACTCTTAGGGCGCGATGCACTCCACGCAGTATGGTTGAAAGGTTTGACACCATCTGCTTGTCGGTTATTTGTTACGCAAACGCTGGATGAATGAATCAATATCCTCGTCGCTTGAGAAGTCGATGACAATCTTGCCACCGCCATTCTTGCCGCGCTTGATGCTGATGCGGTCCGAGAAGTATGGCTCCAACTGCTCCACAAGGCGAGAGTATGACTCTGGATACTCCTCCTCTTCCTCGATGTCGGCATTGATTGGCAATGCGAGTTTGCGTGCCAACTCCTCTGCCTGACGCACCGAGAGTGCCTTCTTGATGCATCGCTTGAGTGCCCACAACTGACGGTCCTCGCTGATGCCTGCGATAGCCTTTGCGTGACCCATCGTGATGATACCCTCCTTCAGGGCGAGCTGCACCTCCGAAGGGAGAGTCAAAAGACGCATATAGTTCGACACTGTCGAGCGCTTCTTGCCCACCTTCTCTGCCATAGCCTCCTGCGTGAGGTTACACTCCTCGATGAGGCGCTGCATACCCAACGCGATTTCTATGGCGTTGAGGTCCTGACGCTGGATGTTCTCCACCAGAGCCATTGCGTGCAGGTTCTCGTCGTCCACCTCGCGGATGTATGCTGGCAGGCTCTCCAGTCCCGCCTGCTGCGATGCTCTCCAGCGACGCTCACCGCTGATGATGATGTACTTGTCATCCTGCTTCTTTACGGTGATAGGCTGAATCACGCCCAACTGCTTGATTGACGCCGCCAACTCCGCCAGAGCCTCCTCGTCAAACTGTGTACGGGGCTGAAGTGGGTTGGGGATAATCTGGTCGATGGCGATGTGCGCCATCTGGTTCATAGGTGTAGTCTTTACGGCGATTTTCTCGGCACCGAAGATGGCGTCCAAGCCTCGTCCTAAACCTTTCTGCTTCATATCTTGTTCTATTTTTGTTCTTTCTTCGATTTGCGGTTGCGCTTCAAAAACTCCTTCGCCAAAGTGAGGTAGTTCACCGCACCCGTAGCCGTTGCGTCGTAGAGCATTACGGGCTTGCCGTGCGAAGGTGCCTCGCCGAGGCGGATGTTGCGCTGGATGACGGTATCGAATGCCAACTCGCCGAAGTGCTCGCGCACCTCTGTTGCCACCTGATTGTTCAGGCGGTTACGCATATACATCGTCAGCACGAAGCCCTCGATGTCGAGGTCGGGGTTCAAGCCGCTCTTGACGATTTTGATTGTGTTGAGCAACTTGCTCAATCCCTCCAGCGCCAGATACTCACACTGTACGGGGATAAGCACCGTGTCGGCAGCCGTGAGGATGTTTACGGTGGTGTAGCCCAGCGAAGGCGAGCAGTCGATGAAGATATAGTCGTACTTGTCGCGAATAGGCTCCAGGATGTTCTTCATCACAAAGTGTGCATTCTCCATATTTGGCAACTCCTTGTCGGCAGCCACCAACTGGATGCTCGAAGGCAACACCCACAACTTCTTGATATCGGGGCTCTGGAGGATAACCTCTTCGGCACGCTTTTCGCCAATGATACACTCGAAGATGCCCTCAAGGTCGGTGTCAAAACCCAATCCCGAGGTTGCGTTTGCCTGTGGGTCGGCATCCAAAAGGAGCACCTTCTTGCCCAGCAGGGCGAGCGATGCTGCGAGGTTGATTGCGGTGGTAGTCTTGCCTACGCCGCCTTTCTGGTTTGCTAATGCAATTACTTTCGACATCTGTGGTCTATTCTCTTAAATGTTTATCAATCTTTCAGTTGCCCCTCTCTACGAGAGGCGTTCCCCGTTAGGGTAGGGGATATAATCGGACAAAATTAGTGAAATTAAATTAAATAAAACAATGGTTTGCGAAAAATGATTAACTTTGTGGAGCGTAAAAACGAAAATAGCAGAAAATTTATGGCAGATAATACTCAAAATATGACTGAAAACACCACGCCCGTAGCCCAGGCGCAAGCCCCCGTCGAGGTGGTGGAGAACACCCCCTCAAACACCCCTTCAAATGATGCGGAAGGCGAGGCGAAAAATTCAGCAGAAAACACCCCCTCGACAAACCTTGAAAACACCCCTTTCTTGGAAGAAATTTTGCCCCAGAAAAGGGCGGGCTGGTATGACGCTCTGGTGATACTCCTGCTGTTCAATCTGGCGCAGGTTGTGGGTGGCGCTTTGTGTGGTTTTCTTGCTCCCAAAATCGGCATGGAACTACCCACCGAGATAATGCGTGAAAGCGTTGATAGCGAGGTTGTTGAGTATGTCCGTTTCTTGCAGTCGCGAATGGTTGCCGTAAGTCTCTTTTTGGGTATGATTATCGGCCTTCCGCTGGTTGCCTGGTACACCCGTTTGCGAGGCGTTAAGCCCTCGATTTCTTTCCGCCGACCAGGCTGGGCGACATCGTTCCGTCTGCTCTGCGGTTACCTGCTTTTGTGGTGCATCACAATCGCCGCAGAACCCCTCTCTGAAATGTTGCCTGGCGACCAGAGTATGCTCGGTGGCGGAGGCTGGCTTTTGGTCTCTGCGGTGCTGCTCGCGCCGATATTCGAGGAGGTTGTTTTTCGTGGCTATATTGCGGGTCTTTTGAAGTCGGCGTATGGCGGTTTGGTGGCGTGGTTGCTCTCGTCACTGATTTTCGGCGTCGTGCACTTCTATCCCTCTGTGATTCTGACCGCTACGCTCTCGGGTCTGGTGCTCGGCTTCTTCTATCTTCGCTACCGCTCGCTGGTGATGGTCATCCTCTTGCATGCGATGAACAACATCACCGCCTGCTTCCTCCTGACGGTTGATTTGAACGAGGTCACACTGCGCGATTTGGTGGGCGAGGGCACGCTCTACTGGTGCATCTATGTGGGGTGCGTAATCATCTCTTTGCTCTCACTTTCGCGTATGGCGGTGGTGGTGAGTCGCATCAAAAGAGAGAATATTGCATCTAAAAAGTAATAATATCAGAAAAAACTGCGTTAGTTTCGCGTAAAAACCCTATCTTTGCCAATTATTATGCGTAATACGGTAAAAATATCAATTCTGCTGCTCGCCTTTATGGCGATGTCGTGTCGCGAGTTGCCCGACTATCTGGTGGGTGACAATGTCGTTGCGCGTGTTGGTCGTGAGGACCTTACGCGTGAGGATATTGCCCAACTCATTCCTGCTGGCGTGACGGGCGAGGACTCGGTGGCGTTTGCGAAGGCTTGTGTCGATAAGTGGTTTGTGCGCCAACTCAAGATTGAGGAGGCCGAGGCTCTCTTCCCAGAGTCGGAGCACGACATTGAGAAACTGGTGGAGGACTACCGCCAGTCGTTGCTCACCTCGCGTGTTGATCAGTACTACATCGACAAGCAGATGGACAAGACGGTGACCGACGAACAGGTTGCCGAGTACTACAACGCCCACAAGGCAGATTTCACGCTCGACCGCACTTTGGTGAAGGGTCGTGTTTTGCGTTTTGATGCGGCATATCGTCAGAGCAAGAAACTCAAGGAGCAGATGCAGATGGCGGCTACTTCGGCCGATGCCGAAAAGACCTTCTCGGATGTCTGCGAGAAGCAGGGTTTTCAACTCATAGATAACCGCTCGGAGTGGATTAACTTCTCGGATTTCCTTGCCAACCTGCCAGTCCTGGCGGCGAAGGATAACGAGCCTCTGCTCGATAAGTTGGGCATCCAGGAGATGAAGATGGGTAAGGACTCCTATTACTTCGACTTCACATCCGTATGTCGCAAGGGCAATGTCGCTCCGCTGGAGGTGGTGGCTGACAACATCCGCCGCATCCTTCTCACACGCCGTCGTGCCGAGGTCATCAAGCAGCACGAGGAGCAGATTTTCCAGTCGGCACAGGCCGAGGGTCGTCTGCGTCGCTTTGGCGAGGAGGCCGTTGAGCAGCCCGACAGTTTACAGTAACGAAGAGTATTAAAAAGTAAAGAATATATGTTGAAAAAGTGTATTTTGGCAATGTGGGTAGTGGCGTTGGGCGCCTCTGCTTTTGCATTTGCCGACAAGCGACAGGTGGTGCTTGACCGTGTTGTCGCTGTTGTAGGTGGTTCATCTATCCTCTACTCGGAGGTGTCGCAGATGGCACAGCAACTCGTTGAGCAGCGTCGCGCGCAGGGCTACACATCTGACCGTGACCCTATGAACGAGGGTTTGGAGGAGTTGATGAAGCAGAAGTTGCTCTACAATCAGGCTCTGATTGACTCTGTCGTAGATGGTGCCGATGGTAACATCGAGGCGCAGGTTGAGAGTATGTTGCAGCAGATGATTGCCGAGGCGGGCTCTGTGAAGGATTTGGAGATTCGCGAGCATATGCCTCTGTTCAACTACCGCGACATTATGCGTCAGCAGGTCAAGGAGCAGTATTACGCGCAGGAGATGCGTATGGATATTGTTAAGAATGTGGTAGTTACCCCAGGTGAGGTGGAGCGTTACTATAACCAACTCACCGAGGAGGAGAAGCCACTCGTTCCCGAGCAGTTTGTCTATGCCCACATCGTCCGTTTCCCAGCATCGCAGGAGGAGGCGAAGCGCCGTACTCGCGAGCGTCTGCTCGATATGCGTGAGCGCATCATCTCGGGCAAGTCATCAATGGCTGTGTTGGCTCGCACCTACTCGCAGGACCCAGGTTCAGCGATGAAGGGTGGTGAGTATCCTCCAGGACCATTGACCAACCTCACAGCACCTTTCGCCGAGGCGTTGGCAAAACTCAAGCCAGGTCAGATTTCCGAGGTTGTGGAGTCAATGTATGGTTTCCACATCATCGAACTTATCGACGAGCCAAAGAACGGAATGTACCACTATCGTCACATCCTTCTCAAGCCTGTCTATACCATCGAGGAGGAGAACGAGCCTTTGAAGTTCCTCGATAGCCTCTCGACCGTAATCAAGGCCGACTCAATCACCTTCGAGGCGGCGGCTATGGCTCACTCGCAGGACGATTTGACCAAGATGAACGGCGGTCTGGTGACTAACCACGACCTTCTCATCCGTTTCAATGCGAACAATGTGAAATACACTGCTACGAAGTTCCGTCGTGAGGACTTCAGCGACAAGCAGCAGGATTATATGAACCTCATCACAATGAAGGAGGGTGATGTATCTTCGGCATTCGTTACAACCGACATCAACGGTAATGTCATCAGCAAGATTGTGAAGATGCTCAAGATTATCCCTACCCACTCGGCTTCGATGGAGGAGGACTACATCACCATCGAGGAGATGGCCCTTACCGAGAAGAAGAACGAGGTCTTCGACAAGTGGATGCGAGAGAAGATTGACGGACTCTATGTCCACATCGACCCCGACTTCCGCGAGGGTGAGTTCGAGTATGATAATTGGGTGAAATAAAGTCAGTTAAGGTGCGTCGTATAATCTCTACATTGCTGGTCGTTGTGGCGTTCGTCGGCATCCTCTGCGCGCAGGGGATGGTCACCCGTCACACCCTGCCTCAACCTGCGTCGGTGGTCGATACGCTCAAGCAGGCTCGCCGTGCGAGTGCTGCCGATGCTGCTCCCCGTAAGCGCAAGGTCGATTATATGGCCGACCTGGTGAAGCCCTATAACAACACGCAGGACAGTGTCATCTATCTCGTTGGCGACTTCGCGGCACATCACAACGGCGCAGTCATCTGGTGCGATAGTGCAGTGCGATATAGCGACACAAAGTGGGGTTTCTTCTCACGCGTTGTTATCAATCAGGACTCCATCTTCATCTATGGCGATAGCGCTATCTACGATGGCGAGGCGGCTCACGCCGAGATTTACGCCCCCATCGTCAAGGTGGTGGATGGCGATGCGCTGCTCTACACCTATAACTTCAGTTTCAATACCGAGACTCGCGTGGGTCGCTACACCGATGGTGGTGTGCTTGTTCACGACGATAATATCCTGGAGTCGTTGCGTGGTTACTACGACGCGCAGGAGCACAATGTGATTTGTGTCGATCAGGTCGAGGTGCACGGCGCCGATTATGACCTTAAGACCGACTCAATCATCTACAACACCCAGAGTGAGTTCGCTCGCTTCTTCACCAATAGCGAAATCTGGAATGTCGATGGCGAGTACCTCTCGGCTGATGAGGGTTACTACGACCGCTCGCAGGAACTCTATATGGTCACTCGCAACGGCTACCTCCTCACCGAGGAGCAGGAGTTGTGGGGTGACACCCTGGAGTACCACCGTATGGCGGAGCGCATCGTGGCGCGAAGCAACATCCAGATGGATGACATCAAGAACAAGATGATGGCATTTGGCGACTTTGCCGAGTACTGGCAGGCGGAGGGCAATGCTCTGCTCACGCGTCGTGCCGCAGCCATCAGTTACGATACATCGCAGAGCGACAGCGTATTTATGTCTGCCGACACTGTTTGGATGCTCACCGTTGAGCCTACACCTCACAAGTTCATCCCACCGATGCCAGCCGACTCTTCAACCGTCGCTCCAAGCAATAATAATGGTATGTTGGGCTTTACTCCGCCCCCTCCCTCAATGATGCAGGGCGCGGGTGGTAATATCCTTTCCTCAACACCACCTCCCCCAGGCGTAACACCGCCTACAAATTTAACTCCTCCCGCAGGCGTAACACCACCAGCAGGTGTGACCCCTCCAAGTGGCAATGCAAACGCAGGCCAGCAGCCTGCACCTGATATCAAGGCGCCCGAGGCGGCAGCGCCTATCGTTGAGCCATCGGCCGATAGCCTTCGCCTGATTGACTCCATTGCACAACTCCCTCCCAAGCAGCAGAAGGAGTACTACGCTGCCCTTGCAAAGGCCGAGGCGGAGCGCGTGAAGATGGAGCGCAAGCGCGAGAAGGCTCGTGCCCGCAAGATTTTGCTTGACTCAATCGCTATGGTGCGTCAGGCGAAGATTAACGAGCAGTTGGAGGCGGCCCGTCAGAAGGAGTTGGAGCGCATCGTTCAGGACTCTATCCGTCGTGCCGAGCGCCGCGCGAAACTCGTTGCGAAGGGTCGCGATGTGTCGGCTCTCGACCTTGAGGATAGCCTTGCTATGGCGCGTAATGCCCGCATTCGTGGCGAGATAGCGCGTGATACGGTCAAGAGCGACAGCGTGGTAAATGACGCCCCCGTTGCTGATGATGAGAAGAAGTTTGAGGAGCCAGTAGATCCAAATGCTGGCGATACGGTAGCCTACCGCGTGATTAAGGCCTACCGCAATGTGAAGATGTACCGCTCGGATGCCCAGATGGTCTGCGACTCTCTGGTGAGCAACTCGCGCGACTCCATCATCCACCTCTTCATCGAGCCCGTGATGTGGAATCAGGCAAACCAACTCTCGTCGGAGCAGGTTGATGTGTATAGCAGCAATAGTAAACTTGAGCGTGCCGAGTTTGTCGGTGACCCGATTATGATTGCCGAGATTGATACCGCTTATTATAATCAGGTGGCGGGCAAGGCTATGACCGCTCTGTTTAAGGATAACGAGATTTACCGCAACGATGTGGATGGCAATGTGCAGACCATCTACTTCCGCACCGAGTCCGAGGATTCGCCTCTGGTGGTCGAGATGACCTATCTTGAGAGTGCGTCGGCGTCGTTCTTTATCGAGAATCAGCAGTTGGTGGGCATCACCTACCGCAACGAGGTGCCATTCTCGATGTATCCCCTGGCACTTATCCCCGCCTCGCAGCCTACACGCTTGCAGAACTTCAAGTGGGTGCCCGAGTTACGCCCTACGCGCAATACTATTTTCAACCACACGCTTCGCCCAACCGAGCGCGAGGAGCGCCAGAAGCGCCGTCGCCCAACATTCTCTATCGTGAGTATGATGGATAGACATAAGGAGCGCCTGATGTTGAGTGGCGAGTGGACCGACCGCGAGGATCAACTCACGCCCGAACTTATCGAGTGGCGCGAGCGTCACCGCGAGAAGTAGCAGTTTGGCCACGCCTTTCGGGGTGTGGTTTTTTATTGCAAGGGGCGAAATAGAAATAGGGTAGTGGTATAGTAATAAATCAGTTACGCCGCCCACTCCTTGCCCTGAGAGATATTTGGCGAAAAAAGTGCGAAAAATATTTGGTCAAATGGAATTTGTTTTCTACTTTTGCACCGCTCAAGAGTTGAGATGATGCTGTTGTAGCTCAGTGGTAGAGCACTTCCTTGGTAAGGAAGAGGTCGTCAGTTCAAGCCTGCTCAACAGCTCACGAAAAGCAAGTGCCGCCTTTAGGGGGCACTTGTTTTTTGTATATTTGAAAGCGCCCCGCGGAGCGGACAGGCAAGGCAGAGCGAAGCGGCAGCCAAGCCTGATTAACAACCTACGAACACCAAAACCAAATCCAACCAAAAAATTAAAGGGAGGACAACCATCCTCCCTTTTTCGTTTCATTATCCCTCATTATCGAAGGTTCATCACCTCATTAATGCCCAGCGCCGAGTACATCTGCTGCAACTCCTCATCCGAGCGGTCGGAGACTACCAGCAGGCGGTCACCCACCATCAGTTCGGTGTTGCCGCGTGGCACAAAGTAGGCATCGTTACGCGAAATCATCACAACGAGAGTGTTGTCGGCAATATCTATGTCGCGCAGTGTGCAACCCTTCGCTAGCATCGCATCAGTCACGCCAATCTCCGAGAAGTTACTCTTTATCGAGTCGGGAATACCCACCTTAAAGAGCGGCTCTCTCTCCTCGTATGCCAGTCCCAGCCAGTTCGCCATAGAACTCACCGTTGTGCCCTGAATAAGCAGCGAGAGTAGCGTACCCATAAATACTACATTAAATATAAGGTTGCCGTTGTCTATGCCCGCCACGATAGGGTAGGTGGCGAAGATGATAGGCACAGCACCGCGCAGACCCACCCACGAGATGTAGAGTCGCGCCTTGGTCGAGAATCGGCGGAATGGCGCAAGGCAGGCAAATACCGCCACAGGACGCGCCACAAATATCAGGAATATAGCCACCGCGCCACCCAGCAGCAATACCTCGGGCTGCAACAACTCATCAAGATTAACCAACAGACCAATCGTGAGGAACAGCACAATCTGCGCCAGCCAGGTGAAACCATCGAAGAATGTATTTAGGTTCGAGCGATGCACCAACTTGCTGTTTCCCACCACCAAACCAGTGATATATACCGCCAGGTATCCGTTACCCCACACCAGCGAGGTGAACGAGAACGAGAAGAACACAAACGCCAGCAGAAAGACCGAGTAGAGCGAAGGGTTGTTCTTGATGTTGATGCGGTTGATGGCAAATACCGCCAGGCGACCAATGCCGTAGCCCAGACCGCTACCCACCAGCATCTGCACAAAGAACTTCACGATGCTCTGACCCACCGTCGCCGCCTCGCCCGAGGTCGAGAGAGCCGACACCAGCACGATTGTGAGCATATACGCCATAGGGTCGTTACTACCGCTCTCCAACTCCAGCATAGGGCGCAGATTCTGCATCAATCCCTGCTTCTTGCTTCGCAGGATAGAGAATACCGACGCCGAGTCCGTCGAGGACATCGTAGCCGCCAAGAGCAGAGCCACGGGGAAACTCATCGCAAGACCCACCCACGACGAGAAGAAGTAGATGAAACCACCCAGCAGGCACGCCGTCATCGCCACGCCCAGTGTCGCAAGCGTCACGCCTGGCGCGAGGATAGGTTTGATTTCAAGGAATTTGGTATCCATACCACCCGAAAAGAGGATGATACACAATGCCAGCATACCGAGGAACTGCGTCAATTCAAACGAGTCGAACGATATGAAGTGCCAGCCAAAAATCATACCCACGCCGAGGAAGAGCAGCAGCGCCGGCGCACCAAACTTATACGCCAACTTACCTGCCACCACCGCCACGAAGAGCAATGCTGCCCAAACCAATAAAATATTTTCCGATAAACTCATTTTTCTTCTACTTTCCGAAGCCCTGCCGACGGCCTTCGGTTATTCAACAATTTTTATTTCGCCCACGGGCACCATCTCCCAATCGACACTCTCGAATGTCTGTGCGGCAGTGAACTTTCCGTGTGGCGAGGTGTATATCTCCACCACCAGAGCCGACACCCCATCCGATGGAACACCGCGCAAGGTAGTAAAATCTCCTTTACCAACCAACTCCAAAACCGTCGTTTTTTGGTCTTTATTGAATTTTAACTCCTCTCTGCGCAGGAAGCATCCATCCTCCTTGTGGTATGGCGCGAGGCTCTTTCCGCTCAATCGCGAAGCCAGCATAGCACCGCCCACCATTATGCCCACCCAGCCAAAGAGCACAAGCGCTGATTTCAGGTTAGGCATATCATAACCCGCTAACACCCATATATTTACCGCTACCATCGCCGCGCCCGCCAATGTTATCATCAAGGGCATTGCTATCGGTTTGCGTCGTGGTTGAATCTTTCCATCGGGCAAGGCATACAACGCCTCGCACATATCATATTTAGCCATAATTTTCTCAACTTTTTTTACGAATAGATTTGGCACTATTGCCATAATTTTAACACAAATAATCGCACTCCCCTCTGCACAATCTTTGTGCAAAGAGAATACATTTTTCGCTAAAAAAGTTGTTGGCTAAATTCGTAGGCGACAGAGCGTGTGTAGGTAATAGACAACACTCTGCAACGCCGTCTGGATGTTATAGTTGAAGATATTTGTCGCGTGCCCCTGATGATAGCCAGTGCTCGCGTGATGCTGCTCCTTGGGGATGTTGTGTCGGCGCGAACTCTGCTGCGAGGTGCTACGCGACTGCTGCGCTACGGGCGAAAAATCGGTTGCCGTGCGGAAAATGTCGTTGCCGTACTCCTTCAGTAGGTTGCGCTCCGTCTCGCCCCTTGTAGCCTCAACAAACGATGCCTCCACCTTGCGTACACACTCCGACGCAGAGTCGCTCATCCAACCGCAAAGGCCGAATGTGAGGGCTACAACTATGGCAAGCAAATATCGTTTCATTGAGTTCGTTTGGCGCTTTACTGTGGCAGGAATGTG
>JAEIGA010009785.1_pt1 | contig 14520 bp, 13 predicted proteins | sample 9270691 | NCBI WGS metagenome assembly JAEIGA01 (sample SAMN17057246, study PRJNA624740) | gut metagenome | biome: biome; isolation source: fecal sample | host: Bos grunniens | place: China: Xizang | collected 2019 | reverse complement strand
AGTCTCATCAAAGAGGAAGTGGACGAGGATGATATCGCCGAGATTGTGGCTCGTTGGACAGGTATTCCTGTGACCAAGATGATGCAATCCGAGCGAGATAAACTCCTGCATTTGGAGGAGGAGTTACACAAGCGTGTCGTGGGTCAAGATGAAGCTATTCAGGCAGTTAGCGATGCCATTCGTCGTTCTCGTGCAGGCTTGCAAGACCCTAAACGCCCTATCGGTTCGTTTATCTTCTTAGGTACTACGGGTGTGGGTAAGACGGAGTTGGCGAAAGCGCTAGCGGAGTATCTCTTCGACGACGAGAATATGATGACCCGCATCGATATGTCGGAGTATCAGGAGAAGTTCGCTGCCACCCGTCTGATTGGTGCGCCTCCAGGATATGTGGGCTATGACGAGGGCGGACAATTGACCGAAGCCATCCGCCGCAAACCTTATAGCGTGGTGCTCTTTGATGAGATTGAGAAGGCACACCCCGATGTGTTCAATGTGCTCCTCCAGGTTCTTGATGATGGTCGTTTGACGGACAACAAAGGCCGCACGGTGAACTTCAAGAATACCTTGATCATCTTCACTTCTAACCTCGGTAGCCAACTCATCCGCGAGAACGAGGAGCAAGGTATTGATCACGAGAAGACGAGCCAGCAAGTGCTGGAGTTGTTGAAGCAAACGATTCGCCCTGAGTTCCTCAACCGCATTGATGAGACGATTATGTTTACTCCGCTCAATGAGAAACAGATTCGTGATATTGTGTCAATGCAGATTGCAGATGTGCATAAGATGTTGATGAATAGTGGAATAGATTTGCGAGTAACGGATGATGCGATTGATTATATCGCACAAGAAGGTTACGATCCACAGTTCGGCGCTCGTCCTGTGAAGCGTGCATTGCAGCGCCTCGTGCTCAACGAACTCAGCAAAGCCATCATCGCAGGCAAGGTCAATCATCAGCAACCTGTGATCGTCACCCTCCGCGATGGCGAATTGCAGTTTGAAAACTGAGTGTAATCTTTAATCATGGGATAAGTAAGTGATATAAATCACGTACTAAATCTCATAGTAATCACATAGTGAAAATAGCTAGCTACGTTTACTTATCCCAATAGATATATTGCTTGGAGCTGACTTGTTTGGCTGCAGGTTCAACGATGAAAGTGGGGGTCTCCTTGTCCCAACTCTGACGATGACCATTCACGGAGTCTTGAACGAAATGTTGGACATTCTCTGCCCATTGCAACCAATAACGGGTATCGGAACATTGTGCATCAATGTGTGAGAATTCTTGATATCGTGTCTGACGACCTATAATATTATTGTGCAAGTCCATAAAATGGTCGCAAGGAGCATTAGGGGCTTTCCATTCCCAAAATACATCCATAATAGCGTATGAGAGCCAATCGCCTACATAGGTGCGCAAAAGTACATTAACATATATGTGCTTGAACGCATCTCCCGGACGACCATTATTGGTGGCATCGCCGTAGTAATAATATGCTAGTTTTTCAGCGCGAGCTTTGCTTTGCAATACGCGGTAGAATATACGTGGTCCACGCCATAATAGCATGGTTAGCAAGACGTTTTCTTCTTCAAAACCTGTGATATTGAGTGTGTCAAACGCTTCGCGTGTTAGAGGTTTTGGACTGTGAACTAGTGACTGCAAAGTCTCCCAGTCGGCTTGCTCTTGCGGAGTGAATGCCATGAGTTGAATTTCCTCGGCTAGGGTGAGGGAGTCAAGGTAGAGATATAGATTGGTTGCGCCTGTGGATTGTTGCTCAATAGATTGGGGCAGAGTTCCTATTGATGTTGAGGCGAAAGATATTTCTTCTCTTTGGGGAGCAAAGAGTGTGGGGCGCTGTTTGGAGTCTTCGAGCAAGCGGTCGGTTATAGTGCATAAACGATTAATATATCCTTTGTATGCTTTTTCTGGATAGAGGCGAATGAGCTCTTGCTCTATATATTCCGCAATATTTTGCTTCTGTTGCAATAAGCTATCTGCTTCCCACTGTGCACCTAGTACATATAGAGCTTCTGCAGGGAATGTAGGGATAGTGGTGGTGTCCGGAGTCTGGTGTCGAGGGGTGGACACTGGAAGGGAGTGAGATGTGCGGCACCCCACTAATGCTAGGCATAATATGATCCAAATAAATTTGCGCATTAAAGTTATTTCTTCTTTAATACTATCCACAAGATGATAGGTGCACCAAAGAGGGCACTCACTGTGGATATAGGTAGTGAATAGGTGCCAAGATTGCAGAGAATATCGCAGACAAGCAGGATATTCGCTCCGATAAGTGCGCTAGCAGGTACAGTTATGCGGTGGTTGCTGGTTGCAAAAATACCGCGTGCAATATGCGGAACTGCTACACCGATAAAGGCTATTGGTCCACAGAAAGCAGTAATGCTACCAGCCAATAAACATGATGCTAATACCATCATCCAACGGGTGCGTTCTACGTTAATTCCTAACCCACGTGCATAGTCTTCACCTAATAGCAGACCGTTGAGCGGTTTGATGAGTATTAGGACAATGATAAAAGCTATAGCGATGCCAATGGAAAGCATAGGTAGTTCGTTCCAACTAATACCGCTTAAAGATCCTAAAGTCCATACAATAAATAGTTTAAGCGAATCTGGGTTGGCGAAGTTTTGAATCATATTTACCAATGCTCCTGCGATATTACCCACCATCATGCCCACAATCAATAATGTGACATTGCTGCGGATATGCTTGGCAATGAGCATCACTAGCAACATCGTCAGTATGCTACCAAGGATGGCGGCGGCGATAAGGCTGTTAGGCGATGAGGCGAGAATGCGAAGAGGCGAGATGGTCATGGTTCCAAGCATTGTTACCAAAGCTACGCCGAGGCTAGCGCCTGAAGATACACCCAAGATGTATGGTCCTGCAAGTGGGTTGCGAAAGAGTGTTTGCATCATCAATCCCGCTACAGAAAGCGATGTGCCAGCTAGGATGGCGGTAATCATTTTAGGCAAGCGAAGTTGCATGATGATTTGCTTGTTTGTAGGAGATAACTGTATCATATCCCATGGCAATATCCATACGGAACCATTACACACATTGAGTAGTGCGAGGATGAATAGTAATGCGGAGAGTGCTAGAAATATGCAAGTGTTTCTTTTCATTTCGGCCGCAAAGGTACAATAAAAAAAGCTCATATGCAAGTAAAACGGCGGAAAGTTTAGTTTTATCCCGTTTTTACCAGCATATGAGCTGTGAGAGAATACCTGCAAGTGCTTTTATCTGCTGAAGTAATAGCGAGATTTATGCATCGTGCGTTATTTAGGTCAGATTACTTGTTTCGTTGGTGTACGTACACTTGTTTTGCTCTGTTGTACTGGGTTGGCGTAATAATATTCCATTCATGCAAGATGTCCATGCCTTTCATGCAAAGATCCAAGACTAAATCGTAGGCAACCGGGATTTGACAGGTAGCTGTACCCTTGTTGTGTTTAAGTGTCCATTGGGTATGAGTGTTATCCACTTCGGTAACACTGGCTGCTACTGGTTTGACAACATAGCTGTTGTCGTCAATAGTTGTGGTTACTTCTACTTGCATCTCTTCGGGGATAGTAGTAGACATTGTACGATTTTTAGCGAAACTGTTAAGGCTGGTAGCGATGACGAGCATCATAAAAAAATACTTTTTCATAAAATTTAGGTTTTAATAATTAATGAATGTTTTGGTTTATTAAATTGTTTATTGATTGGTAGTGATTTTCAATACACGATTCGTATTGTCAATCTCTATTTTTCCTAATTGTTGTAGGACTGTTTGTCCTAATAAAAGTGGTGCATTTTGACTCTCTACTACAGAGGCGCGTACGTCATTGAGAACCAGTCCGCCAAACTTGATCTCTTTCAAGATGATGGTTGTTCCGATTGATATGCTACCATTGGCTACTTGGTATGCTTTTTTACCGACTACATCACGTTGTTTTAGGTAACCATTTTTGTACATAAAATTAGCTTCTACTTGAGAGATAGTGACATCACTAGCGCCTGTGTCAAAAATAAAATTTAGCGGCAGATTATTGATGGTGCAATCTACTTTAGTAACGCCATTGGCTGCTGTGAAAGGAATTTCTACAACTCTTTCTTCGCTACTAGTTGAAGTACCTTGTTCGTTAAATTTACGTACTCGTTCAGTTACTTTATTCTCATAGGATTGTAGTAGATTGTCAAGGCGCTCTCCTCGGAGGGCATTCCAGTCAGGGTCAAGACGTATATGATTGAATCTATTCCAACCATCGTTTAATTCTTCTTCTAATAGTTTAAAGGCTAATTCTGTTTCTCCTATTAAGCTATAAACACATGCAATATTATAACGTTCTGTGTGGTAGATAGTGTCTGTGTGTAATATACTATCAACTTTGGTACGAGCTTGTTCGGTTTGACCTAGGTGTACCATGGCAAATACCTGTTCAATTTCGCCTTCAGCACTTGTTAGTAGTCGTTCAAAATCTTTATTGGCTTTTGTTTTTTCGTTATTGAGTGAGTATGCGTAAGCTCGTTTGAAACGTGCATAGTGGTTTGTTGATCTTATTGCCAGTGCAGTACTATAATCATCGGCGGCTTTGATATAGTCTTGAGTATCAAAGTATAGATCAGCGCGTGTTAGGAGCATTTGTTCATTGTCTGGGTGTTGAGAAACAAGTTGTGTTGCAAGTGCGATAGCTTCATTGAAACGGGTTAATTCGCTATATATATGAATCTTTTGCAATGAATAATCTATTTCGGTTGTGTCTGCTTCGTAGGCTTTATCAATAAAGAATAGGGCGTTTTCCCAATCTCCAAGATCTTGGTATAAATCTGAATGTATATAATCGTAGTATGGATCGGCATCTAGAGTTTTGATATCTTTAATAATTGCAATAGCTTCTTCGTATAGATTCAGGTGACGATAAATACCCATAAGATAGAATTTCCATTCGATTACACTAGGATTTTTGGCCACTTGTACTTTCATACGTGGAAGTAACTCTTCTAGTAGTTCAGGGTTTTCAATGGTAATCATGTCAATAGCACCATCTTCAAAGTGTTCTTCTTTGAATGCTTCAATAATATGGTCTGCAGCATCTTCAAAGTGTTGTAATTTATTTTCTACTTTAGCTATACGTGAATATAAATAACTGCGTTCAGCCATGTTGTTGGCATATTCGTATAATTGTAATGCTTCGCTGTATTGTTTTTGTGCATAGTATACATCTGCAGCGAGTATGTATCCGTTGATGTAACCTGGTTCTTTGTGGATTAGTTTTTTAGAGTCGGCAAGTGCTAGTTCATGTTGGTCTAATAATATATAGATATATGCTCTCTGTTCTAGCCATTTGGGGTTGTTAGGTTCTGTTTTAATAGCTTTTGTTATATAGTCAATGGCTACTGTGGTGTCATTTAATTCCAGGTAAATATTAGCTAGTGCATAGTAAGACCAAGCATTATAATATTTGTCTGATTTTGGTAAAAACTTTAATGCTTTGTTAAGCATGGAAATAGCTTCTCCAATCTCGTCTCTGTTTTTTTCTACTGAAGATAACCATGCATAGGCATATCCATTTTTGGGATTCTCTTCAAGTTCTAATAATAGATATTCTTCGCCTTCTTCGTAGTTGCCTTCACCAATGGCTTCAATACCGCGTTGATAGTTGTAAGATGTTGGGTTTTTAGCGCATACAGCAATTGCGCATGCTGCAACCAGCAGCAATGTAACAAAACGTTTCATAAAATTTGAAATTTTTAGGTTTAGTTAATGAGGTTTAGTATCGTAACGGATTATTCTTCTACTATGATTTCTTGTATAGGTGTGTTTAGGTTTTCTTGATTGACTTCGGTGCGGAATCGGTAAATACAAATAATATGTTTTTTTCTCAAGGCAAGTGTATTGTACTTTAGATAAGTATATCACCTGGTTAATGGTATAGGCCGTAATCAATGCAATACCAAAGATGCCTGTTGTAATGATTCTTTTTTTTCATAGTTGAAAGTAATATGGTTTAAAATTTACTTATTCCAAAATGGTTTCCAATATCCGTATGATACAGTTTTTAATTTTTTTGATTTTACTAAATCTACTGGTGCTACTACTTCCTGATCTAGTTTAAAACCACGTTCTTTAATGTGACGTTTTATCATGGGTAAGAATAAGCAATAGTAATCTTGCATTTCTTTGGGCTCGCTCAATAGTATTCCGTTATTAGCATACATTTCCCATACTAGCTCTGAACAATAATATTTCCCATTGTTAAATTGGAAATTCCGGTCGTATTTACCACCCAATGTGTAATCAAGTGTTAGGTCTTGCTTATCTTTTAGACGCATGACGCGATAGTGGTTTCCCATTATACCACGATTGATCCATTTATCCATAGGTGTTAATTCTACACCTCTTTCTGCTTCAAGTACATAAGGTTTACCGTCCTTCATAATGATAACTCCGCAATGTGAATATCGAGATAGGGTTCCTATTTGGATAGCAGTACTTTGGCTAGACTTTGATACATGAAAAATAACGTCACCATCTTGTGGATGGTAAGTGGCATTGCTGACCATATAATATATACCACGTGCTAGAAATACAGATACTAGAGATACAATGGTGATAATGGTAAGTAAAAAAAATTTCTTTTTCATTTTGAGTGGGGTTTAGGTTGTTAATAATTTTTAAGTTAGGTATAGTATGAATCCCTATGGGGGATAGGGGGATACCGAAATCGAATTGTTTTACCATCTGCAGAGGTGATGATTTCTTTGCGCATCTTACCCTCTGCTACCAAACGTTCCTTCTGGAGAAATGATTGCGTTTCGCAGCAACTTGTGCTTGCTCTCGCATAGGCATGTTTTAGTGTTGGTTTAGTGTGTAAGTTTGGGGTTAAGGTCTGTTTAATGGCAACGTTAGAACTCAAGGTTAAAGTTGCGACGGGTCTTGAATTGATGATAAGCCTCTTGGTTAAAACGATAGAGTGTAGGTGCGCGATGTGGCGTATTTGATTCTTTCATGCCGGTATCCTCTAAAATGCCTGTAGTTAGCATCTTTTTCATAAAGTTGCGGCGATCGAAGTGTACATCTAAAATGGCTTCGTATAGACGTTGTAATTGTGGAATGGTAAAAGTCTCTGGCAGTAATTCAAATCCCACTGGACGGAAATGTAGATCTTCTCGTAATCGGCGGTAGGCAACTCGTAGTATACGGTCGTGATCAAAAGCTAATGCTGGTACGCTATCTAAACGAAACCATCGTGCTTCAGCTGCATCATCAGCACCTCGTACATCTTGCATCGGTGTTAGAGCGTAGAAGGCTGTTGTGATTACACGTCCACGAGGGTCACGGTGTACGTCCGAAAAAACTCCAAATTGTTCCATATAAACTTCCTTGAAATTGGTTTCTTCCGTCAATTCGCGTTGGGCACATTGTGAGATAGTTTCGTTCATGCGAAGAAAACCGCCAGGAAAAGCCCATTTCCCTTTAAATGGTTCAATGCCACGTTTAACCAAAAGCACATTTAATGCTTGTCCATCAAATCCAAAAATTACAGAGTCAGCAGTCAATGCTGGGCGTTGATACTCATAGGCAAACCAGCCCTCTTCTGTCTTGCGATAATCAACTATTTCTCTTTGTTTTGCCATGATTTTAATTTCTTATTGTGTAATTTTTCCGCAAAGGTATATATATTTTTTTATTCTAACAAATTATTTTACATTTTTTGTGTAAAATGTGTATTTTTTACGCAAAAATGTATATTTTGTAAAATCAGATTTAGCAAAAAAGAAGGTTGTTGTGTTTTTGAAGAGTATTGATTATAAAAAAAGTCTAGGCTTTGACCTAGACTTTTTTTATCAAATTTTGTTTTTATTATAATCCCGCACATACTAGTGAGGCACCCAAAATAACGAAATAGTAAACCAATATGAAAATAGACAAACTAATTTTTGCTAAAGTTGACCATACGAGTGAGATAATGCTGAGTAATTTGGCATTTTTAGATGCTTTGTTTGCTTCTTCGTATTGTTGATAGGAATATGCAGTTGCTACTTTGTTGGAGTTTACAACAGCAAAAATACTTAAAATAAGAGGTACTAAGAAGCCTATGCCAAGTACCAATGAAACGATACTGATTGCCATTCGTGATTTTGGCATAACTGGTTGTGTGTTAGATGTAACTTGTGTCATAATAGTTGTTTTTAGAGGTTTGTATTTTGTTTTTTTCTAAAACTAGTGCAAAAGTATAACATTTTTTTTACTTATGCAAGAATTTAACAGAAAAAAAGTTAATATTGACTGTGTTTTTTAGAAAAAAACTGTATCAAATTTTGTTAAGTCAAATAAATGTATTACCTTTGCGAGTGATTGTAAAAATAACAATAATTTATTAATTCTTAAATTTTATATTATGCAAACAGCCTCTTACTATCGTAAACAGTCAAAAGAACTGCTAAAAGGTAATTGGGGAAGCGCGATAGGTGCGTCGCTAATTATGTATCTAATCTTATCGATTGTGAGTTGTACAGTGATAGGAACTCTATTTATTATGCCATTTTATCTTGCACTGATGTGTCTATTTTTGGAATTGGTGCGTGGAAAAAAAGTTGATTTTGTGAAAGATGTTTGGTCTTTAGGCGGGAAGAAATATGTACCATTTTTAGAGATGAGTGTAATAATATCTTTTATTCAACTAGCAATTTGGACTGTAGCGTATTGTGTTTATTTTATAATATTATTCCTGTCTTCTCTTGCAACGGCACTAAGTGGCGGTTTGGGTATACTTTTAACACTTCTAGCATGTATACCAATTATAATCGGTTTGATAATTTATTTTATTCTCTTGTATAAGTGGATGTTGCCTCAGTATATAAGTTTGGATGATTCTAAGTTGAATGGTTGGCAAGCATTGAAACTTAGTAGTAAGATGGTGAAAGGTAATTTTTGGAAACTTTTGTGGTTGCATATGTCAATAAATCTACTTCCTGCAGTGTTGTACTTGGTTATGGTATTTGTATTGTTGTTATTATCATTTTCTGTAATTGCGATGTTTGTTACTATACCAATGTTAATAATTGTTTCGTTAGCATATGTGGCGTTAATGATTGTGTATTATCAACCACGTACTTATGCTGCAATAGCATTGTTCTATGAGGATTTAAGAGCAGAGAGTCCATATGCTCTAGAAAAGGAGGAAGACGTTGTTGATCTTAAAGAGGAACCAAAAGTTCTTGCCGAAGTTGAAGCTGCGATAGAAGTAGAAGAAAAGTGATGACAATAGTATCTAACCAAGGATATTAACTACTTCCTTGGTTATAGATGGATAACTAAAAACAATATTCATGGTCTTTGAATCGTGAATATTGTTTTTTTTCTTGCATATTTCCAATTTTTGTTGTACCTTTGCACCAGTTTAAACTGGAGTAGTTTATTATGCTATTTAAATTCTAATTAGTATGACTATCCCAGCAGTAGAAGTTGTATTAAACTAATTATTCCCAATATGAAATCTGTTAAAGTGTTTTTGACCGATGTGGATGGTTGTATGACCGACGGAGGAATGTATTACTCTGAAAATGGCGATGAGTTTAAGAAATTTTGCGTCTACGACGGTATGGGTATTGTATTACTTCGCAAAGCTGGTATTCCTTGTGGTATATTGACAAGCGAGAATACGAATATAGGTTTGAAACGCGGCAAGAAACTGGGCCTAGAATATGTATATACCGGTGTAGGCCGTGTGGTGGATGGTGTGAAGATGACCAAGTTGGACGCTGCGAAAGAGATCTGCAAAGAGCTAGGCATCACATTGGAGAATGTCTGCTTTGTGGGTGACGATGTCAACGACCTTGACCTTCTCCAACATGCTGGCGTAGCCGCTTGTCCAGCGAATGCTATCCCTGAGGTAAAAGCCGTACCTGGCATCATCCATCTCACCAAAAAAGGTGGCGATGGCGCCATCCGCGAAATCTGTGAAATGATACTCGCAGCAAAAAACAATCCTGAACAACTCTGAACTTCTGAACAGCCCGCAGGGCGTCTGAACACTATAAAACAATGTACAACATCGCTGTCATATTAGCAGGAGGCATTGGGGCCCGAGTGGGAGGTAATACTCCTAAGCAACTATTGCCATTGCAAGATGGTAAGAGCGTCTTAGAGCACGCAGTAGATGCCTTTGAGCAATCGCCTTGTATCGACGAGGTATGCATTGTCATGCATCCTGACTATATCATGCATGCCGAGCAGATGCTCCTCTCCAACGCTTGGCAGAAAGTCCGCCACATCATCCCAGGCGGCAAAGAACGCTGGGAATCCAGTGTAAATGCTATCCGTGCCTTTACACCCTACACTCTACACCCTACACCAATAACCAACCTCCTCCTCCACGATGCGGCGCGTCCGTTTGTGAGCCAAGAGATCATTGCTCGTGTATGCGAAGCGCTCAAAGAACATGAGGCGGTAACGGTAGCTATCCCAAGCACCGACACAGTCTATGAGATGGTGGACGGCAAGGTTGCTCGTATCCCACAGCGCTCAACTATCATGCGTGCACAGACACCACAAGCCTTCCGCTTAGAGTTAATTGCAAAGGCATATACCAAAGCCTTAGGCGTGGAGAGTCTAAGTGCAGAAGCATGCGCAGAGGCTCATCTCCCCGCCACCGACGATTGTGGTATAGTGCATGAGCATATGCCTCAGGTGCCCATCTACATTGTAGAGGGCGAAGAACAAAACAAGAAAATAACATTCAAAGAAGATATATAACTCCATATGCAAGCAGTCATCTTAGCAGCAGGAATGGGTAAGCGCCTTGGCGATCTGACCAAAGGCAATACCAAATGTATGATTGAAGTAGGCAACGAAACACTCATCAGTCGTTTGTTGCACCAATTGGATAAGCAACCCATATCACGTATTGTATTGGTAGTCGGATATAAGGCACAAGAACTCAAAGACTATCTTGCCACGTTATCCATCAATACTCCTATTGAGTTTGTAGAGAATACCGTTTACGACCAAACCAATAATATCTACTCACTCTACCTCGCAAAAGATTATCTGACCAAAGAAGACACACTGCTCTTTGAGTCGGACCTGATCATGGAGGACGCTGTGATTGAGAAACTGCTGCAACATCCTTATCCAGACTTGGCATTGGTGGATAAGTACGAGAGTTGGATGGACGGCACAGTAGTCACTATTGACGACGAAAATCGTATCCAACGCTTTATTCCTAATAGCCAATTCAAATACGAAGAAATACCTTCTTACTACAAGACGGTTAATGTATATAAGTTCTCACAGCAGTTCTCTGCCAATATGTATGTGCCATTCTTGGAAGCATACTGCACAGCACTTGGCAAAAACGAATACTACGAACAGGTTCTCCGTGTGATCACCATGTTGGACAACTCTGGTATGCGTGCTTTGCCTCTTACAGGAGAGCAATGGTATGAGATTGACGACATACAAGACCTTGATATCGCAGAATCGATCTTCACAGATCGCCAATACGACCTATTATGCTCACGCTACGGCGGTTATTGGCGCTATCCACATATGCTGGACTTCTGCTATCTAGTCAATCCATATTTCCCTAACCAACGCTTGCGTGACGAACTATCCGCTAGCTTCAATCGCCTGTTGACCGAATATCCTTCGGGGCAACGAGTGAATAGCCTGCTGGCAGCCAAAGACTTTGGCGTAAAACAAGATTATATGGTAGTGGGCAACGGAGCTGCCGAACTCATCAAAGTACTCTTTGAACAGGTGCTTGGCAAAGTGGGTGTGGTGCGTCCAACATTTGAGGAATACCCCAATCGTATGATGCCTGAGCAGATTGTAGCATACGAGACTACTGCTCCAGACTTTTCTTATACGGCAGATGACTTGATGACCTATTTTGAGGATAAGAAGATATGGTCATTGGTGCTGATCAATCCCGACAATCCAACAGGCAACTATATCCCATATGCTGACTGCCTACGTCTAGCTCAATGGTGCCAGGAGCGCAATATTATATTCATCTTAGACGAGAGTTTTATAGACTTCTCTACCGAACACCCTACCTTCATCAGCAACGAAATATTGGAGCAATATAGCAACCTCGTAGTCATCAAGAGCATATCCAAGTCATACGGCGTACCTGGTTTGCGATTGGGCATATTGGCAACTTCCAATGCGATGCTTATGGCTAATCTTCGCCGCTCTGTTTCGATATGGAATATCAACTCTTTTGCAGAGTTCTTCCTGCAGATTTTGGGTAAATATGAGCGTCCGTACATACAAGCTATGGACGACTTCCGCATAGAGCGAACCCGCTTTGTTGGCGAATTGCAAGATATTGATTATCTGCGTGTCATCCCATCCGAGGCCAACTATTTACTTTGCGAGGTATTACCTCCACACACACCACGCGAATTGGCAATTCAACTACTCAAGAAGCACAATATCCTCATCAAGGATTGTACCTCCAAGTGCCATGCACCATACATACGCATAGCTGTTCGCGATACAGAGGATAACAACCAACTCATTGCTGCATTTAGAACATTATGAGACATATCACCAACGAAGCTATCATCCAATTAGGTATTTCTCCTGCACAATGTGTAGAGTGGGTGAGAGAAGCATTTTGCCTAAAATACGATGCACAACTGCCTCCTAAAATCAGTTTACATCCTCAAGGCAATGATTTCTTCAACACCATGCCTTGTCTATTGCCCAGCAATTATGACCGATTTGGTGTTAAAATCGTTTCTCGTATCGCTGGTAATAAACCTTCTTTACACTCTGATCTGTTGTTGTATAAAGCATCCACAGGAGAGATGTTATCATTTATGGATGCAGATTGGATTACCCAAATGCGCACTGGAGCAGTAGCGGCATTAGCCATACAGACGCTGCAATCATCCGTAGCCAATACCTATGCTTTTGTCGGATTAGGCAGTACTGCTGTAGCTACTATGCAGTGTCTTTTAGCCATTCTTCCCGCAGACCAAACTATCACCTGCAAACTACTCAGATACAAACAACAAGCTCAGCAGTTTGCTCAACTTTTTGCGGAACACACCCATGTGCACTTTGCCATAGTAGATAGTCACGAAGAATTAATCCAAGATTCGGATGTAGTCGTATCTGCCGTAACGGAAATGCCAACCCTCTTTTGCGAAAATAATGACTTATATAAGGAAGGTGTACTCCTTGTACCCATCCACACAAGAGGCTTCCAAAATTGCGATTTGTTCTTTGACCATATCTTTGCTGATGATACAGCTCATGTGTCTGGATTCAAATATTTTAGCCAATTTAAGCAGTTCAACGAACTCAGCGAAGTTCTGCTGAATCAGATTCCAGCTCGTCAATCTGATAAGGAACGAATTATCTCATACAACATAGGTCTAGGTTTACACGATATTTATTTTGCGCACCATATTTATGAGAGACTTGCTCGTTAAGATCGCCCTTCGTTTGGGTATTTACCAAGTGATTGTTGAATACATCAATCGTGTTAAGTTTGCCATCCAGTCGCGCCGTATGCGCAAGAATGGTTTGCAAATGCTTGATGCAGCTAACAAGGTGTTTGATGCTATGCACATACCGGCCTTCCTTACCTATGGAGCGCTCTTGGGTGCCTATCGTGACAAAGGCTTTATCTCTTATGATCCCGATATTGATTTAGGAGTATTGGCAGACCAAATACCTGTTGATTTGCACAAGCAAATGGCTAAGGCAGGTTTTCAATTGCACCGCCAAAGTGTACTGGCTAATGGCCAAGTCTTTGAAGAAACATATATCTATCGCAAACTGCACTTAGATATTTTCTATTATTTCCAAGAGGGCGAAGATTACTACAGCATCATTGCTCGCAAACATGAAACCAAAGAGTGGAAAGAAGCCAATGCTACAGATGGTTTCCCATGTGACCGCAGTTATGTACCTGCCTGCGATTTTGAAAAACGAGACTTTCTTGGGCTACAAGTATATATGCCGACTGATACAGACGGCTGGCTGCGTGCCATATACTCAGATTCGTATATGACACCTATCAAAAACTGGAATGCAAAAGACTATGTAACGCGTATCGTACACAGCAACGACCGCAGTTATAGACGCTTCTTCTAACTACCCAACAAACCCTTGGTTACATTCTTGCGGAAAAGGACCAACTTCCAGCCCTTTTTAGGTGCGCCCTGCAAAGTATAAAGACAAAGTAGCACCAATGTTCCGCACCATTTTACGCCTTCGGAGAGGAGGCGCTTGAAGTATTTACCCTTAGATATTGCGCGCGTGCGCATGCGTTCGCTACGACCTATCTGCAAGGTCAAACGATTGAAATAGTCTTCCTCTAACTTTGCCTGCGGAATACAGTGGTGGAGTACAGGAGTAGGCAAATAGAGCACACGCATGCCTAAGGACTTCATCTTATCAAAGATATCTTTTTCTTCGGATGCCAATAGCAAATTGCCTTTTCTGCCCAATTCAGTATTGAACAAGCCCACTTTATCAAACACCACTT
>JAEIGA010009784.1_pt1 | contig 14521 bp, 10 predicted proteins | sample 9270691 | NCBI WGS metagenome assembly JAEIGA01 (sample SAMN17057246, study PRJNA624740) | gut metagenome | biome: biome; isolation source: fecal sample | host: Bos grunniens | place: China: Xizang | collected 2019 | reverse complement strand
TGAATTAGGTATGTCTGTAGAAACTGTTCGTAATTTCTTTGGTGGACATAATTTCGAAAATGGACAAAGTGTTGGTATCCATTTGGAACCGGGACCTGATGGTGGTTTGGTTATGCTCGACGACACAACCGTTTTGGACAAGGCTTTACAAATTTTAGAAGAATCTGAGATCAAAGATACTCCACAAGAAGCATCAGAAGAAGCTTAATGATGTATAAGGTCATGGCTTTGAATTGCGATGCGTTTATACATTTTATGAATATATAAAAGGTCTTTCGTATGTTTAAACGTAGAGTCAGTAAGTTCATCGCAGAAAATTCATTGTTCAGTCCTCATCATAAAATCATAGTGGCACTAAGCGGCGGAGCCGATTCTGTGGCTCTGTTGCGTGTGCTACTCGAGTTGGGATACACTTGCGAGTGTGCCCATTGTAATTTTCATTTACGTGGCGAAGAATCCAAACGCGATGAATTGTTTGTTCGTCATCTCTGTAATAGCTTGTCAATCCCTTTAGACGTAGTAGATTTTGATACAAAAGCATATGCGCTACAAAATAAGTTGTCTATTGAAATGGCAGCTCGTGAGTTACGTTATACTTGGTTTGAACAATTGCGTAAGGAGAAAAATGCAGATGTTATAGCTGTTGCGCATCATCGTGATGACAGTGTCGAAACGTTCTTGTTAAATCTGATTCGTGGTACAGGCATCAACGGACTTAAAGGTATTTCACCCAAAAATGGAACGATTGTAAGACCTTTATTGCAGGAAAGTCGAAATAATGTGCTTGATTATTTGCAACATTTGCAACAAGCGTATGTTACAGATAGTACTAATCTGCAAGATGAATATATGCGTAATAAGATACGTTTGAATATTCTTCCTCTGATGCAGCAATTGAATCCATCAGTTAGTGAAAGCATTTTTGATACAGCTTCACGTTTGAGTGATGTTGCTGTATTATATAATAAAGTCGTACACGAAAATATAGCGCAAATATGTGAATATAAGGGTAAAGAAATATGGATTGATTTGGAAAGAATTAAGCATATAGATTCACTATTACCTTTAACTTCCCTTATGTTTGAACTGTTACATCCTTATGGTTTTAAAACCGCTCAAGTGAAGGATGTGTGTCATTCTATAGCTTCTCATTCAGGTAAACGGTTTCAGAGTGCAGATTGGGAATTACTTCGCGATAGAAGCCATTTAATTCTTCGTCCTTTAGTTTTGGATAATGTTTCCAAGCCTTATTTAACTTATGAAATAAAGGATATTACTCCAGATTTTGTGATACCTCGTGATAAACGAACTGCTTGTTTGGATGCAGATAAAGTTGGCCTACCGCTCGAATTGCGTCTTTGGCAACATGGCGATAAGTTCACTCCGTTGGGTATGAAAGGGAAAAAATTGGTCAGTGATTATTTGACTGACCGTAAATTCACTTTGTATCAGAAACAAAATCAATGGGTACTTTGTAATGACAAAGGTATAATATGGTTGGTTGGTGAACGTATAGACCATGCTTATCGAATAACAGAATCCTCAAAAAGAATTCTGATGATTCGATGTGATGGTGATAATTTGGAAACCTGATTTTATTTCGGTGCTTTTCTATACAAATAGATGGCTATAAAAGTGTAAAGAATATTGGGTATCCATACTGCTAAAACAGGAGGCGTATTTCCATTGATGGCAAAAGTCGCCGAAACTGTTTGGAAGAGAATGTATGAGAAACTTAAAGCCAATCCTATACCTAAATACAATCCTATTCCCCCTTTTACTTTACGCGAAGAGAGCGATACGCCAATAGCTGTTAATATAAATGCTGCGAATGACATGGCAATACGTTGGTGGTATTCAATCTCAAATTCCTTGATGTTGGCAAAACCTCGTCGTTTTTGTTTGGCTATGTACTCTTGTAACTCAGGACTGGTCATGGTTTGTTGTTGTCCTTTCATGATTAGAAAGTCCTGTGGCTCCATTTTTATGATTGAATCCAAACGTTCTCCTTTTGTGATGGTTTCTTTCATTCCATCCATTTCGCGTATCATGTAGTTCTTCAGCGTCCATTTGTGAACGGAAGTTGTGTCATAAGTGGCACTTCTTGCAGTCAAATGGGAAACAAGTTGTTTGTCTTCGAATTTGTCCAAAGAGAAACGGTAGGCTGTCTTATTATAATTTTCAAATCTTTCCATGTAAGCTATTACACCACTGTCTACCTCCAATTGCACGTTGCGCACATATTCTTGTTTCTTTTTTCTCTTATAGCGGTCTTCAAAATCCAGTCTGGTTATATTGCCTCTCGGAATGACATATGCTCCCAATCCATAAGTAACGATAGCGATGATAGCAGCCGAAATCATATAAGGGCGCATCAGTCTTTTGAAACTCATGCCTGTAGAGAACATGGCGATGATTTCGGAGTTTTCTGCTAATTTTGAGGTGAAGAAAATAACGGCAATAAATACAAACAAGGGACTGAACAGGTTCGAAAAATAAGGAACGAAGTTCATGTAGTAATCGAAGATAATCGCTTCCAGCGGTGCTTTGTTGTTGATGAACTTATCTATGTTCTCGTTTACATCAAAAACCACAGCAATACTGATAATCAAAGCTATAGCAAAGAAATATGTTCCCAAAAATTTCTTGATGATATACCAGTCGATTCGGCGTACCCACTTGTCCATTTCCATTTTCTTGGCAAGTGCAGCAGCCTTACTTTTCCATTGATTTGTAAACGACTTGGTTTTTTCTTTCAGACTTTTCATCCTTTTGTTTGATTATAATCGGGTGGACAATCGGTTTACCATCATAGGCTTCCATGTTGAGAAATCACCTGCAATGATATGCTTACGGGCTTCCTTTACAAGCCAAAGGTAGAAGGCTAAGTTATGGATGGAGGCAATTTGCATAGCCAATAGTTCTTGTGCATGGAACAGATGGCGTAAATAAGCACGGCTATACATGGTATCAACATACGATGCACCATCGGCTTCTATAGGAGAGAAGTCATTTTCCCATTTCTTGTTACGCATGTTCATGATACCGTCTTTGGTGAACAGCATTCCATTTCTTCCGTTACGAGTTGGCATTACACAGTCAAACATATCAACCCCTCTTTCTATGGCTTCCAATATGTTGATTGGGGTACCGACTCCCATCAGATAACGGGGTTTGTCTTTGGGGAGTATTTCATTGACTACCTCAATCATTTCATACATTTTATCGGTAGGTTCTCCTACGGCTAAGCCTCCAATAGCATTACCTTCCGCCCCTTTGGAAGCAATGTATTCTGCCGAACGTTTGCGAAGATCCGGATAAATACAGCCTTGCACAATCGGGAACAGAGCTTGGCTGTAACCATATTTAGGTTCTGTCTCATTGAAACGCTTGAAACAACGGTCCAACCAACGATGAGTCAGTTCCATGGACTTTTTGGCATATTGAAAGTCGGCTGTACCCGGAGTGCATTCGTCGAAAGCCATCATGATATCTGCACCGATGGTCCGTTCTATATCCATGACACCTTCCGGAGTGAAAAGATGTTTGGAACCATCGATGTGTGATCGGAATTCCACACCTTCTTCTTTCATTTTACGGATTCCCGACAAGGAAAAAACTTGAAAACCACCACTGTCTGTCAGCATAGGTCGGTCGAAACCATTGAACTTATGCAGACCACCTGCCTGTTCAATGATATTCAAACCTGGACGCAGATACAGGTGATAGGTGTTTCCTAAAATAATCTGCGCCTTGATGTCTTCCTTGATTTCATGCAGATGCACGCCTTTTACTGTACCCAACGTACCTACAGGCATGAAAATAGGAGTTTCTATCTGGCCATGGTCAGTGGTTATCAATCCGGCACGGGCATTCGATTTGGGATCTGTATGCTGTAATTCAAAAGTCATATCTTAATCTTTCTTTTCTTCTTTATGGGTCAAAGCGTTACAAATGTCAATGGCTCCTTTTACCTTTTCATCGGTCAGGGCTATATTCAATACTTCCTTGATGTCCTTTACATAGTGGAAAGTCAGTCCTGTAAGATAAATCGGTTGGATGTCTTCTATGTTCTTGCGGTTCTCTTCACAAAGGATGATTTCTTTGATCCCGGCACGTTTGGCAGCCAAAATCTTTTCCTTGATACCTCCTACGGGAAGTACTTTGCCGCGGAGTGTGATTTCTCCTGTCATGGCAAGGTTAGGTTTCACCTTCCGTTGTGTCAAAGCAGAGGCAAGTGATGTTACCATGGTGATACCGGCCGACGGACCATCCTTGGGTATGGCACCTTCGGGTACGTGAATATGGATGTTCCAGTTTTCAAAGATGTCTTCCGGTAAATCCAATATGCAAGTATGAGCCTTCAGATATTCAAGAGCCAGCATAGCCGATTCTTTCATTACATCTCCCAAATTACCGGTTAAGGTGAGTTTGCCGCCTTTACCTTTACTTAGCGAGGTTTCTACGAAAAGAATTTCACCGCCTACAGCTGTCCATGCCAAACCTGTAACTACTCCGGCATAATCATTTCCTTGATACTTATCTCGCGAATATTTAGGTGTACCTAAATAGTGTTGTACATCAGCAGGTTTAATGTCATGCGTAGCTTCAAATCCTTTGCGTGCAAATTCCAATGCAATCTTACGCATAATCTTGTTGATTTTCTTTTCCAATTCGCGTACACCACTTTCTCGGGTATAATTTTCAATGATGTATTCCAATGCGGCTTTCGAGAATTTTACGTATTCCTTCTTCAAACCATTGTTGTCTAACTCCTTGGGGACCAAATTACGGCGGGCTATCTCAATCTTTTCTTCAGTGATATATCCGCTCACTTCAATTAATTCCATGCGGTCGAGCAAGGCGGAAGGTATCGTTGCCAGATTGTTGGCTGTTGCAATGAACATTACCTTCGACAAGTCGTAGTCTACATCCAGATAATTGTCATGGAATGTATTATTCTGTTCCGGATCGAGCACTTCGAGTAGGGCTGCTCCCGGATCGCCCCGATGATCGTTCCCCAATTTGTCTATTTCATCGAGAATGATGACGGGATTGGAAGAGCCGGCTTTCATCATGCCTTTAATGATACGTCCGGGCATAGCACCGATGTATGTCTTGCGGTGACCGCGTATTTCGGCTTCATCGTGTACACCGCCCAATGACATACGTACATACTTCCGTTTCAATGCCGATGCGATGGAACGACCAAGTGAAGTCTTACCAACTCCCGGAGGGCCATATAGACATACAATGGGTGACTTCATGTCATCTTTCAGTTTCAATACTGCCAGATGTTCCAGAATACGTTCCTTTACTTTTTCCAGTCCGTAATGATCTTTGTTTAAGGTCTTTTCCGCATTGTTGATATTCAGGTTGTCTGTGGTGTATGTTCCCCAAGGCAATCCAAGTAAGGTCTGTAAATAAGTGAGTTGGACATTATAGTCGGGCGATTGTGAATTGATGCGTTCCAATTTCTGCAATTCTTTTTCGAACGTTTCACCCACTTCTTTGCTCCACTTCATTTTCTTGCCTTTTTCTCGGAGCTCGTTTATTTCTGAATCCTGATTGTCTCCTAATTCATCCTGGATGTTCTTCATTTGCTGATGAAGGAAATACTCACGCTGTTGGCGGTCGATGTCTTCACGAGTTCTCATCTGGATGTTCTGCTTGATTTCCGCTAAACGTATTTCGCGGTTCAATATCTGAATAAGACCATATACACGGTCGGTCAGACTGTTGTATTGCAGAAGTTGGTTCTTGTCTTCGACTGAGAACGGGAAATTGGAACAGATGAAGTTGATGAGCATTACTCCGATTTGGTTACGGATAATGAATGGCAAATCTGAATTCATTTGTTCATTCAATTCCAGATATTTGATTGCCAAATCTTTACAAGTGTCAATCAATACTTTGTATTCTTCTGTTTCTGTATGGAAAGGTTGTTCTTCAATGGGAGTCACTATACCCTGTAGATAGGGTGTGATGCGTGTAATATTTTCCAAATGTACTTTCGGACCATTGGAACGTAAGATGACTGTGGTTGTCCCTCCTGGCATTTCAATGATGCGAAGTACGTCACATACTACCCCTACGTGATACAAATCACGATAGCCGGGCTCGTCTACATCACCTCTAACTTGACAAAGTGCTACAATCGGAAGGTGTTTCTTATTGGTGGCATTTATCAGTTTTAGACTGCTGGTACGTCCGACGGTAACGGGCATAATAACAGAAGGAAACATTACCATGTTGCGAAGTGGAAGGATAGGAATCTCCTTGTCGAAATTGACAGGGATTTCTTCATTCGGATCCACTTCGATTTCTGCCAGCATGGATATCTCATCACCGGCATCTTTCATGAATATATTATCGTTCTTCTTTCTTTTTATCATATATGTTTCGATTCTTAGTATTGTCAATAGAATGAAATCCGCATCGTGCGGAAACAAGAGTGCAAATTTAGTGATTCTTTGCGATATATTGAAAAAACGGACCTCGTAAAACGCCTTGAAAACGTCAAATATTCATAATAAACAGACGCGTTTCCTTGAAAATTTGTAATTTTGACCGTTGAAACAATAAAAGATATATGCCGAACCCTTATTTTTCATTCAAACAGTTCACGGTATACCACGATCGATGTGCTATGAAAGTGGGTACGGACGGTGTGCTTTTAGGCGCATGGACGGATGTGTCGTCTTCACAAAAAATACTGGATGTGGGTACGGGAACCGGGCTCATCGCATTGATGTTGGCACAACGTTGTATCGGAGCACGGATTACTGCTATCGACATTGATGGAGAGGCTATTCTCCAAGCACGGGAGAATATGAATGCTTCACCTTGGGGAAGTCGTATGGAAACTATATTGCAGGATTTAAAGACTTATCAACCTGGTAAACTTTTCGATACCATAGTATCCAATCCTCCTTTTTTTGTCGATTCGTTAAAGTGTCCTGACCACCAACGGAATATGGCGCGTCATACAGATACGCTTCCTGCACTTAACCTTTTGCGAAAAAGTGCGGAACTCCTGAAGGAAAATGGCAAGTTGTCTTTGATACTTCCTGCAGAACAGACGGAGGATTTGGTTGCTTTAGCGGCAGGGGAGGGACTGTATTTGTCGCGTCTTACAAGCGTGATTACACGTCCGGGGTTACCGCCCAAACGTTCGTTGATGGAATTCAGGAAACAAGTTTCTGTATGCGAAAAGAACAACTTGGTTGTAGAACTTGCACGCCATGTCTATACGGAAGATTATATAGCATTGACCCGTGACTTTTACTTGAAGATGTAAATGCTGGAATTGTTTTATAAAATGCCGTTTTACAATCAGTAAAATGGCACTTTGCACCTTGTAAAGTGGTATTTTACGATTTCGAATTTGGCGTATCTCCGTTTCTCTTTGACAGTTTACGTAACAAGGTGCGGTTCAATTCGAACAATTCGTTTTGGCGTTTTGCCAGAAACTCTTCCCCTTTAGGTTTTAATCCGCTGAAATATTCCGACATTACTTGCAGGAAATTGATGCTTTCATTGTTGGCTTTTCTTTTTTTAGGATTGGCAATTACATTCAAGCCTTTGGGGATAATTTCCACTTCCAGGTTTTCTTCCCCCATCATGGGGTCGCCGTCAAAATGAAAGACACCGGGTTTTGTTCTGTGTATCTTAATCTTTTGGGTACGCATGGTCTTTATGCGGCTGTTCTGGTCGATGGTCTTGTTGAACAGTTGAAAGGAAAGGCTGGGTATATCGATGATATTAAAAGGCTCAATAATCGTTACATCCATGAACCCGTCCTTCAAAGAAGCCTGTGGGGTGATGTAAGCATTGTTCCCATATTGTGATGCATTGCCGCAGGCTATTAGGAATGCTTTGTACTTTACGGTACCTTCTTCGTTTTCTATCTCGTATGTTTCCGGTTGATAATTAAGGCTTTCGTGTAAAGTGTTTTCCAAATAGGTCAACAGTCCCCGTTTACCCGAATCTGCAAATTTTAAGCTGACAAAAGCATCGAAACCTACCCCGCAAGTGCAGAAGAATGGTATGTTGTTTATCTTTCCGTAATCTATGCAGATTTGGTAATTATTATTTATAAGGTCTATGGCTGATTTTGGCTCCATTGGGATGCGTAGATGTCTGGCTAGTCCGTTGCCTGATCCGCAAGGAATGATACCCAATGCAGTCGGAGTATGAATCAAGGAGCGTGCCACTTCGTTTATCGTGCCGTCTCCGCCTATGGCTACCACTATATCGACGTTGCGCTTGGCGGCATCGGCAGCTATCTCTATGGCATGGCCTGCGTATGCGGTTTTTTCGATTTTGTAATCATAAAGAGAACGGTCTATCCGTTCATCAATACACTTGATGATGGATTTTTTCCCTTGAGTTCCCGATATGGGGTTTACAATAAAAACAATCTGTTTCTTATCGGCCATATTTTTTTGTATACAAATTCGAATTCAGTAGGCAAAGGTAATACATTTTAGTGTAGCTCGTCTATAAAATTTATAAAGTTTTATTCTTTGTGAATATTTTTACCCTAAAAAGTGTTACAGAAGAATACTTTTTATTATCTTTGCAGCCTGCATTGTTGGTAACTTGCCAAAGAAGCAGATGTATGATATTGAATATACATTAACAAAAAATATGTATATCTTTAATTTGGTATACATTATATTAATAATATATGGGATTATTACAAGAAAAATTCAGCAAGTATAGAGTGCCTCAAGAATACATGGCGATGGGGGTTTATCCTTATTTTCGTGAAATAGACAGTGCACAAGATACTGAAGTGATGATGGACGGCAAGAAAGTGCTGATGTTCGGATCTAACTCCTATATGGGACTTACATACGAACCTCGCATTGTAGAAGCTGCTATCAAAGCTACCCGCAAGTATGGTACAGGATGTGCCGGTTCTCGTTTTTTGAACGGTACACTTGATCTTCACATTCAATTAGAGAAAGAATTGGCCGAATTCCTTGGAAAAGATGAATGTTTGGTGTTTCCTACCGGATTTACTGTAAACGAAGGGGTGATTCCTACGCTGGTAGACCGCAAGGATTATATCATCTGTGATGACCGCGACCATGCATCCATTGTAGACGGTCGTCGTCTTTCTTTTGCTACTCAATTGAAGTTCAAGCATAATGACATGGATGCCCTCGAAAAGGAATTGCAGAAGTGTAATCCTGATTCTGTGAAGCTTATTGTTGTGGATGGTGTATTCTCAATGGAAGGTGATTTGGCTCCGTTGCCGGAAATCGTCAAGTTGAAGGAAAAGTACAATGCCAGCATCATGGTCGACGAAGCTCACGGTATGGGCGTATTCGGTAAGCAGGGACGTGGTGTATGTGATCACTTCGGTGTAACCAATCAGGTAGATGTCATCATGGGTACTTTCTCTAAGTCGTTCGCTTCTTTGGGTGGATTTGTGGCTGCTGATAAGGATACCATTAACTGGGTACGTCATACAGCACGTTCCTATATATTCCAGGCTTCGTGTACACCGGCTTCTACAGCTGCGGCATTAGAAGCTCTGCATATATTCCAGGATGAACCCGAACGTCAGGAAAATTTGTGGAAGATAACTAACTATGCATTGGAAAGCTTCCGTCAGGCAGGATTTGAAATCGGTGAAACAGAAAGTCCGATTATTCCGCTTTATGTTCGTGACGCTGAGAAGACATTCTTGTCTACTAAGATGGCTTTCGACGAAGGTGTGTTCATTAATCCGGTTATTCCACCGGCATGTGCACCGCAAGATACTTTGCTTCGTTTTGCCTTGATGGCTACACATACCAAGGAACAAGTTGATATGGCCGTCGAAAAATTGACGAAAATATTCAAGACTTTGGAGATAATTAAATAAAAATGAAAAAAAGTGGTGCAAAAGTTTGCATATATAAAAATAATGCCTTACCTTTGCATCGCTTTTGAAAAATAAAGCATTGATTATTCAATGCGATTCGGGGTGTAGCGCAGTCCGGTTAGCGCACCTGCTTTGGGAGCAGGGGGTCGTGGGTTCGAATCCCGCTACCCCGACAAAAAAAAGAGTCACAAATGTGGCTCTTTTTTTATTTGTGCTGTTTGCTTAAACTTTGTATCACATCGTCATCGGTTTTTGGTGTTTCCAATATATAATCGGAATAAAAAGGGGAGGATGTCATGTGCCGGATTGACTGATTTAGGTTCGCTTATAGAGTTTTTTGATTTAATAATTGATGATGAAGGACATAATTGTTAACTTTGTAGCTTTAAAGATAGTTAGATTATGGGATATGGAAAATGGATAGGCGGAATCGTAGGATGGATGGCTGCGGGACCGCTGGGAGCCTTGGCGGGATATGCCATTGGTTCAATGCTTGAGAATGATACGGAAACAGATTCTAACATGTCGGGTGGGAATACTCATCAAGATTCGTCTGTCTACGGGCAGCGGAATGGTTTTATGTTCTCGTTACTCGTCATGGCATCATACATTATTCGTGCCGACGGTAAAATTATGCATAGCGAAATGGAATATGTCCGCCAATTCTTACGCCGGAACTTTGGAGAAACGGCCGTAACCGAAGGAAACCAAATTCTGCTTAATCTTTTTGAACAGCGCAAGCGGATGGATGCAAACAATCCTCAAGCTTTTAAAAATACTATTTATGAATGTGGCGTGCAGATGAAGAATCATCTTGGGTATGAGGAGCGTCTTCAATTGTTAAGCTTTTTGGCACAGATAGCGAAGAGCGATGGCTGTGTATGTAAGGAGGAAGTTGAAGCCTTGAAGGAAGTGGCATTGGCTATGGGACTGTCGGTACAAGAAGTGGATTCTATGCTTAATCTGGGAGGTGAAACCTTGGAAGAAGCTTATAAGGTACTTGAAATAGATGCTTCTGCAACCGATGACGAAGTGAAGGCGGCTTACCGTAAGTTGGCGTTGAAACACCATCCGGACAAAGTGGCTACTCTTGGCGAAGATGTGCGTAAAGCGGCTGAGGAAAAGTTTCAACAGATTAATAATGCCAAGGAACGTATTTATAAGTCAAGGGGATTAAAATAATACGAATATGAAAATATTGTCTACACAAATAACCCAAGTGCTCAAGAATTTGAAAATTGAGACCTTGAACCCCATGCAGGTTTGCTCCATTGAAGCGTGGAAGGAGGGTAAGGATTTGATTTTGTTATCGCCTACAGGTACGGGTAAGACATTGGCCTATTTATTGCCATTGCTGGAAACGCTGAATCCTGAGGAAAAGGGGGTGCAGGCGTTGGTACTTGTGCCTTCCCGCGAACTGGCCTTGCAGATAGATCAGGTGTTTAAGAGTATGAATACCCCCTATAAGGTAATGAGCTGTTATGGTGGTCGTCCGGCTATGGAAGAACATCGGACTATGAAGGGTATACAACCTTCGGTTATAGTTGGTACTCCCGGACGAATGAACGATCATTTGGGTAAACTGAATTTTGACGCATCGACTGTTCGGACGTTGATTATTGATGAATTTGATAAATGTCTGGAGTTTGGTTTTCAGGAAGAGATGGCGGATGTCATAGGGAAACTACCCCATTTGAATCGTCGTTTTTTGCTCTCTGCAACAGATGCGGAGGAGATTCCACGTTTTGCGGGGGTGATGAATCACACTATTAAATTGAACTTTTTGAATGATGAATCTCCGTTGTCTGAACGAATACATCTATATAAAGTCGAGTCTCCCATAAAAGATAAGCTTGAAACGTTGTATAAGCTGTTGTGTGTGTTGGGCGATAAGTCTACTTTGGTGTTCTGCAATCATCGTGAAAGTGTAGACAGGGTAGGGAAGTATCTTCAATCACAAAAGTACCCTTGTGGTATTTTTCATGGAGGAATGGAACAGGATGACCGTGAACGTTCGCTTTATAAATTCCGTAATGGTAGCTGTCATGTGCTGGTATCTACTGATTTGGCGGCTCGAGGGCTGGATATCCCTGAAGTAGAGAATATTGTGCATTACCACATGCCTGTTCAAGAGGATGGTTATATCCATCGAAACGGACGTACTGCGCGATGGGAGGCGGAAGGCAATTCGTACATCATTCTGCATCCGGAAGAAATATTGCCTTCTTATGTACAAGAAGAACCCGAAATATTTGTATTCCCCGAAATTATTCCCAAACCGTCACAACCCGCATACGTGACTTTGTATATAGGTAAGGGTAAAAAGGATAAGGTGAATAAGATCGATATTGTGGGCTTCCTTGCCAAGAAGGGGAATCTGCAAAAAGAAGAAATTGGCAGAATCGATGTGAAGGATCATTATGCCTATGCGGCAGTGTCTCGCAAAAAGATTAAACAGGTTCTATCTTTGGTTAGAAATGAAAAGATAAAAGGGGTAAAAACAATTATAGAAGAAGCGAAATAATGTCATTTTGTTAGCCCTGCATCGTTTAATCCATCCTTTTACTCAAAAAGCCAAAGTTTGTATGTAAAAGGATGGGTTTTTGTTTTATTCTGTTGTCAAAATGAAAGCATTGATTGATGGTTGTTGATAATGTGAAAGATAAATGTACGTTTTTTGTAAATTTATTATTGTTTATTTGGGCAGAATCAAAATTATGTGTAATTTCGCCAATCCAATATGATGTAAATGATAAATAAACTATAAAACCAGTGAATATGAAAAAGCATAATTTCAATGCAGGACCTTCTATCTTGCCTCGTGAAGTGATAGAAAAGACAGCTCAAGCCGTACTTGACTTCAATGGTTCCGGACTTTCTTTGATGGAAATCAGTCACCGTGCGAAAGATTTTCAACCGGTAGTGGATGAAGCGGTAGCTTTGTTCAAGGAATTATTGAATATTCCTGACGGGTATTCCGTATTGTTCCTGGGTGGTGGTGCAAGTTTGGAATTCTGCATGATTCCTTTTAACTTCCTTGAAAAGAAAGCTGCTTATTTGAATACAGGTGTATGGGCAAAGAAAGCCATGAAAGAAGCCAAAGGTTTTGGTGAAGTTGTAGAAGTGGCTTCTTCTGCAGAATCTACATATACATATATTCCAAAGGGATATACTATTCCGGAAGATGCGGATTATTTCCATGTAACCAGTAACAATACCATTTACGGAACAGAACTTCATGAAGATTTGGATTCTCCGGTACCGATGATTGCCGATATGTCTTCTGATATTTTCTCCCGTCCGATTGATGTATCGAAGTATATTTGTATCTATGGTGGTGCACAGAAGAATTTGGCACCGGCCGGTGTTACTTTCGTTATAGTAAAGAATGAAGCTTTGGGTAAAGTGTCACGTTATATTCCAACCATGTTGAATTATCAGACTCACATCGATGGTGGTTCTATGTTCAATACTCCTCCTGTACTTCCCATTTACGCAGCTTTGCAAACTTTACGATGGATCAAGGCCGAAGGTGGTGTAGAAGAAATGCAGAAACGAGCCAAAGAACGTGCTGATATGCTTTATGCAGAAATAGATCGTAACAAACTTTTCCGAGGTACAGTGACTGATAAGGCGGACCGCTCTTATATGAACATCTGCTTTGTAATGGCCGATGAATATAAGGAATTGGAAGCTGAATTCTTGAAGTTTGCTACTGAAAAGGGTATGGTAGGTATTAAGGGACACCGTTCTGTAGGTGGTTTCCGTGCATCTTGTTACAATGCGATGCCTAAGGAAAGTGTTCAGGCTTTGATTGAATGCATGCAGGAATTTGAAAAACTTCATTGATTATGAAAGTATTAGTTGCAACAGACAAACCGTTTGCTAAAATTGCAGTAGACGGTATCCGTAAAGAGATTGAAGCGGCCGGTTATGAACTTGTGCTGTTGGAAAAATATGGCGAAAAAGCCAAATTATTGGAAGCAGTGAAAGATGCCAATGCCATCATTATCCGTAGTGATGTGATTGATGCTGAAGTTTTCGATGCAGCCAAGGAACTGAAGATTGTAGTACGTGCCGGTGCCGGTTATGATAATGTGGATTTGGAAGCGGCAACTGCTCATGGAGTATGTGTGATGAATACACCGGGACAGAATTCCAATGCTGTGGCCGAATTGGCTCTTGGTATGATGGTGATGGCCGTGCGCAATATGTATAACGGTACATCGGGTACAGAACTCAAAGGTAAGAAGCTGGGTATCCATGCTTATGGAAATGTGGGTCGTAACGTAGCCCGTATAGCTAAAGGTTTCGGTATGGAAATCTATGCATACGATGCATTCTGTCCTAAGGATGTCATTGAAGCTGATGGTGCAAAAGCTGTTGATTCTGCTGAAGAATTGTATGCGGCTTGCGATGTTATTTCCTTGCATATTCCAGCCACAGCCGAAACCAAGAACTCCATTAACTATGCTTTGGTAAACAAAATGCCGAAAGGTGGTTTGTTGGTGAATACAGCTCGTAAGGAAGTTATCAATGAAACTGAATTAATCCAATTGATGGAAGAACGTGCGGATTTGAAATATGTAACCGATGTAATGCCTGCTGCTCATGCGGAATTTGCAGAAAAGTTTGCCGGAC
>JAEIGA010009783.1_pt1 | contig 14522 bp, 9 predicted proteins | sample 9270691 | NCBI WGS metagenome assembly JAEIGA01 (sample SAMN17057246, study PRJNA624740) | gut metagenome | biome: biome; isolation source: fecal sample | host: Bos grunniens | place: China: Xizang | collected 2019 | reverse complement strand
ACAGATAGATTTAACAGGTGTAAAAAATATTACGATAAAAAATGCGCATTTAGGTGAAAATAATAAAATAATTTCAAGTGAAGATACAAAAATTTCACTTTCAGGTGTAAGCATTGGAAAAGGAGATGTGTTTGAGGGGGGAGGAAGTATTTATATTTCTGAATTAAATGATATAGAAGAAGGAGTAAAGATTTCTCAGCCAGTATATTTATCGGGTAATATTGCAGATAATGCAGATTTAAGTGGTATAGAAAATTTAATTATACAAGGTGATGTAACTTTTGGAAAAGGAGTTAAATTACCTGAAAATGTTAAGTATGAATCAAATTGTGTGATTTCAGGAAATATTCCAGAACAGATGGATTTAACAGGTGTAAAAAGAATTACGATAAAAAATGCGCATTTAGGTGAAAATAATAAAATAATTTCAAGTGAAGATACAAAAATTTCACTTTCAGGTGTAAGTATTGGAAAAGGAGTTGTGTTTGAGGGAGACGGCAGGATTGATATTTCTAGATTAAAAGATATGGAAGAAGGGGTAAAGATTTCACAGCCAGTATATTTATTAGGCAATATTGCAGATAATGCAGATTTGAGTGGTATAGAAAATTTGATTATACAAGGGGATGTAATTTTTGGAAAAGGTGTTAAATTACCAGAGAATTTGGCAATAGATAGTATGGACACTTTTACAATAAAAGATAATATTCCGCGTGGAATGGATTTATCTAATGTTAAAAGTTTAAGATTGAAAAATGTTGGTATTGTTGATGGAAGCATTAAATTTCCTAAACATATTGAAATTGAAGAGAAGATACCATTAAATATGGATTTATTAGCTTTTGAAAGTATGAAAATTAAATCTGTTGCAGATATTTCTTCAGGTACTAAATTGCCTAAAGAATTAGTTTTAAAAGGATTCATAAGAAGTGGTGATTTAAGTGGTGTTGAAAAATTGACTCTTGTAGACATTGAAGCATTAAACGGAGTTGTGTTTCCAAAGAATGTACTTGTTACAGGTACGGTAGGTTTTCATTCTTATTTTGAGAATATTGAAAATGTTGAATATTTTGGCAATGTAAATTTTGATAATGAGTTTAGAAATCATCCTAAACATTTTAAGTTTGCAGATGATGTGGTTGTTTCTGGTTGTCTGCTTAGTAATTTTGATTTTAGCGATAGAGAGAATTTGACTGTTCACTCATTGAAAAAAGTTGAACCAGGGGTTAAATTTCCTAAAAAATTAGAAATAAAAAGTACAGATTATAATATTAAATCAGCAGATTTTACAGATGTTGAAGAATTAACAATTAAAGGGGGGAACTTTGAGGGAGAAGATGTAAAGTTTGCTGGACATGTAAAAATATCATCAGCAGAAATTGATGGATGTGATTTTAGTAAAGTAGATGTTCTAGAAATTGGTGAAGTAGTTTCTATAAAGGGAGATATTAAATTACCAGAAGAATTAACAATAAAAGGTAATAGGACTAAATGTTTTGATTTTAGTAAGCTAAAAAAACTGGTTATTGAAACAGATGTATATGATGAAAATGCGACTTTACCTGAAGAAGCAATAATTAAAGCAACAAGTATTTCGAATTCTCTTTCTATTAAAGGTAAAAATTTGACAATTGAAGGAGCAAAGAGTGTTTGCTGTGATTTATCTGAAGTTGATTGTGTGAAATTAATTAATGAAGATAATGAATATGAATTGGGTAATAAATTATCTAAAAAATTAATATTGCCAGATGGTGCTATAATTAAAAAATCATACATTTATGGAGGAGATTTTGATCTGAGTGAAAATAAAAATTTAACGCTAGTAGATAGTAGTGTGGATGAGTTTGTAAAACTTCCAGATGAAATAAGGGTAACTGGTGATATCGATCATTCGTATTTTACCAGTTGTAAATGTATAACATTGTTTGGACATTGTGAGTTAGGTAACTATAATCATTATCCTGAAAGAATTGAGGTCGAAGATGATGCAGTTTTAAGTGGTTATATTCCTGCTGGATTAGATTTAAGCGAAGTAAAAGGTCTTGTTTTATCTGGGAAAATTAATATAGGTGAAGGTGTTAAACTTCCTAAAGATGTAAAATTTGCAAAAGGATTAAAAGTTTCGGGATTTATTCCTGATGGTACAGACTTGAGTAATGTTGATGAATTAACATTAGATGATAAGTATGCGCCTGTAGTATTTGGTAAGGATGTGAAGCTTCCTGATAATTGTAAATATGATAATTATCCTACCGTTAAAGGATATATACCAGAAAATATTGATTATAAGGCTGTTAAATTTAATAATGCTATTTTTACAGGAAATATTCCTGATGGAACGGATATTGGTCGTAATGCTAAAATAATTGGAGAGATAACATTAGGAAAAGATGTTAAAGTTAGTTGGAATACAGATTGTTCAGAAGCAATATTTTTAGGTGATGTATGTATTTCAGAAAGTGTAGAAGGAGGGGATTTTAGTAAGGCTAATTCTGTGCAACTTCCTGCAGGATTTGAAATTAATAAAGATATTAAACTTCCTGAATCAGGAAATGTTATGTTTGGTGATGTAGTAGTTGTAAGTGATGAGGAAAGTCTTTTAAAAATAGCTAAATATGATTTAGAGAATACGGTTGTTGGTATGGAGCAAATAGAGAAAGGGATGACTTTACCAAAAAATGTAATGTTTCTTTTTATTGATGAAGAGAAAAAACATTTTGTAGTTTGTCCTGAAGGATGTGAAGATAAAATGAAATCTTTGTTAGAAAATATGGTAGATACTTATGAACATTTATCTTATGATGAATTATCAGAGAAATTTGGGGTTAAAGTTGTAGATATGGCAAAAGAAAACGAGAAACAATCTACAATTGCAGATATTAAAAATCGTTTAGCTAAAAAAGGTGTTGGTACAACCCCTAAAGAAGCAGAGGGTAAGCCTAATGAGGTTACAGCTAAGACAAATGCGCAAACAGTATCTGTAGAAAGAGATATGTGTTAGATAATATCTAGTATTTCTTTTGGGGTGTCGATGATGATTTTTGCTCCAATTTGTTCTAGTTTTTGACGTGAGAAAAATCCCCAGCTAACACTAATGCATGGGATATTGGCATTGTTAGCAGTATTGATATCAACATCTGAATCTCCAACATAGTAGTTTTTTTCTTCTTGAGCATTTAGTTCTTTTATTAGAGCAAAAACTGCATCTGGAGATGGTTTTTTCTTGATTGTTTCGCTTGTGCCAACGGCATGAGAAATTAAGTTTTTGAAATATTTATTTGCGAGTTCTTTTACACCTTCATCAAATTTGTTTGATACAATACCCATTTTTATGTTACGTGATTTTAGTTCAGTTAGTAATTCAATGATGCCATCATATGGTTGAGTATAATCATTTAAGTGAGCTGAGTAATATTTTTTAAAAGTAGCGTATGTTTCTTCAAATTTGGGGTTTGATTTGCCTCCCTCTATTGCACCTGCAACGAGTATATCAATGCCATTACCTAACAAAGCAATAGTTTCCGCTTCTGTTTTTAATGGAAAATCGTGCATTTTTAGAGCATGGTTTAGAGCTATATGTAAATCTTTTACGGTATTAAGAAGAGTTCCGTCTAGGTCAAATATAATCATTCTTTTTCTCCTATATATTATGTTTTATTTCTTATCCTTTATTATACAGACCAAACTTGTACAAATGGCAAATATTGATATGGCTAATATTCTGTGAACTAATCCCGTGTGTATTATGGAATGGTTTATTATGATGCTGTACCATAAAAAAGGATATAAACCTATAAACAAATTTGTTATTATTCGATAATTTTTTGCAAAATTGTATCTTTTTATGATGTAACTTAAGCATATAATTAGTAAGAATATTAAAAATATAAGTAAGTTTGTATCATTATTGTATTCATTTAAGTTACGTGTGATTGCATTGTATGGTGTCCAATCTATTATTCCGGATTCAGCTCTTCCGTCTCCATTCATTCTATAAATTGAAGAATTAAATCCATCGATTATAACATTGATAGGAGTGATAATTGTTGCAATTATCCATTTGGACATCCACATAAAAGCATATCCGATGCTCCAAAATATGGAATTTTTTATTATATTTGTGAAGTCTTGTTTTAGGTTTTGATTGTAGAAGTTGGCATATACAATTAACGGAAATCCTAATGTTATGAGTGGAGCTGATAGTAAATCAATGAAAGATGTAAATATGCCTGAAAATAAGAATATTTTGTAGGGTTGCTTAAATTTATTTGGTAGTAGTAAGCAGATTATTGATATTAGTAAAATATAATATGTGCCAGAGAATTGAGGGCATAATCCTAGGCTCAGAGGATTTAGGTAAAGTATACTAGTTAGAAAGGCTAATGCATATTTGAAGTTGAGTTGTTTGGTTAATAAGTGTAGCGCGATTAGTAGTAAAATATTTTGTAAAATTAAATTTATTACTCGTATTTCTTTTAGTTCAAAAAATACTAGTAAGGGTTTTAATATAGTTAAATAACCATGCCAATATCGTGGATAATCTATTATGGGGTGTGTTTCTAGTGTATCTTTTTCTAGAGCAAGGTATAAATCTCTTACTTTGTTTGAATTTGGGTGTTGTATGCGTGGATTAAGCATAGCATCTTGAATGATGGATTCACGTCCTAAGAAACTAGCATTATTTATCATTATAGATGTTGTAAAGTTATCTATAAGGCCTCCTGTAATATTTTTATGTTTTATATAGATTTCGCCTTCATCTATAATAGTGTATAGAGAAGATTTGGCATTTTCTCTTATGTGTTTTGTTGGAATGGAATAAGCTCCAACCATTAAGATAAATGCTATAATACTAGATATAACAATACTTGATATAGTATAGATTGCTATATTCTTTTTCATGTTGCTCTCCTAGTGTGCATCACCCCAATTATCGCCAATACCTACTTCTGCAATTAGTGGTACTTTTAGATCAAAACTAGTAGTGTTTTCCATTTCTTCTTTAATTAGTTTTGAGGCGATTTCTACTTCTTCAAGAGGTGCTTCAAATACAAGTTCGTCATGTACTTGTAAGAGCATTTTTGTATTTAGTCTTTCTTCTTCTAGGCGATTAGCCACTCTATTCATGGCAATTTTTATTATATCAGATGCGCCACCTTGAATTGGAGCGTTTATTGCAGCACGTTCGCCAAAAGAGGCAATATTTTTGTTTGTATCTTGGATGCCAAAAATACTTATTTTTCGATTTAATGGAGTTAATACATAGCCATTTTGACGAGCAAAGTTAATTGTGTCTTCCATATATTTTTTTACTTCAGGCATGTTAGCAAAGTAGGCATCTATGTAGCTTTGTGCAATAGATGGTTCTACGTCTATTTCTTTAGATAAACCATAGGCTGACATGCCATATACAATACCAAAGTTGATGGCTTTGGCGCGTCTTCTGTGGGTGCTATCAACTTCTTCATAAGGAATGTTAAATACTTGTGAAGCTGTTTTTCTATGAATATCTACATTTTCTTTGAATGCTTGTTGTAAAAATTTTACATCAGCAATTGTTGCAAGTAGGCGTAATTCTACTTGTGAGTAGTCGGCAGCAATTAGCTTATGATTTGGTTTTGCAATAAAGCATTTACGAATTTCTCTGCCAATTTCTGTGCGGATGGGGATATTTTGTAGGTTAGGATTATTAGAAGATAGTCTTCCTGTGTTAACTGATGTTTGATTAAATGTTGTATGAATACGACTATTTTTATCAATTAGGTTTAATAAAGCGGTGGTGTATGTAGATTTTAGCTTTTGATATTGGCGCCATTCTAAAAGTTTTTGTGGTACAATATGTGTTTCTGCTAATTTTTCTAATACTTCTGCACTGGTGTTAAATGAGCCTGATTTATGTTTTTTACTTTTTAATCCTAATTTATTAAATAATATTTCTCCAATTTGCTTAGGAGAGCTTAGGTTGAATTCTTCTCCAACTATTTCAAAAATTTCTGAAGAAAGGGAGTTCATTTTAGCATCAAATATTGTATCCATTTCTTTAAGCTTGATTGTATCAACCATAATACCATTACGTTCCATATTAAGTAGAGTTTTTAATAATGGACGATCAATATTATCGTATACGTATAGTTTCTTTTCAGCTAATAATTGAGGGCGCATCTCTTCAAATAGGCGCATAGTAAAATCTGCATATTCAGCAAAAAATGATAGAGCTTCTTCGTTAGAGAGAGTTTGTAAGTCTAATTTTTTGTATTCCGGAGCAGTGATTTTTAGTGTTTTTTCTAAAATATTAGAGCTTAACGAAATTAAATCAGGAGTTTGATTTGAGCTAAACAAGTCGTAAGAGATTATTCCAACATCATCATATGGAAATGGGTTAAATGTTGTGTTTAGTGCATTATCTAATTTATTGATATTGTCTTTTAGATTTATAGAAATTTTGAGTATTTCTTTATTATTAAAAAGAGGGGTTAGGAATTGTATAAATTCGTCTTTACTTATTCCATTTGTTGAGGTTGGTGCTGAAAATAAATCCAGAGCTGGAATTGTTTGTGCAAGTGGTAAGTAGAAGGCTTTTCCATCTTTTAATCCTACTGATAGGCCTAAAAATTTATTGTCAGCAAAATGTGCGAAGAATGAAAACATGTTTGTATTTTCAATTTCTTTTGATAGATTTTGCAATTCTTTTGGAGTTTGAATTAGTTTGTAATCAGTTTTTATTTCTTTTTTTTCAGGAGGGAGATCATCACATTTTTGCTTTAGCCAATTTAAGGCTTTGTTTTTTAGACTTCTAAAAGCATGACGATCTAAAAGGCTAATTAATGTTTCTTCATTAGGGGCAGTGCATCTTAAGTCGTTAAATGTAAGTTCTACATCTACATCTGGTTTTAATGTTACGAGTTTTTGAGAAACTAAAGCATCTTCTTTATGGGCGATTAATAGTTCTCGACGTTTGTTTTGTTTGATTTCGTGTGCATGTTCTAAAACTTCTTCTAACGAACCAAATTGATTTACTAGTTCAGCAGCTGTTTTTAATCCAATGCCAGGAACACCTGGTATATTATCTGTTGAATCTCCTGCTAAAGCTTGAACATCTGTTACTCTTTCAGGGTATACTCCAAATTTTTCTTTTACATCTTCTGGGGTGAAAAATTTATTTTTCATACTATCATAGAAGCTAACGCCTGGGCGGATTAGTTGCATTAAATCTTTATCAGCAGAAACAATAGTAACTTCTTTTCCTTCTTTTAAGGCTAAGTTAGCATAGGTTGCGATTAGGTCATCAGCTTCATAGCCTTCCATTTGTAACCATTTGAGGTTTAATGCTTCTACGGCTTCGTGAATTAGTGCAAATTGAGGCTTTAGGTCTTCTGGTAATTCTGGACGTGTTGCTTTGTAATCAGGGAAAAATTCATTACGAAAGTTTTGACGCTTTGCATCAAATAATACAAGGCAATAGTCGCATTTTATATTAGCTGTTAAGCTTAAAAACATATTTAAGAAGCCATATACTGCATTTACTGGTAAGCCTTCAGGATTATTCATTTTTGGACTTGCAAAAAATGCACGAAATATATAACCAGAACCATCAATTAAACAAACTTTTTCTGTCATTTATTTTTCCTCAATTGTCTTTTTTTGTAATATAGTTGATGTTTGCCAAATCGCAAAGCATTTTTTGCATTTTTAAGATGTTTGTTAATCTTTTTATAACATAGTTATGGTATTGTAAATTTAGGGTAATAGGTTTTTTAGTAAAAAGATGAGAGTTAGAACTAGAAGAAAAAAAACTAGCGACACGTTAGTTAAGAAAAAAACAAAAAAGAAAACTATTCGCAAAGCAAAAATGACACGTAAGAAAAAGCGCTCATTATTGTTTAATTTGTGTATGTTTTTGCTATGGGTATTTTTAGCTTTAGTTTTGGTTGGAGGTGTTTTTGTTTGGTATTGCAAAGCAACCTTACCTGAATTTTCTAAAGCTTTGTATGTTGAACGTAATCATGGGGTTAAGATTTTAGCTGAAGATGGTAGGGAGCTTACCTCATATGGAGCATTATTTGCAGAACCTATTGATGTAGATAAATTACCAAACCATGTTTATCAGGCAATAATTGATACGGAAGATAGAAGATTTTTTAAGCATAGTGGGTTTGATTATATTGGTTTTACTAGAGCAATGGCTGTTAATGTTTTTAAAATGCGTTATGCTCAAGGTGCTTCTACTATTACACAGCAGTTGGCAAAAAATTTGTTTTTGACAAGAGAGAAGAGTATAAAAAGAAAAGTTCAAGAGTTTATTTTGGCTAAATGGCTCGAAGATAATTTTTCTAAAAAGCAGATTTTGAATATTTATCTTAATAGAGTATTTTTTGGAAGTGGAGCATATGGTTTGGGTACGGCTTCTAAGAGATTTTTTGATAAAGAAGCAAAAGATTTGAATTTGAGAGAAGCTGCAATTTTAGCTGGAGCTCTTAAGGCGCCAAGTAAATATAATTATCTAAGAAATAAAGAGCTAGCATTAGAAAGAGCTGAGATTGTATTGGCTTTAATGCAGAGAGCTGGAACTATTAGTAAGTCAGAAAAAGAAATGGCTAGCAGTTTGCCGATTGGTAATGAAAATGGTGGTCCTATATCTGATATTAGATATTTTGGTGATTATGTGATGAGTGAGCTTTCTGATATTGTTGAAGAGGGCGATATTGATGTATATGTTAGAACTACACTTGATTATGATTTGCAAAAAAAGGCCGGATATATTTTGAGAAAGCATATTCGAGCTAATGAAGATAAAAATGTTAGTCAGGGAGCTTTAATTGTGATGGATAAAACAGGGGCAATTAAAGCTATGGTTGGTGGAGTTGATTATAATAAAAGTCAATTTAATAGAGCTACTCAAGCATTGAGGCAAGCGGGGTCTTCATTTAAGCTCTTTGTATATTTGAGAGCATTAGAAAAAGGATTTTCATTAGATGAGCTTTTATCAGATGAGCCTATTAAAATTGCTAATTGGGAACCTCAAAACTACGATAAAAAGTTTCATGGAGCTGTTACATTAAGAGAGGCTTTTGCTCAGTCTTTAAATGTGGCTACTGTGGATTTAGCAACATATCTCACTCTTTCTGATATTGCAAATACTGCAAAGAAGTTGGGTATTAGTACACAAATTAAAAAAGAGCCATCAATAATATTAGGTGCAAGTGAAGTTAAGCTTATAGATATGGCAACAGCTTATGCAACTGTTAATAATGGCGGATATATGACTTTTCCTTATGTTGTAAATGAGGTGAAAGATACAGATGGTAATTCTTTATATTTATATCAATCAAGTAATGATGAGAAAGTTTTATCTGATGAAGTTGTGTCTAAGATGAATGAACTTCTTAGAGAAGTTGTTGTGAAAGGTACAGGTAAAAAAGCAATAAATGTTGCGGGAGCTAGGGGTAAGACTGGTACATCACAAAACTATAGAGATGCTTGGTTTATTGGCTCAACTGATAAATATACAACCGCTGTTTGGGTTGGTAATGATGATAATTCGCCAATGCTAAAAGTTGGTGGTAGTAGCTTACCTGTAGAAATTTGGTCAGATCTTATGAAGTGAGATTAGATACCTAAATCACGAATAAAACGAGGGTTGTTGATTCGACCATTACGGAATTTTCCTCGAACAACAATTAGGTGGGTATCAAATTTTTTCCATTTATATGTGGTGCTAGCTTTAGAGAAATCTAAGGCAACATTGGCTGTGCCTGTGTTTTGAGATTTTTTTTGATAAGTTGATAGAGAGCATGAATGACTACCAATGCCTATATCGCTACGTGATAAACGTATGTAGCTTTGTCCTTGCTCTTCAAAGTATACTCCACACCATACTTCTGTATCTGTTTCATAATTTGCATAGCTAGGTATAGAAAACACTAGTAACAAAATTAAAACTAGTGCGGTTATTTTTTTCATTAAAATTCTCCAAAGTTTATTGCTTAGGATTTAAATATATCATGTATTTTTGTCCGAGTCAATGGGTTTTGTCTAAAATTTTGAGTGTTTTTTTATTTTTATTAAGTGAATTTTTAGAACAAGAGTATATGATGAGCTTAATCTGGAGGGATTATGTTGTTAAATTTTAATTTAAGATATGTTTTTTTGTTATGTATGTTCTTGATGTTGTGTCAAGCTACTTTAGGTTATACTTTGCTTTCATGTAGTATAGTTATATTTGCTTACTTATTTTATTTATATAAGCATGAAAGATTGTCTTTTGTAGATGGTATTTTTGCTTTAAGCTTTTTTATGAATGTTTGGTTTGTTATTAAGACAGCTGGTAATGTATATCAGTATGATTATTTTAACTTTTATATGCATGCTGACTATTTTGTTATGAATGATTTTTTTGTTAAAAATCCTAAGATGTATTTAAGCTCAGTATATTTCCAGCCTCCATTGTGGGGATTTATTGCCGGTATAGTTACAAAACTTATGATGTTGATAGGGCAAACAAAGGAAGCTAGTTTTGACTTTGTTAGGTTTGTTAGTTTGTTTGCTATTAGTGGTAGTAGTATTATTTTTTGGAAATTGATTAAAAAATTTGATATAAAAGAAAATATTGCGCTGGTTGGGTTTGCCTTTTATTGCTTTTTTCCTATTCATAGCATTTTAAGTGGGTTGGTTAATAATGATGCTATGATTTATTTTTTAATGATAGCAGTTATTTATTTAGCTTATAATTGGTATTTAGATAATTCTTGGTATAACTCAATATTGATTTCTGTATTATTGTTTATAGGTGGAATGATAAAGTTTTCTGCTTTAATGGTTGTTGCGGGTTTAGTGGTGCTTATTTTATGTAAATTGATGGCAGATAAAAAGAATTATAAGATTATTTTGGGGCAATCTTTTTTGATGGGATTTGGGTGTTTATTAGGTTTTGCTTGGGGATTTTTCTTGTTGTATTTTGATTTTCCTTTAGTTCCACCTCCTCAAAGTAATGCATTTCAGGATTTGTCTGCAGTAGCATTGTCTGATAGGTTATTTAGTTTAGATACAATATTAGTTCCATTCGTTAATCTCAGAAGTGGCTTATTAGAAAATAATGTGTGGTTATCTCTTATTAAAACATCTCTATTTGGTGAGTGGATGTGGAATAATGCTTTATTTGCATATGTATTGTATGTAATTGGTTTTGTTTTTGCATTTATAGCAATTATGTCATTTTTTAGTTTGTTAAAATTGAAATTGGGTAGGGACTATAGTTTTAATTTGTTTGTTATAGTTTTGGTTTTTGCAGTTATAATTTCTTGGATAGTATTTTGGTTGGAGTATCCATATTTTTGCTCAACAGAGTATAGATATGTGGTTATTTTGTTGCCTTTGTCTTTGTTATGGATAATGAATTGGTGGCAAAATATAAGCCTACCAAAATGGAGTAATTACACTTTGATAGGCTTGGTTGCTTTGCTTGTAATTGCAAAATTTATGCTTTATCTAAATACCATTTAACAGTTTTAACAATTCCTGTTTTGAAAGTTTCATCAGGTTTATAGCCTAATTTGTTTTCTATTTTTGTAGGGTCGATAGCATAGCGTAGGTCATGTCCGGCTCTATCTTTTACAAAAGTGATTAGTTCAGCATATTTTTTGCCATCTGTACGAGGTTTAATATCATCTAATATTGCACAGATTGTATGGGTAATTTCTAAGTTTGTAAGTTCGTTGTGGCCGCCCACGTTATATGTTTCTCCGTTTATGCCATTATGAAAAATCATATCAATAGCTTTAGCATGGTCTGCTACATATAACCAATCACGGATGTTTTGACCATTACCATATATTGGTATTGGAGATAAGTTTAGACAATTTCTAATGATTGTTGGAATTAGTTTTTCTCCGTGTTGTTTTGGACCATAGTTATTTGAGCAGTTTGATGTTGTAACATTCATGCCAAAAGTATGGTGATATGCTCTTACTAAGAAGTCTGAGCTAGCTTTACTAGATGAGTATGGAGAGTTTGGTGCATATGGAGTTGTTTCTGAGAAGAAGCCTTCTGCGCCAAGTGTTCCAAATACTTCGTCAGTAGAGATATGATGAAAGCGGTTATTTTCTTTACCTGCTTTAGCTGTAAATGGAGCATCAAACCAATTTTTGCGAGCAGCTTCTAATAAATTGAATGTGCCAACAATATTTGTATTGATGAAAGCACGTGGACCTTTAATAGAGTTATCTACGTGGCTTTCTGCTGCGAAGTGAATAACTCCGGTGAAGTTATATTTATCAAATAATTCTTCAACAAAGTTTTCATCACAAATATCACCTTTTACAAAAGTGTAGTTTGGATTGTTTTCTACTTCTTTTAAGTTATCTAAATTGCCAGCATAAGTCAATTTATCTAAGTTTACTACTTTATAAGTAGGGTGTTTTTCCATAAAGTATGGGATAAAGTTTGCGCCAATAAAACCTGCGCCACCGGTTACTAAAATTGTTTGAGACATTTTACTAATCCTTCTTTCCAGTGTGGAATTTCTATATTGAAACGAGTTTTAATTTTGTTTTTATTCAAAACTGAATAATGTGGCCTGTGAGCAGGTGTTGGATAATCTTTGTCTTCGATTGGGTTTACTTTGCAGTTGAGTTTAGATTGTTCCATAATTTCTTTTGCAAAATCATACCAAGAGCACACACCTTCGTTTGTGAAGTGGAATACTTCTTTTTCGCCTTCTTTTATTTGAGGAATGGCTTTAACTATAGCTTCAGCTAAATCATAAGCGTTTGTAGGAGAGCCAATTTGGTCAAATACAACATTTAAGCTTTCTCGTTCAGAACCTAGTTTACGCATTGTTTTTACGAAGTTTCCACCATGTGGAGAATACAACCATGCTGTTCTTATAACAATACCTGTTTTGGCATTGTTTAATACGTTTAGCTCGCCTTCACGTTTGGTTTTGCCGTATACGGAAAGTGGATTTGTTGGATCTTCTTCTGTATATGGTTTGTGGTTTGTGCCATCAAATACATAGTCAGTTGAAACATGAATTAAGCATTTGCTATATTTGGCTAAATATAATGGAGCTAATGTATTAACTTTATGAGCTGTTTCTTCATCTGTTTCGGCTTTATCAACTGCAGTATATGCGGCGCAGTTAATTACGCAGTCGAAAGGGTTTGATGTAAGAAAATCTTTTACATCCTCTTCGTTTGTGAGGTCTAGCTCATCTTTATCTATATAAACGGCTTGGTCTTTTAATAAAGCTTGAAGAGCTGTTCCTAATTGTCCATTACATCCTGTTACTAAAAACATGGTTCTAAATCCTTTAATAATGGGTGGTTTAAATCACGTTCTAAAATGTTTGCTTTGCTCATGTCAATTTTCCAGTCAATGCCAAGAGCAGGATCGTTAACGCATAATCCACCTTCTGCCTCTTTGCAGTAGAAATTATCGCACTTATAAGCAAATACAGCTGTTTCTGATAATACAGAGAAACCATGAGCAAATCCTCTAGGGATAAGTAGTTGTTGTTGGTTTTCTGCAGACAAGTGAACAGCTACATGTTGACCATAGGTTGGAGAATCTTTTCTTAAATCTACAGCAACATCTAAAACTTCACCAGAGATAACTCTAACTAATTTGGTTTGAGCGTGTTCGCCTTTTTGAAAGTGAAGACCTCTAATTGTTCCATAGCTTGAGAAAGATTGATTGTCTTGAACAAAGTCATAGAACAAACCGTTTGCTTCAAATTCTTTTTTGCTATAGCTTTCAAAGAAGTAGCCACGAGCATCTGTGAATACGCGTGGAGTTAGGATATATACACCCTCTAGTTTTGTTTTAGTAAAGATCATGATGTTCCTCGTATACTTTTTTAAGATATTCTTTGTATGGTACGCCGTCTTTTAGGCGATTAATTAAGTTTTGCATTTGTGTTTTATCGATAAAGCCTTGGCGATAAGCGATTTCTTCTATACAAGAAAGCTTTAGCCCTTGGCGTTGTTCAATAATTTGCACAAATTGAGATGATTCCATTAAACTATCTGGTGTGCCAGCATCTAGCCAAGCATTACCACGTTTTAATGGAATAACGTTTAAGCGGTCTTCTTTTAAGTATTCTTTGTTTAAGTCTGTTATTTCTAGTTCACCACGTGCAGATGGTTTTAGATTTTTAGCTTTTTTAGCTACGTCTGATGGGTAGAAATAAAGTCCGGTTACGGCATAGTTAGACTTTGGTTTTTTAGGTTTTTCTTCAATAGATACAACTTTTTTGTTTTTATCAAACTCTATAACACCAAAACGCTCAGGATCTGATACGTGATAACCAAATACTGTAGCAGAATTATTTTCATTATGAACGATTGAACGGTAGCTATCCATTTGTGATTGGATATAGAAAATATTATCACCTAAGATTAAGCATACTTTTTCGTTATTAATAAAATCTTCTCCTAAGATGAATGCTTCGGCGATACCATTTGGATTATCTTGAACTTTATAAGATAAATTTAATCCTAAATCATTACCTGTTCCAAGTAATTTTT
>JAEIGA010009782.1_pt1 | contig 14523 bp, 22 predicted proteins | sample 9270691 | NCBI WGS metagenome assembly JAEIGA01 (sample SAMN17057246, study PRJNA624740) | gut metagenome | biome: biome; isolation source: fecal sample | host: Bos grunniens | place: China: Xizang | collected 2019 | reverse complement strand
CGATATTAAATAACAAAAAGCGTAATATGACATTTAACGGACTACCGCTAATATATATGGATGTTTTAAACGACATTGACGGAATAGAGATAATTTCACTGGTGGATAGGCCAGCAGTGGAAAAAGATTTCATTGCGTTTAATGAAGAGAAAGTTAAGTTCGCTGTTAATGAAGAAAAACGAATAATTACTGGGGTAGCGCTTATACCGGACCAGAAAGTTTATCGTAGGAACGAAAAGGGCGAGGAATATTATATAAGTTTTACCAAAGAAGCAGTTGAGCACTTAGCAGTTAAGTTTTTCGCCGACCATAATAGCACCAATGTTAATCTGCAACACGAGTTTGATGTTGATGGGTGTGTCTATTTTGAGAGTTATTTAGTTAATAAAGAACGAGGCATTTATCCAACAGAGTTCGGTGATTTGCCGGACGGCACATGGATAGTTTCTTGTAAGATTTTTAACGATGATGTCTGGGAGCTAATTAAAAAAGGTGTTTTACGAGGTTTTTCCATTGAAGGCGTTTTGAATGTCGTTAAAGATGAACCAAAGGTGATAGATACGCTGGAAGACCTAATGGAATACATTAATAAACTTAAATAAATAATTAATAATCAATAAATTATGAAGATAACACAGCGTTTGAAAGTTATGTTGAAGAGCATTTTGAACATTACTATGGGCGAAATTGCGACTGATAAGGCGACGCTCGTCTGGGACGGCGAAGGCGAACTTGAAGCTGGAATGGAGGTTTTCGTAATCGGTGAAGATGGTGAGCCAGTCGCAGCCGAGGACGGAGATTACACTACGGAAGATGGTAAGGTCATTGTCGTGGCCGAAGGTAAGGTCGCTGAAATTAAGGACCCTAATGCAGAGGTCGCACCGGAAGAGAAGACCGAGGTTGATGAAAAGGCTGAGGAAATGGCTGAGGAGAACGAAGAGGTTGAGCCAGCCGACGAGCCAGAGACAAGTGAGGAAGAAGAGCCCAGCGAAGATGACAGAATTGCAGCAGTTGAGGCCAAGATTAATGAAATTGTTGAGGCCATGAACCAGTTTGTTAATAGCATTGCATCACTTGAAGGCCGCATTGCCGAACTTGAAGGCAAGCTCGCCAAGGTTGAAGCCCCAGCAGCAGAACCAGTTGATGAAGAGCCTATTAAAGAAAAAGAGACCCCTAAGTCTAAGTTTTCACTATTAAAAAAGAATTAATGTTAAAAAAATTAAATAATTGATATTAAAATTAAAAAGGAATTAAATTATGGCATGTTTGAGTAATTATACATTGCGTGGCATTACAAGCGATTGTAATCCGGTCCTCGCTGGCATCAGCGAAGTTTATCTGGGCTACTACGGAGATTTTAATGTCTCAGCAGATACTACTACTACCGGAACGACAAGGCATACTATTACAGCTATGAGCGCAGTTTCTGGTGGCAAGATTTACAAGTACGAGTTTCCTAAGAACACTTCCAGCCTAAACAGCACATTTACTAAAGATGAGGCTAATGGAACTCGCTATTACACCAACACATTGACCCTCGTTTTCAGCCGTTATGAGAACTACAAGCACATGGAGGTTGAGGCTATGGGTGCAGAGCAGTTGATTGCGATTGTTAAGGACTATAACCTTGATGAGAATGGTAATCCCCAGTACTGGTTTGTCGGTTTTGACGGATATATTTCTACTGATAGCATTGAGGCCGGAACTGGCGCAAGTGCCTCAGATAGAAATGGGTATGAACTTACCATGAACGCTACATCAGCTTTCCTCCCTATGAAGATTGACTACGATACTTTCAAAAATAACATTTACAACGGAGTGTAATAGGTAGTTAATTAAAAAGTTTAAAAAGTAATAATAAATAAGAATAATAATTAAAGTAATACATTAAGTAATTATGGCTAATTCATTGATAATCAATTTACCAGAATACATTGAGCAGAATAAGGAACAGCTCTATGTTGATTCGATTGTACCTAATGAGCTTCGCTGGTTCGACCTCATGCTGGGTGTGAAGCATAAGGAGGCCCTCCACTATTTGGATAGTGAAGTAGTTCTCCATACCGCAGAGTGTGGCTGGGACCCAGATGGCAGTGATACCCTAAGTGAAAGATATGTGGAAGTCCATCTCGTTGAAATTGAGAAGGAGTTCTGTTATTTGACACTAAAAGAGACCTACGCAAATTACCAGTACAAGTGGGAGGCTGGAATGGAGACGCTTCCATTTGAGCAGAAGTTCGCTGAGTCCAATGTGGCGGCTGTTAAGAGGGCTGTTAATGAGCTCGTATGGGCCGGAGACGAAGACCTTGACATTACTGGTTTTATCGCTGACATTAAGGAAGTTTCTGGGGACACAATTAGCTTCGGTTCTGGCGACACCGCAGTTGCAAAGGTAGACGCTATGGTTGCCGGACTTACCGCTAAGATGCTCCGTAAGGGCGTTCGCATTTTTATGAGCCAGACCGACTTCCGCAATTATGTACTTGAGTCTAACTCAACATGTTGCGCTAATCGTCCAGTCCTTGACGCTGCAAGTGAGAGCATTGTTTATGCCGGAGACAGCAGAATTACCCTCGTCCCTATGGAAGGCCTCGAAGGACAAGATGTTATGGTAGCCGCTACCCCAGATGCGCTCGTTTATGCGACCGATTTGAAGGACAGCGAGACCCACTATGACCTCTTTTTTGACAAGAAGGAACAGACATTTAACCTTCGTATCCTCTTTGCGGCTGGCACAGCAGTTCGTTTCCCAGATGAAGCTATACTCGGTGAGTAATAGGTAAAAAGTGAGAAAAAGACATTATGATTAATGGAGACCCTAAGCGGTTTCCATTTTTCGTTTAAAAGCATATTAAATAGTTAAATAAAGTGTATAAAAGAAGACGAAGATGATTATATACGAAAGAGATAAAAAGGAACTAATTGTCCCAGCGACATTTGCCGGAGGCAGTGATAGTAATTGCGGCCCAGCGATTGAGAAGGCCTATGAGGAAGGCTGGGAGAGCGGATATGCGTCCGGCACAAGCGAATGTAGTGGAAGCTGTACCATCCAGCAGCAAAAACTCGTTTATGTTAGTGCGGCTACCGTTAATGAAGTACGCATTTACCCAGACGAAGGTTTTGACGGCGTATGGGAAGGTGTTGCAGATATAAGTGAGGCGATGGCTACTAACTATGATTTAGGGCATGAAGATGGCTGGGCAGAAGGCCAAGCAAGCGGATACGCAGATGGCTACGAACAAGGAGAAAGATATGGCCATGATATAGGTTTCGACGAGGGGTTTTCCAGCGGCTATACCCAAGGGTACGAAGATGGGTCTGGCGTTCCAGCACATGTAAGTTTTTTAATGTGCCTCTCCGGTACAGTTGTAATTGACGAGGACGAAGTGATTGATAGCGACCATAGCATATGGGTGTTTATAGGTAGTTTTGGCGCACTGGGCGAGAATTATGTAGTAATAGACGGCGTACCGTGGGATATATGGAAGAGCCAAGGTAGAACGCTATCCGCCGGAACGCATACATTTTTAGCCAATGTCGCTGAATATAATCATTATGACCAAGTACAAGGTGTTTTTGAGGTAAGCTACCCACAGATTTCTCAGTACTGGACTAATATACCAACATTTGATGTTAAGTTCATTTTTACAAAGTACAGATAATTGATTTATAAGCATTTACAGATAATAATAAATAATTTTAAAAATAGTAGAAGAAGATGAGACAGACTATTTTGAACGAGCAGCCGTTTCAAGTTTTAACTACGGCATTTTCTATCGGTCCAAGTGAGACCGGATATGATTTACAGATTTCCGCAGACGGAGTTAATTTTTCAACACTTTTTAGCGTGCCAGCGGATACCACAAGAATGATTACCAATGTCGCCAGAGGCAGTACCTACCGCTGTCTTGGAAACGAAGGTGAGGTTGTTGTTAATTGGGTAAGAGATTGTAGCGACGGAGAAGGTGGCGGCGGCGGTGGAACCGGACCACAAGGACCTATGGGACCACAAGGAATGGTAGGCCCACAAGGACCACAAGGGGCAGATGGTGCGCAAGGCCCACAAGGCCCAGCCGGAAGTGGTAGCACTGGTGATAGCCATTTGTTAAAGAGTTCGCTTGATATCCCAGAAGAGGCTGAATTAGGCGATGTTTTCTCCATTTATACAAGCGGAACACCAGCCCAGTATGGAAGTGCATGGACTGATACCAATGAGACCACCATGAACTTATATGGTGTCCAAGCTATAAGAGTTAGTGTAGTACAAGATGGTTATTTTGACTTAGGTTTTGACGACGCTGACTGGCATGACGGAATGCATTTTTATGTTGAGAATAATGGAACTACGCTTCGTAGCGTAGATAGTGAAAGCAGAGTTGAGGCTGTTTCAAGCACCGAATTGAAGTTTATTGCCCCAGAATGGTACGAGAAGCATAATGGTAAAACTATGCATGTTAAGCTGGATAATGGCTATTTGTATGTATGGAGTGATGATATAAATGAACTACACCTCACTGATGTGTCCCAGAATGGCTTAGGTGGAACGATTGAGACCGGAGAGGTTGTACCGGAAGTCCCAAGCGTTATGGGAACCTACCAAGCAGTTGTCGGTGAAGTTTATCTGGTTAAGGTTGATTTCCCTAATGGATATATTAATGAAGGCCACTGGGATAGCATTGATATGACGATTACCATTAACGAATGGCCGGAAGTGGGAGTTTATGTCGTTAATTTAGAATGGTACGAAAGCCGCTATTATTTTGAAGTCGCTGATGTACAGAACCAGTTGATTACCATTTATGACGATAATGGCGATAAACTACTCGCCGCTGTTGAGGGTGATAGTGGTACTATTAATTTAGGCCAGAATTATAGTTATAGTTTTTCCGGTGGAGTTTTCTCCATTACTGGCGAAGCAGTGTGTGTATGGGAGAATGTTGTTGATATTACCGCCGCTGGCGGAATAGACAAGAGAAGGCTAATGTATGCAGACGAGGTTGATTACCAGAAGATTTTGCCTAAGGGAACGAATGACCAAGACCTCATTGCGTGGAACGGCTGGAATAATGAATGGAATACCCAAGATGGAACCTCCATCGTCCAAGACAGAATGAGGAATATCGGCCAGTATAATAACGGCCAAGAGGCACTGGTAAGAAAAGATTACTGGGATTTGAACTGGCAGCCAGTTATAATTTCCAGCGATGTTTTGAACATTGTTAAGATTTCCCAGAGCGACTATGATACGCTGGTACAGAATGACGAAGTTGAGGCTACTACACTATACCTAATTGTTGATAATAACCAAGGGTCATAATTGATTGATTATGAGATATGTAGAATATATTTATAACGAAGGTAGCGGTAATTACGGAATAGATTTAGGCTATAGACCAACTACCGCTACCACTATGGATGTTAGGGGAATGCCATATGTTGATGGTGGCCTATGGATAGGAACTGGGCCGGAGGGAGCACCTTACGGCGAATGGTTTCGTCTTTTTACCTACCAAGATAACATTATAACATTTGACTCCCCAGAGGATAGTAGTTGGAGAGGCGACGCATCTTACGACAGCAGTGCCGAGTATGAAGATTTTAGTTGTGGTTTTAACACCGACGGCGATATATATGTAGCCACTACGGCCGGAACGCAGAGCTCCCCTATGTATAATTATGATTTAACGGCATTTGACGGCATAAATAATACTACGCTTAAATGTTGGGGAGACGGAAATTATCTTAATGGCGGAACCTCCAAGTTTTATGAAATTAGTATTTACGAGGCTGGCCAGTTAGTTAGACATTACCTACCAGCAGTTGATACCGTATGGGACAGTGAGGAACTGATTTATAAAACGATTGCCGGATTTTACGAAGAGATAGGACAGCAGTTTTATGGAAAGGTGGCTGATAGCCCAGACATTAGCTGGCAAGAGAAGCCGATAATTGAGTACAGCGGCGGAACGAATGTCGTTTTTGAAGCAAGTGGTGGAAGTTTTTCAGCAAGACTCCAAGTTAATGAGAACCTAAGTGCGGAGACCTACCACTGGGCCGTTAAACAACTGACAGATACTACCGCCGGAAGCGCATGTACTATTTCGTATAATGGCCAGAGTGGGCTTACCGAGTTTAGTGGTAAAACAGACGGCGTTTTTGACTTTGATTATGTTATGGAGCCGTGGGACGGAACCATCAGTGGTAGTCCAAGTGATAGTCGTTATAGAACGGCAATTTTCCACATTACCATTTATGACGACGCTACCGGACAGCCATCTGGTTTTGAGGATAATATACAGCGACTAAGGCAGAAGAACGCCCTCATCCAAGGGAAGCCAGTTTATCTGGGCGAAGACCAAGTTAATGTCATTTATCTGGGCGGAGATAGTGTGAGTTCAGCCTATTTAGGAGAAGACCTCGTTTTCTCCGCTGGCGCAGCACCTACCCCACCTACGCCATCCGCTACTACAAGGCGAATTGAGATAACGAATATACCTTATCCGTCCATTTGTCCGGCAGACATGACCAATGGCCAAGTAGATGTTTCAATTTTTGATAGCGACCAGACGAGTTTGTTTTTTATGTTAGGTTATAACGACCCAAGCGACCCATCATCATACTACGAGGATGTCGTTGATAACACCAGCGCTATGACCACATTTGTCTGGGACGATACGAATAGAACGCTTACGATTGAGGGGCCGATGTTGAACGATACGGAAATACAAATAGGCTATTTCGATTGTGTGTCCCAGTGTGATGTCATTTCCGGTAGTACTATTTTTCCATTTAGCGCCGCCGGAGCGGCCTCGGCATTTACGATGCAGTTCCCAGCACCATATACCGACCCAGAATGTGATTGTTATGCACAAGGTGGTGAATGGGACGCTGAGAATGAAGAGTGCATTTTCCCAGAGCCAGACCCATGTGAAGGTTATAGCAGCCAAGAGGAATGCGATTGCGTTAATAACGGAGGAATCTGGGTAGTGCCAGAGATAGGCGACCCATACTGTGAATATCCAGAGCCAGACGAATGTGGAGGCGACCCCCAATGTGAATGTGAAAGAGATGGTGGTTTCTGGGACGGAACGGATTGCATACACTAATATCTAATTTTTAGTGATTTCCCACGGATTTCCAAGCGATTTCCGTGGGATTTTTATTGATTTTAGGTAGAAAGGATATTAAATAATAAACAGATTGAGAATGTATAACATTTTGTTTCAAAATAATGGTAGTAGGGAGTTTTTCTTCGTTAGTGGGCTGACCAATGTCTCCACCAACGAGTTGTACCTACGATTTGAAGAGATTGATTTGCCGGAAGGAATGGAAGACGGCGAATATACCTACGCCGTTTTTACCAGCAAGGGTGAGGACGAGTTTGAGATAGCCCCAAAAACGCCGATTTTAGACACTATTTTGACCGCAGATGGACAAGATATCGTTTTGAAGGATTTATGCCCAATTTTAGGACTTATGAGGGTAGGAACGGCCACCCAGACGAACATTTATGACGGCGATGAAGAAAATAAAACATTTTATTATGAAGGATAATGGCTAAGAGCAAGAAAAGTGAGAAGACGACGGAGAAAGTTTTAATGAGCGTCGTTGATGTTGAGCAGAAGTATGTTTATGACCCAGCGGAAGATGTTTATGGCGGCGGAGACGGCGTTGTAAGCTGGGGTGCAGATAATAGTCTCCCCAAGTTATTGATTAATTGTGCGGAGAAAAGTGCCACGCTGAAAGCGTGCATTGACCAGAGCATTAACTACGCTATGGGTGATGATATTGTGATTAATGAAGAGGCGGCAAGCTGGGCAGAAAAGGTTAATAGAAGGGGTCTTAGTATGAAGGACCTAATTAACCGCATTTTAGCCGACTTTTTTACGACTGGTAATTTCGCTATACAAGTGATTTTCAATAAGTTAGGTCAGCCAGTGGAGCTCTTTCCACTTGATGTCGCTAAGTGCCGCCTAAACAAGGATAGGGACAAGGTGATTTATAACAAGAGGGGTTTTTCTCGCTGGGGAACCGCTGGTGAAAGATACGATAGATGGGGATATGCAGATTTTGACCCAGAGAGGCCAACTATGATTTATTTCTATAATGGCGACGGCGTTAGAAAGGTTTATAACACAGCCCCATGGGCCGCTGCGCTGGACGATGTACTGACCGAAATAGAGGGCAGCAGATACAGCCTAAACAGCGTGGCTAATGGTTTTAGTGCAAGGTACATAATTGAGATACCGGACACCGCTAATTTAACCGACGAGCAAAAGGATATCGTTGTTGAAGGAATTAAAGACCACTTCACCGGAACGGACGCTAATAATTTTATGGTTTATTGGGGTAATGACGAAGGTAAGTCGCTGGAAGTTAGGAAGATAGAGGCAGATGAGACGCCGGAGCGTTTTCAAGCAGTTCGCCAAGCGGCCAAGGAGAACATTTTTACCGCTATGAGAATGAGTCCGCTCCTCGTAGGAACAGCCGTAGCTAATACTGGTTTCTCCACAGACGAGTATATGAGTGCCTATAAGTTATATAATAGGACAATAGCGCTGGGATACCAAGATATGGTTAAGGCCGTAATTGACGACATTACTGGTGTTGATAATGCGATTGAGATTGTACCATTTTCTATAAGTTTTGATTAATAAGAAAAAGTTATGACTGAATATAAGAATACCATGTTGATTTCACCCAAGAGGGTTAAGGAGAGTGGAGAGCTATCATTAAACTGCCAAGATGATATGATAGGGGCAAGCATAAGGACTGCCCAGAAGGTTTATTTAACCGACATTTTAGGCAAGGCTATGATTGAAAAACTACAAGAGCTGGTTTATAACAAGATTAAGGGCCTACCGGACAACATTGACGACCCAGATAGGGTGGCCTACAAGGAATTGTTAGACGACTATTTGACTGATGCGTTGATTTATAAGACCATTTATGACCTATACCTCCGTTCAAGCATTAAAATAAGGAATATGGGGGCCGTTCAAAACACCGATACGAATGTACTAAGTGTGTCGTTGAGTGATATTAAATATATGCAAGGATATGTCGAAACACTTTTTAACGATGCACTAAACAAGATGGCGAAGTTCGTTTGTGATAATGTTGAGGCGTTGCCGGAGATAGGTGAAGGCAAGATTAAATGCGGAGCGTGTGGCAAGACCGGAAAGTTCGCCAATGTTAATTTATGGTTGAATTAATGGGAGGTAAAATATTATGGCTGAAATAGTTAGGGACTTCTGGCTTGGAATGCCGCTGGGTATGTACATTATTTTGATACTGGCGATAGGGTTAGGCGTTGCCGGATTTATAGTGCCGCCTATGGGCGTAATTTCTGGTAGCGTTTTGAAGTTTGTGTCGTTGATTTTAGGAGCGTCGTGGTTGTTTTACACCACGGCGAATATACCAGCGATTTTAGAGGCCGGAGGCAAGGTTTCTGCCCAGATGGGGAATGCCTCCATTACGATAGGCAGACACCGCAAAAATAAGGAAAAGATAGAAATAGAGGAGGAGAATACAGATGGATTTGAAGACACTATTAAACGAGATAACGAAGACAGCAATTAACCAGAAGGTCATTAATTATGCCGCTGCCGGAACGGACATTTACCAGTTAAACGCCAGAAAGATTGACGCTTACCCAGTTTTGTTTGTTTCTCCAACTGGTAATCACCTCGTTGAGCAAAATACTACCACATTTGAGATAACATTATACTATTTTGACCGCCTATTAGAGGATAATAGTAATGATATTGACATTTACTCCACCAGCATTGAGCAAATTAAGAATCTGGTGAGGTGGATTGCCGATATTGAGAATGTCGTTAGTGTGGCCGATGGTTATAATATCACCAATTTTAACGAGACCGAGAGTTTTAATGATAGAATAGCCGGAAGTTATACTACCATACAGATTGAGGTGGTTAATGATACCATTTGTGGCGTTTTATAATAAGGTACTAAGTTATGGATAAGTGGGAAGGAAGCCGATTGTCGTTAGAGGCGATTTAGGTGGGCCTAAGAAGAAATTAACCAAGCGTAAAAGATATAACAAGGCATATAACCATTATAAGGCCCATTTAAAGAGCAAGGCGTTTAAGGAAGTTCGCCGAATAGTTATTGAGAGGGACAAGTGTTGCCAGTTTTGTGGCCGTACAGAGGAAGAATTGACCCTAAAAAACGGAAAAAAACTGAGCTGGAATGTACATCATCTCCCAGAGGGCTATAAGCATTTAGACGACCCACCGGAGGAAGAGGCTAAGTACTGCCGTTTATATTGTAGTTCGTGCCATGCGGCAGCGCATAGGTCAGCGGCGAATAGGAATAGATTTACAGCCCAATTTACGGAAGATATTGATAATGAGGATAATAAATATGAAGACACCTAAATATTTTGATTTGGAGGAGTTTTTGACCAGTTCAACGGCAAGGCAGAAGAGCATAGAGAATATGCCCAGCTGGGAAATAGTTGAAAACTTAAATGAGTTAGCCCTATGGTTAGACCAGTTGAGAGAAGACTGGGGCTCCGGCATTATAGTTTCCAGCGGATACCGAAATGATAAGTTGAATAGTGCCGTGGGCGGAGTTTTAAATAGCATCCACAGAAAAGGTTTCGCCGCTGATATTTACCCAGCCAACGGCAAATACGAAGAGTTTGTTGAGTTTATCAAGGAGTGGGCTAAAGATAAGCAGTTTGACCAGATTATTGAGGAACGAAGTGGTAAAAGTCGCTGGGTACATGTCGGTTTATATAATAACACTGGCCGACAAAGAAGGCTGATTTTTAAGATTGAGAAGTAATAAAAACTACGAATGGCGACACCGAATTGTGCCGCCATTTTTCATCTGGGCAGAACGCCCATTAAAACATAACATATATTAGACAAAAAACAAAGAAATGATTGTGATTACCTAAAACAAATATACAAAAATTAATGAAAAAAGTAAAATGTTTCTACTGATTTAATACTACTATAAGAAAAAATTATAATATAATTTTAACACAAATAAACAAGGGCCTAAAACGGCCCTAAAAACGCTTAAAAGAAAAAATATGAAGAATACCATTACCAAGAAATTATCGTCGCTCTACGGCGAGACGGTCATTAAAAGAACGGCTATTATAACGATGGTCGTAGGCCTACTATTTTTGGGGGGCTGCAAGACCCCCTATTACACCCCTATTAATACAAATACAAGTACCAGCGTAAAAGACAGCGTAGCGTTGGTGATTAAAGACAGCGTTCGCATTACCGAAAGGTCAAGGTGGAAAGACTACGGAGGATTGTTAGATACATTGAGGATACGAGGTCTAAGAAGTCAGTTAGTTGTTTGGAATGATACTACAAAGATGTTGATTAACGCCACGCTTGAAGAAGACCCAGTTGTTGAAAGAACGAAGGTCATTTATAAGGATAAAGAGGTTTTGAAAGATACTACCATATATGTTGAAGTACCAGTCCCAGCGCCAGCTGAGATTAAAGAAGTTGAAGTTATACCGAAGTTTTGGTTAATTACTGGTGTTATTGGAATAATTGAGACATTATTGTTATTGTTTTTTTCTTACCTAAGGTTGAAGAAGACTGGGTTTGATATTACCAAGTTTTTAAAGATTTTTAAGAAATAAAAAGATGGTTTTTCAACTACGGATGTTGAACAATTTTGGTTTATTGAATGACTGGTTTTTTTGTTAATTTTTCAAAGATATGAATTGTGTAGCAAAAGGTAGCATTTGGTACATTTTGGTAGAAAAAAGTTAGCAAAAGGTAGCAAATACCCATTTTCCCATTATATCATAATATCATATTAACATTATATCATAATATCATATCTATTTATGTTTTATAATTATTGAATGATTGGTTATATATAACCATATAATCAGTAATGATTTTTTAGTAATACACTTCCTACGGATTTATAGGTGATTTTGAAAAACGATGTCTGGGGAATAGATATGAGAACGACACCGCTCATAAAATTATTTTTGATTTTTCCAAGATTTTGATTTGTCTTTTTTCAAGTATTTTTGTATATTTGAATTGAGTGGTTGAGGAGACGAGATTTTTTTCCAACTAACACCTATTTATTTACGAAGAGACGAAGTTGATTGTATAGCGGACTTTCAACGAATAATTATAATAAGAAGAATAGTTAGCCCACACACCGAAAGCGCCGCTATCGCCGTAGGTGAGTGGGTTTTAATTTATGAAGATAAAAGAAAAACACACAAGAGTTTTTTATAACGACCCAGCGAGGTTAGTGATGTACGAGGCTATGCCTCCGGAGCAGTTCAAGGAATTGTTTATGGCTATGTTGAGTTATAAGGGTGAAGATATGGATATTAAAGACCCTATGGTTAAAGCGTTGTTCGCCAAGGAAAAGGTAGAAATAGACCGAAATGAGGCCGAATATGAAAGGATACGAAAAATAAGACAAGAGAATGGTAAAAAGGGCGGAGAAGCTAAGAAAAGAGCTAATGCAGTGCCGGAGCAAGTGATATCCCAAGAGGTTGTTGAGGTTGAGCAGCCGAAAATTATAACCGAACAAACAGAGAAAATAAGTGTTGAGCCAAGACCACTTAAAGAATGCGTGGATGAGCTTATGGATATTTACCACACCAAGAATTATGAGTCAATGATATATGCGATTAACCACAAATGCAGAAAATGGGGGCATACATTTGAAGAGTTAAAGGCCAAGTGCGACACAAGAATAGAATTAGGAGAGACATGAGACCAAGGTTATATGATTTACACGACCTAACGATTAAGATTGATGTAGATTTAGAGTTCGTAGAAGGAGAAGATAGAATAAAGACCATTGAGCGTTTCGCCGGAAAAGTTCAAAAAAAGTTAAGGAAGTGGTGGCTAAGTGAGACCGGACAGACCGATTTTATTTTAGTGGTTGATGCAGTAAGTAGAAAGAAGGGTGGTAAGGTGATTTTATTAACCATAGACCTAACGCAGTTAGATATGAATGACGAGATAAGAGAGAAGTTCAAGTGGGGAGCGCCGATAGTAATAAGAGATTTGTTAAATAAAAATTAAAAACATACTATTTAATTATGACATTAAACGAAAACGATAAAACGATTTTAAGGGGAATGTTTAACCACATGCTTGATACCGATGCTGAACAAATGACCAGCGTCGTTCAGCCAACAAAACATACGATAGGTTTTGAGAAGGCTAAAAGTGAAAAGGCGAAATATATAATAAAGATAACTAAGAAGGCATTATGAGTAGAGCTAAAGAAATAATTACGGCCACGCTGGGCGACTTAGACAAAAACGATAATACCGAGTACAGATTGTGGGACGACTGGACGCTGGGCCGTGAAGACGATACGATTTATTTGTTTCTCCAAGGTGAGACGATTGCGACCTATAACCGAAATGACGACGATTTATGGAAGAAGATAGGTGCAGAAATAGTTAAGATTAATATACTAAACAAGATAAATAATTAATAATAAACAAATTAAATGATTGCGATTATGAAAAAGAATGAAATTATGAGGGCAGTTAATGCCGCAGTTAATGCCGCCAGCGAATTGATAGGCGACGAGATTAATGTGATTAATGGCTGGACCATTATTAACGATTATAACGGCATTATACACCTAAACACCGACTATTATGAATGGTGCTGGGATATGAGGACTTCGTGGAAAGATGTAGCCGATGAAATATACAAAACGATTGTAAGATGAAAGTAGAGGATAAGATTTTGAGGGGAATGTTGAGTTATATGCTGAAAAACGGAATAGAGAGTATGACCAGCGTTGTCCAGCCCACCCCTAAGGAAAAACAAGATAGTTCAAAGGTTAAATACACTATAACGATAAAAGTAGAAGAGATATAATATGAAAGAAGAGTGGGCTGAGATTGAGGGGACTAATGGAGATTATTTAGTTTCTAATTACGGAAAAGTTTTTAACAAGAGAACTAATAGGCTGGTAGGGCATAAAAGTACGCTGGGATATATGGAAGTTGTTATAAATGGCCATAGTTGTTATATACACCGCTTAGTCGCCAGCGCATTTATACCGAATGAAGAAGGGTTGCCGGAGATTGACCACATTGACACAGATAAAACTAATAATGTTTATACTAATTTAAGGTGGGTAAGTAGAAAGGGTAATCAAAATAACGAAATTACCAAGGAGAGGATGAAGGAGAGTAATAAAAGAAAGGCAGAACATTTGCGTAAGAAAGTTTATCAATACTCAATTGAAGGCGAGTTTATCAAAGAGTTTCCATCAATGACCTCAGCTGCTGATGAAGTTGGTTGTAGTCATATTAGTATATCACAATGTTGTAGGGGAGTGAATGGAGTAAAAACAATAAAAGGATTTATATGGAAATATGCGAGTTAAATAATTTTTACAAGACCATTTGTTTTTCTGGTACTGATTTTGTATATTTGAAAAAAGAAATGATAAAACTAAAAAGTTAAGTATAAAAAACGAAAAGCTCAATAGATGTATTTGTTTTTTAAAAAAACT
>JAEIGA010009781.1_pt1 | contig 14523 bp, 13 predicted proteins | sample 9270691 | NCBI WGS metagenome assembly JAEIGA01 (sample SAMN17057246, study PRJNA624740) | gut metagenome | biome: biome; isolation source: fecal sample | host: Bos grunniens | place: China: Xizang | collected 2019 | reverse complement strand
GATGCGATAGTACTCCACCGCCGGACGGATCAGCGAGTCGCTCTCCAGGTCAATGTAGTTGCGATCCAACGCCCGACTGTAGAGCAAGGCCCGGCGTGCACGGTGCTCCGCAGACCACCACAAGCGGGGCGAGAGTTCCTCAAGAGATTGCAGCGCCTGCTCGGGCTCCTCTTCGCTCAAGGCCTCGACCCGCAGCAGTTCGCGCTCGGTAAGGAGAGCGGACAGCCACCGGCCGCCGCCCACAAGGAGCAACAACAGGAGGAGTCCGCCATAAAGATATTGCCGTTTTTTATTCATATTTTTGACGAAAATTGCAAGGCTTCCACCCCTAAAACGGGACTTTTCGGAGGGCCGCCATGGCAAATTTACACATTTTCGACCAAATAACCTCGTCCCCACACCGCCAACGGGGGCTCTGTAAGATTTTTTTTGATCCTCGACTCGCAACCCACTGAAAATCAGACCCCATTTTCGGTCGCTTGTAAGATTTTTTTCGGACGGTCGGGATGGACGAGGGCCGGAATGGGCGAAAAAACCGAGGAAAACGGGTGGCGGAGAGAGGCGGAGAGGGCAGAATGAAGCGCGAAGCTCCCCAAAAAGGGAAACAAAATATTACACCAACAATAATTCCTAATTCCTAATTATTTTGTACCTTTGCAATCTATTGTACCGCTATAAGAGATGGGAACTATTGGATTGGAGATTATCGAACTGCTTTTTCGTGGCATCTGCGTGGGTATTGCCGCCTCGATCACGGTGGGCCCCGTGGCCGTGTTGTGCATTCAGCGCACCCTGAGTCGTGACCGTCGAACCGGCCTGATTTCGGGTTTGGGTGTGGCCTGTGCGGATACCCTGATGGCCATTATCGCCTATTTTTGTTACTCGATGTTGCAATCGCACATCGAGCAATACAACACCCTGCTGCGTGTCATAGGCGGCATCTTTGTGGTGGTGGTCGGAGTGTGGGTCTTTGCCCAGAACCCGGTGCCGCAGATCCGAAAGAACCGCGCCGGCAAGAGCTCTCCGTGGCAGGATTTCGCCTCGATCTTCGGCCTCACGATCGCCAATTTCATCATGGTCATCCCCTACATCCTGGCCTTCTTTGCCGTCTTCAAGATCGGAACGATTGATGCCGTGGATGTGGCGGGTGTCTTCCGCGGTCTGTTTGTCATCGCAGGCTTCTTCGCCGGCTCGTTAGCCTGGTGGAGCCTGCTGGCCACCATCATCAACCTCTTCCGTCGCCGTTTCCGCCCGCGACACATGCTTACGATCAACCATGTGGCAGGCCTTATTATCAGCCTGCTGGGTATCTATACGATTTTATCCACCTACTTTGATATTTTCCCCGATGTCCACTGATAGAAAAAAGATCATTATTGCCGTCGACGGCTTCTCGTCGTGCGGCAAGAGCACCTTCGCCAAGGCGATTGCCGCGCGTTTGGGCTATATCTTCATTGATACGGGCGCGATGTATCGTGCCGTTACGCTCTATGCCCTCGAAAACGGAGCCATCCGTTCGGGGATGATCGACGAGGATGCCGTGGTAAGACTTCTGCCCGACATCTCGATCGCCTTCCGCTTCAACCCCGAGCGCGGAGCCTCCGATATCTATGTCAACGGCGACCGCGTGGAGGGCAAGATCCGCACCATCGAGGTCTCGAACTGCGTAAGCGGCGTGAGTGCCATTGCCGCCGTGCGCCAAAAGTTGGTGGCCCTGCAGCAGGAGATGGGTCGCCGCAAGGGGGTGGTGATGGATGGTCGCGACATCGGCACCACGGTCTTCCCCGAGGCGGAGATCAAACTCTACATGACGGCCGATGCGAAGGTACGAGCCCAACGTCGCTACGACGAACTCACGGCCAAGGGCGACCGTGTCACCTTCGACGAGATCCTCGAGAATGTTATCTCGCGCGACCACGCCGACATGAACCGCGCCGTCTCGCCCCTGCGCCAGGCCGAAGATGCCATTGTGCTGGACAACAGCCACCTCACGGTCGAGGAGCAGATGAGTTGGTTCATGGAGCTCTACCACCGCGTCACCAACGCCTAAAAATACGCCACCATGAGAATCGAAATCGACGAGCGTTCGGGTTTCTGCTTCGGCGTCGTGCGCGCCATCACCTGCGCCGAAGAGGCTTTGCAGGGGGGCGGATGTGTCTATTCGTTGGGCGACATTGTCCACAACCGCGTAGAGGTGCAACGTCTTGAAGGGTTGGGACTGCAAACTGTTACCCATGCCGAGATGCCGACCCTCGGGGGCAAGCGACTCTTCATCCGCGCCCACGGAGAACCCCCCACGACCTATCTGCGCGCCCAGGAGCTGGGCATTGAGGTCATTGATGCCACCTGCCCCGTGGTGGCGGCCCTGCAACGCAAGGTGAAGGCCGCCTACGAGCAGATGGAATCCCGTGGCGGACAGGTTGTGATCCTCGGCAAGCGGGGCCACGCCGAGGTGGTGGGCCTCACAGGCCAGGTGGCCGATCGCGCCCTGGTGGTGGAGCGCATGGAGGATCTCGAGCAGATCGACTTCACCCGTCCGATCCACTTCCTCTCGCAAACCACCCAGTCGATCGCCCTCTTCGAGGAGATGGCCCGCGAGATGCGCCGCCGACATACCCACCCCGACGAGGTGGAGGTCGATGATACGATCTGTCGCCAGGTAGCCAACCGCGAAGGACACCTGGCGGAGTTTGCCCGCGGCTACGATGTCATTCTCTTTGTGGCGGGCCGTAAATCGTCGAACGGCAAGGTACTCTCGGAGGTGTGCCGCGCTGCCAACCCCCGCACCTACCTGGTGGAAGAGGCCTCGGAGGTCGATCCCGGCTGGTTCGAGGGGGCCGAGTCGATCGGCATCTGCGGTGCCACCTCCACCCCCAAGTGGCTGATGCAGCAGGTGGCGGAAGCGATTCGATAATTCACAATGCACAACGATTCCCCTGTCATTGTGAATTTTACTTGTGAATCATGAATAACCCTTCCCCACAAAACCTAAAGGCATAAGCGTAAGCCCAATCGTGAATCGTAAATTGTGAATTGAAATGAAACGTGCTATTCTTCGAGCTGCGAAATATTTTCTGATGATCACCGTTATCTATGTGGCGGTGATGGCCTTGATGTACTACACCGGCACGATGGGACAACCCACCGCCGAGACCTTTTGGAAGACCCTCGAGTTGCAACTCTTCGCCACCGAAAAGGGTCGTCTGATGTTGCCGGCCCTGCTGCTGTTGGCCCTCTTCTACCCCCGCTTCGGCTTCGTAAAGCGCGAGGTGAAGGGGTGTGTCCCCCAGGAGCACCGCGATCAAATCCTCTCGGCCTTCGAGATCTATGGCTTCGAAAAGTGTGGCGAGGAGTCCGACGAGTGGATCTTTCGCGCCTCGGGGGTGGTAAATCGCCTGAAATACCTCTACGAGGATGAGATCCGCCTGCGCCCCACTCCCAACGGGGTGGAGATCGAAGGAATCCGTCGTGCAGCCGTAAAAGTGGCGTGGCGTTTGGAGGGTTACCTGGCAAATTTGAGATAAAAAGATGAAACGTATCCGCAAAATAGCCCTCTTCGGGGCACTTACCGTGCTGATCGGATGGCTGGGGATCGGAGCCGCAAAGAATGACTTCGGCCTGGGGCGCAACATGGAGATTCTGATCCAGATGATGCGCGAACTCTCGCTCCACTATGTAGACGAGATCGACCCCGACAAACTGATGGAGGATGCGGCCGCCGGCATGGTGCGCCGCCTGGATCCCTACACGAGTTACCTGGCCGAGGAGGAGATGTCCGACTTCGATGTGATGACCACGGGCAAGTACGGCGGCGTGGGTTCGCTCATTCGCCAAAAGGGCGACTATGTGATCTTTGCCCAGCCCTACAAGGGTTCGCCGGCCGATCGCGCCGGAATCAAGATCGGCGACAAGATTGTAGCCATCGACGGCGAAGAGGCCAAAGGGTGGACGAATGCCGAGGTGAGCAGCCGCCTAAAGGGCGACCCCAACACGACGGTTCGGGTGAAGATCCGCCGCCTGATCGGCGACCGAGAGGAGGAGTTCACCCTCAAACGCGAGCGAATCGCCATCCCCGGAGTTCCCTATGCCGGATGGGTGGCCGAAGGGATCGGCTATATCCAGCACAGCGACTTCACCGAGGGGTGCTACAAGGAGATGCGCTCGGCCATCGAACAGCTGCAAAGCGAGGGAGAGTTGCGAGGGCTGATCCTCGACTACCGCTCCAACGGCGGCGGCATCCTCCAGGAGGCGGTCAAGATTGTGGGGCTCTTCGTCCCGAAAGGCACCGAAGTGGTGCGCACCAAGGGCCGCCGGGAGGAGAAGATCTTCAAGACCGAGCAGGATCCCCTGTTGCCGGATCTTCCGCTTGCCGTGCTGATCAACGGCTCCTCGGCCTCGGCGGCCGAGATCGTGGCCGGAGCCCTGCAGGATCTGGATCGCGCCGTATTGGTGGGCCAAAAGAGCTTCGGCAAGGGGTTGGTGCAGTCTACTCGCCCCCTGGGCTACAACGCCTACCTGAAACTCACCACCGGAAAATACTACATCCCCTCGGGACGCTGCATCCAGGCCATCGACTACTCGCAACACGACAAGAGCTCGGGCCGCGAGGTGAACGACTCGCTGAAGCGGGCCTTCCAAACCGCAGGAGGGCGCACGGTCTACGACGGCGGAGGCATCACCCCCGACATCGTTCTGGAGCCCCGTTATATCAGCCGCTTTGCCCTGACGCTCTACTCGCTCGGCTTCATCGAAGACTTCGTAGACGAGTACATGAAGCGCCATGCGGCCGACCAAGGCCCCTTCGACGTGGACCACTTCACAATCACGGAGCAGGACTACGCCGATTTTGTCGCCTTCATGCAGGACAAGGAGGTCCCCTACGAATCAGCCTCGCGCCGCATGCTCAAAGCAATGAAGGAGGCTGCCGACGAGGATAACTTCAAGGAGCTGGAGGAGCAGATCGCCTTGATGGATGCCAACCTCAAGGACGACAAGCAGAGCCTTTTGGAGACCTATCGCGAGGAGATCATCGAGACGATCAACTCCGATATCATCCTGCGCCATGCCTACTCCGAAGGGGTTACGCGCCACAACCTACACTCCGACACGGAGGTAAAACGGGCCGTGGAGGTGCTTAAGAATCGCTAAACCTCGATGCAGAATTTTGAATTCTAAATCGTGAATTGTGAATCGCAATGAGATTTCGTCGTGACATATTTTCGTTTCGTAACCGCGTGGTAGTGATCGTGGTCGGCATTCTGCTGGGCACCCTCTCGCTGCTCTATACGAACGATATGGCCCATCGCCTGAAGGAGAAGGAGCAACACGACGTATCGCTGTGGGCCCACGCCATGGAGCGTGCCGGAAGCTCCGGAGGCGAGATGATGAACAACCCGATGATCGACTTCATCGTAGACAACCACAACAACATCCCCTTCGTGATCACCAACAACGACCTGCAGATCCTGCGCTCGCACCTGATCGACGAAGAGGAGCTCTCCGACCCCGACCGTCTGCGCGAGTTGCTCACCTCGCTTGCCGATCAAAACCCTCCGATTCGGATCGACAACCCCTGGTGGGCCGGTGAGCACTACCACCTGATCTTCTACGGCCACTCCTCGCTGCTGAAGTCGCTCTATTGGTTCCCCTACATCCAACTTTTGGCCGTGGTGGTCTTCATCACCCTCGGATTCATCGCCTTCCGCTCGACGAAGCGCGACGAACAAAACCGCGTGTGGATCGGCCTGGCCAAGGAGACAGCCCATCAGCTCGGCACCCCCACCTCGTCGCTTCTGGGATGGATCGAATACCTGAAGACCCAACCCGTAGATCCGTCGGCCGTCGAGGAGATGCAGAAAGACCTGACCCACCTGATGAAGATCGTGGATCGCTTCTCGAAGATCGGCTCCGAGACCCCGCTCACACCGGCCAACATCAACGAGGTGGTGGGCGAGTCGGTGATGTACTTCCGCAAGCGCATCCCGCGCAACGTAACGCTCGACTACAACGGCCTGGCCATGGCCCCTCTCAGGGCCAACATCAACACCGCCCTCTTCGAGTGGGTGGTCGAAAACCTCATGAAGAACTCGCTGGATGCCCTGCAAGGACACGGTTCGATCGAGGTACATATCGCCTCGGACGAAAAGGAGATCTTTGTGGAGGTGAAGGATAGCGGCAAGGGGATTGCCAAAGCCAACTGGAAACGCATCTTCGAGCCGGGCTTCACCACCAAAACCCGAGGCTGGGGACTCGGTCTTTCGCTCTCGCGTCGCATCATTGAGGAGTACCACCAGGGGCGCATCGCCGTCGTAGAGTCCGAAATCGGCAAAGGAACCACCATCCGTATCACCCTCAAACGCCTCTTCGACTGATGAAACCCACCCCCGACACCCCGACCCAAACCCCGATCGAGAGCCTGGATGCCACGATCAACGCGGTGGCAACCTCGCCGGAGAGCGAACCCGTACGCCCGATCCTCGATCAGGTGTGGAACCGCTTCGCCGAGACCACAGAGCCTCTGCAAAACGGGGCCGACACCCTCGAACTCACCGCCATGGAGGCCTTTGGCCCCACCTCGCGCCTCGTAGTTCAAGTCCGTGAGGCTGTCCCCTTCCGGGAGTTGCTGACCGACCACCCGATCTACCAAGGAATCCTTCTGCTGCTGGCCGTGGCCTACGCCTTGATGGTCTGCGCCCACCTGCACGAGATCCTCGGAAGTTTTACGCGCATGCGTAGCGGCGAGGGGCGTTTGGGGACAAACTCGCAGGCAATCCACACCTCGGCGATCATCGGCGTTTTGCTCCTGTCGGCCCTCGTCGTGAGGCTCTGCGAAGGGACGCTCGGCCAATTTTATGGGACGATGACCCTGCTGCTCTTTGCCTTGGCGGCCTGCATCGGGGTTACCCTCTTTCAGTGCGGCATGATTCTTCTGATCGGTCGCGTAGTGCTGATGCGCGACCTGGCTGATGGGGTCGTGAGTCTGAAAATTCTCCACTTTGGTGTCGGCACGCTGCTGCTCGCCCCGCTGATTCTCCTTCAACTGCTCTGCCCCCCGGGAAAGGGTTCCGCGTGGTTTTATCTACTGCTCGGCATGGCCGGAATCGTCATTTTTCTCTTCATAAAAGAGACTTTTAACCTCTTTCTGGCAAAAAAAGTTTCGATTTTTCATTGGTTTTTGTACCTTTGCGCCGTCGAATGCTTCCCTATAAGCCTCATTTGGTTATCGGCGCTTCGATGGTAGGGTGTGCACGACGCAGCCAAGAGCAAACCGGTTCGTTCCCCAAAGGGGGAAACAGAAGGCTCATGGCACCCAAGAGAGAAAAAGAGAGAATAGTTTTACAAAATAGAGTTCGATTTGAAAGTAAGTAAGATTCTGGTATCGCAGCCCCGTCCGGCTGTAATCGAAAAATCCCCCTTCTACGAATATGCCAAGAACCACGACGTGGATGTGGTCTACAAACCACTGATCCGCGTGGTAGGCGTCTCCTTGAAAGAGTTCCGCAGCCAGCGTGTCGAGATCCTCGACCATACGGCCGTTATCTTCACCTCGCGCACGACGGTGGACAGCTTTTTCCACATCTGCGAGGAGGCCCGCATTACGGTGCCCGAGTCGATGAAGTACATCTGCCAGACCGAGGCCGTGGCTCTCTATTTGCAAAAGTACATCATCTACCGCAAGCGTAAGATCTCGTTTGCCAACGGCAGTTTCACCAACTTCCTTGAGTTGATCATCAAGCACAAGGAGGAGAACTTCATGTTGGCCCTGAGTGAGCCCCACAAGCCCGAACTCCCCGAGACGCTGGCCAAGCTCAAGCTGAAGGTTGATCCCGTGATTCTGGCCCGCACCGTGGCTGCCGACTGCTCGGAGGTGGACTTCAAGTCGTTCGATCTGCTGGCCCTCTACTCGCCCTCGGATGTCAAGGCCCTGCTCGAGCACGAGAAGGCCGAGGAGATGCCCCCCGTAGCCACCTTTGGCGAGGGTACACTGCTGGCGGCCATCGATGCCGGACTGAGGGTAAAGGCCTCGGCTCCGAGCCCCGAAGCCCCCTCAATGGCCAAAGCCGTGGAGATCTACACGGAGCGCATCAAAGCCGGCGAGGAGGTGGAGGATGTGGAGCACAAGACCGATGTGGAGAAGGAGGAGTTTATCCGCACCCAGCAGAACAAGTTGGCCAAGAAGACCCGCACCCGTCGCAGTCCCTCGGCCGCCGCTGCCGCCCCCACAAAAAAATAAGCCCCGAATCGAAGCCCATGACAACCACCCTCACTCGCAAGGAACGACTGCGCACACTCGGAGCCATACGACGGCTCTTCGAGCGTGGTGAGGGAGGTTTCGTCTATCCGTTTCGCTACCTCCTCTTTGCCGAGGCCGACACCGAACCCTCGGTACGTCTGCTCTTTTCGGTGCCCAAACGCTACCACAAGCGGGCCAACAAACGCAATCTGCTGAAACGCCGCATGCGCGAAGCCTACCGCCTGAACAAAGCTTGTGTGGGGGAGCACTCCGCGGCAATCGACCTGGCCCTGATCTACTCGACCAAAGAGGTGGTATCCTATGCCCAGATGGAGAAGAGTATCCGCAAGATCCTCGCCAAGGTGGGAGAAAAGGTGTGATCGAAGCACGACACACGATTCCTTTTTTGATTTAGTAAGGGTTACGCAATATTTTGCTTGTAAATCTCACGAACGAAATCCCCTAAAAATTCGGGGCCATCCACCCAATTGTGCACTGTGAATTGTGAATTGATCAAACGCCTTATCGCCTGGCCGATGCTCCTTCTGGTGCGCTTCTACCAGCGTTGCATCTCGCCCTTCACCCCTCCGGCGTGCCGTTTTACACCCACCTGTTCGCAATACGCCCTGGAGGCCATTCGCCGCCACGGACCTTTCAAAGGGGGATGGCTCACCCTGAAGCGCCTTGCCCGTTGCCACCCCTGGGGTGGTAGTGGCTACGACCCCGTCCCCTAAAATCGCAACCTCACCCCATCCACCTCTCCCCGACGAAGCGAGCACAGCAAGAGTCTTCCCCGCCCCACGCCCTTTCTATATTGAAAAATTATGCTTATCTTTGCGAATGAACCGGAATGGCTTTTGGCAATATTTCCGGTACGATTTTCGTTTATTGTGTAAACAGAGTCGAAAACTCGCCTAAAAGCGGAAACTATGAAAGCTGCAAATTACCTGGTAGTCCTGCTCCTGCTGACGGTGTCGGCTGGATGTGGCAGCTCCTACTATGCCACCCTCGGGGCATCCTACACGGATGATCTATACGAAACCCACGACCGCGCCGCCATTGCCCGCCAAAAGCAGGCGGTAGCCGAAGCGGCCCTTGCCGAATCCCGATCGCGCCAAGAGATCTGGGAGTCGATGTTGGCCGAAGCCGAGGTGGTGGAGAGTCTCGATGAGCGGGACTACTCCTACGACAACGTCCTGGTTACGGACTATGAGAGTGCCTATGCCCGTCGTTTGAACGGGTTCCGCTCCCTCTCCTACAAGATGCCCTCCTCCTATTATGACTTGCGCTACTCGCCCGAGTACCACTACCTGACCGTCTACGACCCGATGAACTACAACATCGTGGTCATGGGCGACGAAGTGTGGGTGGAGCCCAAGTACATCTCCTCGATGTTCGGCACCTGGGGCGCCCCGAGTTTCTCCCTGACCATCGGTTCGGGAGGCTGGTACGGCGGCTTCTACTACGATTGGCTCTGGCCCACGCACTACCCCTACTACTACAACGCCTGGTGGGGCTATCCCCGCTATTCGTGGTGGGACTACAACCACTATTGGTATTGCGGCTGGCCGATGTACGGCCCAATGTGGCCGGCACCGATGCCCCCCTACGCTCCGCCCGCCCCGCACCCCGGCAAGCCGGGCAAGCCCTCCACGCCTCATTACCCCAACTACCGCCCCGCCCCGAGCGGCTCACTCCCCCCGGGAGTCCGCCCCTCATCGCCCTACACCTCGCCCCGTGGCAACTACAACTACCGAGGAGGTGCCACTGTCGGCAACGAGAATAGATCGAACTACCGCGGAGGAGCGCAACCCGCCGGACAAACGCCCTCGCGCCCCACGGGTTCGAACGGAAACTACCGAGGCTCGAAGCCCACGCAGTCGGTAGGCAACGCCGCCAATACGCGTCCCGCCTACGGCGGCTCATCGAACTACCAACCCAAGGAGGGCTCGTCGCGCCGCGAGGAGTCGAACTACCGCAACAGCAGCTCGTCGAGTGGCAGCAACTACCGCTCAGGCTCCTCGAGTTACAACTCGGGGGCTTCGTCGAGCGGAGGCAACTACCGCTCCTCGGGAGGCAGCAGCGGTGGCAGCGGTGGCGGCAACTATCGCTCCTCGGGCGGAGGAAATTACCGCGGAAGGTAACTTCCCAAATTCAAAACGAAAACCCTTTTCTTTGCACATTGCGAATCGTGAATTAACGAAAACTTTCCACACATGAAAAGAGCCCTACATCTCGTTCTTGTCCTGCTGTTGCTCGGAGGGGCGGCACATTCGGCCGCGGCCCAAAACGGCTTTCGCTTTGGCGGTGAGGTGATGCAACAAGCCTTGATTTCGCCCGAGCAGATGGCCCGTCTGTCGCAGGATCAGCACCTCGGGACTGCCCGTTCGATGGCCATGGGTAGCGCCTTCACCTCGCTCGGAGGCGACATGAGCACCCTCTTTATCAATCCGGCCGGCCTGGGCATGTATCGCACGAACGAATTTTCGCTCACCCCCCTCGTTACCCTCTCCCGCTCGGAGAACGGGGCCAAAGAGTATCGCTCGAACAACTCGTCGCGATTTGCAATGGCCAACATCGGCTTTGCCCTCAACCTCTATGAGGGTACGGGACAACTGATCAGCCTCAACATGGGCTTTGCCTACAACCGCATCGCCGATCTGAACTTCCGCACCTCATTCCAGAGCAATAGCCCCTACTCGGGAGGCGCAGCCGCCCCATCGTTGTTGCGCGTCATGGCCGGCGAACTCACGGCAAGCAACCGCTTCCCCGACGACGAAGGGTTTTTGGGCTACTACGGCCGCACGGCACCCAACCTCTGGGGCCCGATGATGGCCTACAACTCCTACCTGCTGAACCCCTACGATGATGGTGCCGGGCCCTACTACGAGGCCGACCACATCGGCCACAACGCCACCGTGGGCCACTTCTACAACCTGGAGAGCCGCGGCTCGATCGGGGAGTATGCCCTTTCGCTGGGAGCCAACATCGCGAACAAACTCTACCTCGGCCTGAGTTTCGGAGTCCAAACCCTCTCGCAGCGCGTCAACCTCTACTACGGAGAGGATTACCGCTACCTGGGCGAAAATGGAGCGACCGTTCCGGCCGTAAACCAGGCGGGGCAGGAGCTGATCCGCCAAGCCGACTACGTTCACTACAACCAATACGCCCACCTGAGCGGTGTGGGTTTTAACCTGAAGGTCGGTGCCATCTTCCGCCCCATCGAAGCGGTACGCATCGGCGTGGCCTACCACTCGCCCACCTGGTACTCGATCGACCACGAGTATGCCGGACAGATGGCCTCGATGGTCTATGACAACGACGAGAAGAAGTACTACCCCTCGGATGTCAACACCGACGGCACCTGGTCGGATGTGGCGGGCGACCGTTGGGAGATCTCGACTCCGTCGAAGTTGATGCTGGGCATCTCCTACACCTTCGGCAAACGCGCCATCCTCTCGCTCGACTACGAGCGCGACTGGTACAACGCCATCCGGGTACGCAACACCCCCTTTTGGCTCCCGGAGACAACCCCCTTCTCCCGAGAGAGTTTCAAAGAGCGCTTCGCCGCCACGAATGCCGTGCGCCTCGGCGGAGAATTCAAGGCCACCCCGCGTTGGGCCCTGCGTGCCGGTGTGGGCTACACCTCCACGATGGTCCGCGAAAAGGCCCTGCTCAACTCCCCCCTGCCCGAACAGATCCTCGACATCTCGGCCGGCACGGGCTTTGTGCTGACCCGCTCGATGACCCTCGATGTAGCCTACCGCTACACCTCGACCTCGTGTAGCGACTACCGCCTCTTCTATGGGGCCCGCCTCGCAGCCGACGGCATGCCGGAGTTGCTCGACGCCTCGGGACTCTACTCCACCGACTACACCCACCACCAAATCCTCCTGACCCTGGGCTTTAAGTTTTAGCCAAAGACCAAGTCCCATAGGAAAATAAGGATTGCAGAAAAAGATTCATCGGCCGGGCTCTTCGGGGCTCGGTCGATTTTTTTGAGAGAGAGGGCAATGCACAATGCACAATTTTGAATTCTGAATCTTGAATTTTGAATCTTGAATTATAATAATTCCCAATTATTTTGTACCTTTGCGCTCAAAGTAAAATCAAAGCAAAATATGGCAGTTGAACTGAAAGACTTAACCAAGTCGGACGAGAACTACTCGCAATGGTATAACGAGCTGGTCATGAAGGCCGGCCTGGCCGAAAATTCGGCCGTAAGAGGATGTATGGTGATCAAGCCCTATGGCTACGCCATCTGGGAGAAGATGCAGCGCGCCCTGGACGATATGTTCAAGGCTACGGGCCACCAAAACGCCTACTTCCCCCTCTTTATCCCGAAATCCTTCTTCTCGCGCGAGGCAAGCCACGTCGAGGGCTTTGCCAAGGAGTGCGCCGTGGTGACGCACTACCGTCTGAAGAACGACCCCGAGGGCAAGGGGGTGGTGGTGGATCCAGCCGCCAAACTCGAGGAGGAGCTCATCGTGCGCCCCACCTCGGAGACCATCATTTGGAACACCTACAAGAATTGGATTCAGTCCTACCGCGACCTACCCATCCTCTGCAACCAGTGGGCCAACGTGGTGCGCTGGGAGATGCGCACGCGCTTGTTCCTGCGCACGGCCGAGTTCCTCTGGCAGGAGGGCCACACCGCCCACGCCACGCGTGAGGAGGCCATCGCCGAGGCCGAGAAGATGATCCGTGTCTACCAGGAGTTTGCCGAGCAGTGGATGGCCGTACCGGTGGTGGTGGGCCACAAGTCGCCCAACGAGCGCTTTGCCGGTGCCGAGGATACGCTGACGATCGAGGCCCTGATGCAGGACGGAAAGGCCCTGCAGAGCGGTACGTCGCACTTCCTGGGCCAGAACTTCGCCAAGGCCTTCGATGTGCAGTATGTCAACAAAGAGGGTAAGCAGGAGTATGTATGGGCCACCTCGTGGGGCGTATCGACCCGTCTGATGGGTGCCCTGATCATGGCCCACTCGGACAACAACGGTCTGGTGCTGCCTCCGAAACTCGCCCCGATCCAGGTGGTGATGGTTCCCATCTACAAGGGTCCCGAGCAGTTGCAGCAGATCGTGGAGCGCTTCGAGCAGATCGCCTCGGAGCTTAAGAAGCGCGGCATCAGCGTCAAGATCGACGACCGCGACAACGTGCGCTCGGGCTTCAAGTTTGCCGAGTACGAGCTCAAGGGTGTTCCCGTGCGCTTGGCCATGGGCCCCCGCGACATGGAGAATGGCACCATCGAGCTCGCCCGCCGCGACACGCTCACCAAGGAGACCGTCAGCCAGCAGGGCCTCGAGGATCTGATCGAGCAGCTGATGACCGAGATCCAGGAGAATATCTTCCAAAAGGCACTGAACTACCGCAACTCGATGATCACGAAGGTCGATTCGTGGGAGGAGTTCCAGCAGGTGCTGGAAGAGAAGGGCGGCTTCCTGTCGGCCCACTGGGATGGCACGCCCGAGACCGAGCAGGCCATCAAGGAGGCCACGAAGGCCACGATTCGTTGTATTCCGGTGGATGCCGAGGACGAGGAGGGCGTATGCGTCTTCTCGGGTAAGCCCTCGCACCGCCGTGTATTGTTTGCCAAGAGTTACTAAACAGAGTCTACGATGAAAGCTATTGTAAAGAATGATTTTCAGTTCCCTGGTCAGAAGGGACACTATGTCGGCAAGGTGCGCGACGTATACAACATCAACGACGAATACCTGGTGATGGTGGTTTCAGACCGCATCTCAGCCTTTGATGTCGTTCTTCCGAAGGGAATCCCCTTCAAGGGTCAGGTGCTGAACCAAATTGCCGCCAAATTCCTCGACGAGACCGCCGACATCCTGCCCAACTGGAAGATCGCCGTACCCGATCCGATGGTGACCGTAGGCCACCGTTGCGAGCCCTACAAGGTGGAGATGGTAATCCGCGGCTACCTCTCGGGCCACGCTTGGCGCGAGTACAAGGCCGGCAAGCGCACGATCTGCGGCGTGGAGATGCCCGACGGCATGGTGGAGAACCAGAAGTTCCCCGAGCCGATCATCACCCCCACGACGAAGGCCGACGAGGGCCACGACGAGGATATCTCGAAAGAGGAGATCATCGCCCAGGGGCTCGTGAGCCGCGAGGAGTACGAGCAGTTGGAGGCCTACACCCGCGCCATCTTCCAGCGCGGTACGGAGATCGCCGCCAAGATGGGTCTTATCCTGGTCGACACGAAGTATGAGTTCGGTAAGAAGAACGGCCAAATCTACCTGATGGACGAGATCCATACCCCCGACTCGTCGCGTTACTTC
>JAEIGA010009780.1_pt1 | contig 14524 bp, 13 predicted proteins | sample 9270691 | NCBI WGS metagenome assembly JAEIGA01 (sample SAMN17057246, study PRJNA624740) | gut metagenome | biome: biome; isolation source: fecal sample | host: Bos grunniens | place: China: Xizang | collected 2019 | reverse complement strand
TGAATAGAAATTTCTTCTGTTTTTGTTTTAAATACAAAACCTTTAATTCCTATAATATCTCCAATATCGAAAGTTTTAAAAGCTTTATAGCTTTCTTCACCTAAATCATTTATACTTACATAACTTTGAATTCTTCCATTACTATCTTGAATTGTACAGAAAGAAGCTTTTCCCATTATTCTTTTTGCCATAATTCTTCCTGCTACAGATACATCTTTTCCTTCATATTGTTCATAATTTTCTTTAATTTGACTACTTGTTTCTGTTCTATCATATTTTGTAATTTCAAATGGATCTTTTCCATTTTCTTGTAATTCCTTTAATTTATCAATTCTAACTTGCATCAATCTATTAATTTCTTGCTCATCTAATTCAACTATTTCATTTTCATTATTTTCGTTCATATTTTTTAATTCCTTTCTATTTTTTTCTTCTTAAAATCCAATCTTTCTCTACTTTAATTTCTAAATTTGGTTTGTTTAAAATAACTTTTTGTTCTGCTTTTCCAGGATTTACTGTAGTTATTTCTTCTAAAGTTTCATCATTCCAAAGCTTTTCTATAGTAAATACTACAGGTTCAATTTGACCAGGAACTATTAACTCTAATGTATCTCCAATACTTAATTTATTTCTAATTTCAATAAGCATTCTATCTTCTCTATCCTCAATTATTTTTCCACCAAATTCATAATCATTATTATATTGATGACCACCATAATCTTGAATATCTTGATTATTTCTATCATTAAAATAAAATGTAGTTAACCCTCTTGTTTTAGTTTTATCTAATTCTTTAAAATATTTTTTGTAATCATAATTTTCAGGGTCTTTATAATAATCATCAATTGCATTTCTATATGCATTTATAACAGTGGCTAAATAGTATTCTGTTTTTAATCTTCCTTCAATCTTAATACTATCTACACCCATTTCTATTATCTCTGGTAATTCTTTTATTAAACATAAATCTTTTGAAGAAAATATATAAGTTCCTTTTTCATCATATTCAACAGGCATCAATGCACCTGGTTTATTTTTTTCTTCAACATATAAATTATAAGCCCATCTACAGCTTTGTGAACAATCACCAAGATTTGCACTTCTATTTGATAAAAATTCACTTAAAAAGCATCTTCCAGAATATCCAAAGCATAATGCACCATGTGCAAACATTTCAACTTCTAAATCTTTAGGTTTATTTTCCATAAGAACTTTGATTTGTTCTTTATTCATTTCTCTTCCTAATATTACACGTTTTGCACCATTTTTATACCAAAAATTACTTGAATGATAACTTATAGTATTAGCTTGTGTACTAATATGAATTTCTGTATCTGGAGCAGCTTCTTTTATTGCATCAACAACTCCACCATCAGACACGATAATTCCATCTACTTTTAAATCATTCAATATTTTAGCTTGCTCAATTATATCATCATAATTTTCATCCCATGCATATATATTTATTGCTGAATACACACGTTTGCCGTTTATTGTGAGCATATTCAATAGTTCTAAATAAATCATTATCACTTACTTCTGAACGTGATCTTAATGATAATTTAGGTGTTCCAGCATATACAGCATCTGCTCCATACATAAAAGCAATTTTTGCTTTTTCAAATGAACCAGCTGGTGCTAATAATTCTATTTTCTTCATCTCTTCCACCTTTTTCTTCTAATTTAACAAATAGCATTATATCATATAACCTTAATCATTTCAACGAAAAAACTGAATTTATGTAAATAAAAAATCGTAAACTTAGAATTCAAAGTTTACGATTTTAATTAATTTAATTTTTATTTTTTCTTTGCATTTGCAATATATACATTTTTTATATGTTCTACTAGAGATTTAGCATGAACATCATCATTTCCTCTATTTATTTCTTTTGGTTGTTCTGCTAATCTTAAACCATCAAAATATTCATCTGGAATATCTTGATATTCTTCTCTAGAAACTAATTCTCTATCATCCTTCACAAATTTCATATCTTTTATTGGATATAAATTGTTAAATCTACAAGATGTTAATATACCTTCTGCAAATACATTCATATGATAATGGCTTATTACATTATAGAATTCAACTTTTCCAGTTATAACTTCTTTACTTACTAATGTAACCTCTTCTCCATTTTCATTAAATGTTGTTGTTCCAATTGGAGTTTCATCTGTCATTGGGTATGTGAATTTTCCAGCTTCTTTATTAAATATTCTATGTTGTACAATTGTTTTTAATTCTGTTCCATCACTGAATTTTAATAAATTATATTCTATAGTTTCTGACTTTTGCATCAACCATAATGGTTTTGCTGTTGTGAAGCATCCTTTATCAAAATCCCATACAACTAATTCATCATCATATGTTAAATCTTCAATTTTTTTCTTCTTTCTTCTTTTTCTCTTTCTGCCTTTTTCATCAACTTCTTCTACTTCAACAGTTACCATTGTTCCTGCAGGTAAACAAGCTACACCAAATGTGTAATAAAAATTTGGAGTAAGTGCTGTATAATGAAAATCATTAAATGTATGTGTTAATAAAAGTTCTCCTGCAGCATTAGTTACTTCTAACTTAACTAATACAAAACCACTATATCCATAATCCCATTCATCTATAGTTTGAGTTCCAGAAATAGTAGTATCAGCACTTGTAATTACATAATCACAAGCCTCATTATAAGTTTCTGTTTCTCCACTTGAACCATAGAATTTATATCTATATGTTAAAGTTTCTGTAGGATTAGATTTTTCTACATTTATTGTATTATTCCAAACTATATTAGCCCTACTACTAAATGATGTTGGAGAAAATTCATGTGATACAATACTTACAGTACTCGCTGTTGAAGTATCTTCTTCTGGTTCTTCTGTATCGCTAGTTCCAGTATCTCCCCAATCTTCACTATCTGCATAATCTAATATTTCTTGAATATCTGCATCTTCTTCATCTGCTGCATCCTCTGTTTTTGATGCTGCTTGTTTTGCTTTTGTTACTACACCTTTATCTTCATCAGTTAAAGCTGTTATACTTACTGCTGCTAAGATTAAAAGCACTATAATTGTAATAACTAAAGCAATCAAAGTTATACCTTTTTGCTTTCTCATTTGTTTCCTCCTAATTTAAATCTTAATTAGTATAATGTTAATCATAATACATTACATAATTTGTACCAGAAACAATAGTTGTACTTGCATATTGAACATTTGAAGTATTATTTTCCTCTATAACATACCAATCTCCTGCATTAACACCGTTTGTATACATTTCAAATAATACAAATTCTTTATTTTCATCATAATACATAAGACCTGTATATGTTACTCTGTTATCACTTGCAATACAAATTTTTGAAGTTTCAACATAAACAACACCCATTTCATCAAAATCTTCTTGTAAATATAAAGCACCTGGAAGATGACCAAATTTTTCTTCATATTCTGCTATAGTATATAACGTACTTCCAACATAATATTCGCTATCAACCCATTCTGCCCAAGTCATTCCATCTTCCATTTGATATTCTGTTCCATTAAAAGAAAATGTTATTCCTGTTATTGGTACTTCTGTACTTGAATCTGTATCGCCAGATTCTGTATCACCAGATTCTGTATCACCAGATTCTGTATCACCAGATTCTGTATCACCAGATTCTGTATCTTCAGTAGTTCCCCAATCTTCACTATCTGCATAATCTAATATTTCTTGAATATCTGCATCTTCTTCATCTGCAGCAGTTCCAGTTTGAGTTGCTGCTTGTTTTGCTTTTGTTACTACACCTTTATCTTCATCAGTTAAAGCTGTTATACTTACTGCTGCTAAAATTAAAAGAACTATAATTGTAATAACCAAAGCAATCAAAGTTATACCTCTTTGTTTTTTCATATCTCTATCCTCCTATAATATATTTATTTTATTTCTAAAATCCCATTACCATCTTCATCTAAAAATTGTGTATCAGATGAAAAAGTAATTACTGTACGAACTCCAATTATATTTGCAGCACCATAACCATTAATTTTACTTATATTAATAAATCTCATTCCTGTTGTAGTTTTTGTAGGATCTGAGATCCAATAATATACTTTACTATCACTAGTATATCCATAATTATTTAAACCTGGTAAATAAAACATTCCTGTGGTATCACTAAGTACATTTGTTGTAGATTTTAAATCTCTTTCTAAACCATAATTTAACTCTTTTAAATTTAAATTATGTACATCTATTATTTTTGAACTCAATTCATTTGCTCTAAAAGCACTTCCTAAAGTTGGTCCCAATGGACCTGTTGGTCCATTTCCTACCACAGTTCCAACCATTGTATTAGGAATAGTAGGATGTGATGTACCTTGTAAATATGGAATATTTTCAAAATATTTTAACATACCAACTGCAGCATATCTATTAGAATACCCTCCATCATCATAATCATATCCATTAACAATATATTCTTCTCCATAAAATTCTACTACTTCTTCATCAGTACCCCACCAACCATTAACATCTCTACCTTCTTTTTGATTATAGTTATAATATAAAAATGCTGGTATTCCTGTACTAACAATTAATTTATTTCCATCTTCATCTTTTCCTAAATATCTCCAACCTGTAATCTCTGTAAATTCGTTTCCTGTAAATACATCTGTGTATTCAATATCATAATCAACATATTGTCCAACTTCTAAAACTGTTACCCTACACGTTTGTGTATAATCTCCACAAGTAGCTGTTATCTCTGATGTGCCAATATCTACTGCTGTTATTGTTGTTGAAGTACCTGTAGTTGTACTTAATGTTATAACACTATCATCTGAATTAGACCAAGTAATATCTCCACTTATATCATACAATGTGGCTTTCATGGTAAAAGTTGTATTACTTTGTTTTTTTAACTCAAGTTCTAAGTCTAAAGTATTTAAGGATAAACCTGATAAAATCTCAATCGTTCCATCTGAATTTACTAAATATTGATAACCTGATTCTTTCATTGTCACAATTGTTTTATCTGTAATTTCATCATATTTCACATAACTAAAATCGCTTTTTTCTTCTAAGAATTCCTTCAAAGATAAATTTGTATCAATATATTTTTCAATATCATATTCTGCAATTGCTAAGCATATATCATTTTTATCCGATTCGATAACAGTTTTACTTTTTGCACTTATTGCTTTTGACATAATTCCATCATCTCCACTAATTGTTGCTATAGCAATTCCCGCTAAAATCAAAAGAACAATAATTGTGATTACTAAAGCAATTAAAGTTATACCCCTTTGCTTTCTCATTTTGTTTCCTCCTTATTTTTAAACGCAAAAATGAGAGGTAGCCTAAAACTATCTCTCATTTAACATCATTAATAAAGCTTGTTTAAAGCATAATTTTATATCAATCAAATTATATCTGTGTGTGTGTATGTATACAGCCACAAACTTTTTAGCGTTCATTTGTAAAATTTCCTTTTCTTAATTTATATAAAAATTTTATATATAATTTAAATTTTTGTCAATATTTATTTATCTATTTCCATCATCATTATCATCAGTTGATTTTGGACTTTTACCAATTAAATTTTCATAATACAAATATAATATATCTGAAAGCTTACTAATAGCTGTATTTGCTTTAGGAACGCCATCTCCTGGTCTAGGAAATTCTTTTAATACTTCTTTAGGAATTTCTACTTGCATTTTACTTAATATATAAGTCATACTTTTTATTACTTGTAATAAAAAGTATTCTCTGTTTTGAGGGTCTAATTCTCTTCTGGTAGCAATATCATTTAATCTATCTGATAATTTTACAACTCCTTTTTCTGTTGCAACTAAATCTCCTAAATTTAAAATTAAATCTCCCATAGTTAAATTATGTGTAGCCAAATAATCTCTAATATCATCAGTTTCTGAACCTTCTATCCAAGCTTCATTTCCATTTTCATCCATATAAAAACCAGGAAGTGCTCTTTCGTTATTTGAACATCTCTTTCCGGCTAAAAATGAATGCATAACAGCAGCAACAGCAGAATATGATTTTCCATCATCAATTAAAAACTCTGCTCCTTGAATAACATGTCCAAAAGTATGATTCTTTTTTCTTCCAAAGTCATGTAGCACAGCTAAAGCTTGAATTTTATCAACATCTAAATTCATTCCTTGTTTTTTATTTATTTCTTCTGCAATTACTCTAGAAAATCTTGCAACATATAAAGAATGGCTAAGCCAACCACTTGTATTAAATCTTCCATCAGGTGTAATTCTATTTCCTAAAGTTTTACCTGAATCTATTATTCCATACGCAATATCTAAAATTTCTTTTTGCTCTTCATAAGTTAACTCTACTTTTCCTTGAAGTCTTTTAAAACATTCGTCTAAAGAATATTCTTTTCCATATTTGTTCTTATAATTTAATTGTATTGCTAAAATTAAATTATCCATATCTCCTCTACGTAAATTTGGAAATTCTTTTTTACTTTCTATTTTATTCTCATCATCTCTGATATTTAAAAGATAAAAAAATGCTTGGACTGATGTAAATTCACATACATCTCCATTTCCATTTTTTTCTTCAAGAGCTTTTAATATTTCTAAATATTTTCTATCTGAAAAATTTATTATATCAGACATAATATTCCTCCTAAAACTTATTCTGTAACTTTAACTTTTATTTCTTCTAAAACTGATGTACAATGTGGACATCTTGTTGCATCAATATGTATTTCAGAAAAGCAGAAAGGACATTTTTTAACTGTTGGAGCTGGTGCTGGTTCTTCTTTTTTATTCTTTTTCAATTTTCCTTTTTTATCTACTTTTGAAATTATTTGTTCTCCAAGCTTCATTTTTTCTAATTTTCTACTTAAACTATTACTATATTTTATAACTATAAATATTGTAAATGCAATTATTAAAAAGTTAACAATTGCTGTTATGAAATTTCCATATTTAATTGTAGCTCCTTGGTATGTATATACCATATCTGTAAAATCAATATTTCCTGTAAATATTGATATTGCTGGCATTATGATATCTTCTACTAAAGATGTAACTATTTTTTGAAATGCACCACCTATTACAACACCAACAGCTAAATCCATGATATTTCCTCTCATGGCAAATTCTTTAAATTCTTTTAACATTTTTTATTCCTCCTATTTTTATTTAAATATTATATAAATTTTAATTCTAATAATATAAATAACCTCTTAAAATTATTTTTCTTCCAAATACAGCACTTTAAATTCTTCAAAAACCTCTTCTGTAAAACCATTTTCCTTTAATACATTTATATAATTTTCATTATTTTTTATAATGAAAACACTATCTGCATTAATTTCATTTGGCAAATAAAACTTATAATTACCATATTCTTTAACTCTATAATATTCATCTAATTTGTATGTTTTAGAAAATTCCTCTGTAGTTATTTTACTTGCTAAAACAGTATAAATATAAGTTTGATTTAAAGCTGGTTCTACATAAATATTTTCTTTTTCTAAAGTTTCAGCAAATTCTATAGCATATAAAATATTTTCTTCAAATAAATATAATTTTTTATCTGCAAAGTCTCCAAAATAATAATTCAAAAACATTATTAATTCGATTAAATATATCAAGAAAATTATACTATAAGTTTTCTTAAATCTATTACATAAAAACCATATTCCTTTAGATATAAAATATATTATAGGAATATATATTGCATTAATTTTATTTATATTTACCTCTTCTAAACAAAGAGAAACAATAAAAATTACAATAGCTAAAATAATAAATACAATATCTAAATTCTTTTCTTTTTTCTTTATAGAATTTATCATATCCCCTAAAGAAAATACTAAACCAAATATAACAAATGGTATACTTATAAAATAAACTGTACCAAATTGTTCAATAGCATTATAATCTAAAAAATCTTTTACAAAAATAATTTCAAATATTCCATTAATATTTTTATTAATATTTGATAAATTTACTTCTGCCCCTCTATACCACCAAAGCTCTGGTATTTTAAATAAAGGTAAATCGATTTTAGGAATAATCTCACTGTTATAACCTACCATTAATATAAGTGGCAATGCCATTAAAAACAAGGGTATACCAAATACTAATATTTGTTTAAAATCAATTTCTTTAATAAATAAATAATATATTAATAATAAAATTAATACAATAGGAATAATTATATATGAAATTGCATAAGTATATAATGTTAAACCAAACAATATTCCTGCTATTATAAAATATCTATATTGGCATTTGATTGTAGCATGAATAAAAGCATAAAGTGATATTATTAACATAGGCGCTAAAAGATAAGCGTCTAATGCCCATCTTGATTTCATAATATTAAATGGAACTATTGCATAAATAAATGATATAACTAATGCTTCTTTTTTCCCTACATTTTCTTTAACAAGCTTATAAAGAGCAATTGAAGAAATCAAAGTTATCACTACTGATGGTATACGAATTATACTAATACTAAATCCAAAAATTCCAACTAATATTGAAGTTAAATAAGCATATAAAGCGCTTTGTCCACCACCAAAATTAACTAAATACACAGGTAATTGATTTGAATATCTATCTGTTCCATTAGTTATCAAACTTATTGCATCAAAAGCCATACCAGCCTCATCAACATGAAGTCCTTTAGGAATAACTCCAATTTTATATAACAAAAGAATCGCAAAAAATATTAAAATAACTATAAAAATTTTATTTACATGTTTGTCTACAAATTCTTCAATTTTATTCATTTAAAACTCCTAATTAAGATAATCTCAATAAATCAAATATAAGTTTAAGCAAAAACTTAAACTTATACTTAAAATTCTATAATACTTTAGTTGTTCTAATATCATATTGTTCTGTTCTTAAATCAAGATTTTTATTATAATATGGGTCACCTTTTTCTAAGAAATCAGCCCATCTTTCTTTAAATGTATTCATCTCTCCTTCAAATCTTTTTACTTTTTCAGGAGAATCTTCATAACCTCTAGTTTTTGATTCATAATGCATAAATTCTACATATGGATTATATACAATTAATTTTTTAGCTACTTCTCTAACTTTTAAACAAAAATCAATATCATTAAATGCAACAGCTAATTTTTCATCCATATATCCAACTTCTTCATAAATTGATTTCGGATTCATCATACAAGCAGCTGTTACTGCACTTAAATTTTCTATCATACTTTCTTTTGAATAATAACCATGTCCTGCTCTTGGAACACCTTTAAATCTATGTCCAGCAACTCCACCAAGACCAACTATTGCTCCAGCATGTTGATAAGTATCATCTGGATAATACATAGCAACACCCACTCCACCAACATCTTCTCTTTGGCAGAAACCAAGCATTTTTTGTAGCCAATCAGGAGTTAATAATTCTGTATCATTATTTAATTGAATTAAATATTCTCCGTCAGAATTTTTGGCTCCGAAATTCATTATCTTAGCATAATTAAAGCCTTTTTCTGGATAATATATAACTTTTACTTTTTCATTTTTTTCTATTTCTTTATAATAATCAAATGTCTTTTGATCTGTACTGTTATTTTCAATAATTACAAGCTCATAATTATCATAAGTTGTTTTTTCAAGTACTGATTTTATACAAACTTTTAAAATATCAATTCCATCTTTATTTGGAATCATTATAGAAACTTTAGGATTTCCTTTTACTTTATATTCTACTTCATAAGAACCTCTAGCTTTACCTTCTCTAACAACTGCATCTAATCCTAATCTTTCAAAATGATCTTCTAAAGCTCTTTTTCCAGCTTCAACTGTATATGGTTTTGCTTCTGGAACTCTAGCAGTAGAATCTTTATGTACTCTCCAATGATATAAAATTTTTGAAATGTGTATAATCTTATCTGTTTCTTCACTCATTCTTAAAATAATATCATAATCTTGAGCGCCATCATATTTACTTCTGAAGCCACCAAGTTTTTTCATCAATTCCTTTTTAAATACACTAAAATGACAAATATAATTTAAAGATCTTAATGTATCTATTGAAAAATCTGGTTTAAAATATGGATCAAATCTATTTTCTACTGTTTCATCAATTTTATCTTCATCAGTATAAATAAATTCTACTTCAGGATTTTCATTTATTGCTTTAACGATTTCAAATAAAGTGAAATCTAATAATAAATCATCATGATCTAAAAGTCCTATATAATCTCCAGTAGCTAATTTTAAAGCTTCATTAGTGTTTCCAGAAATATTTTTATTTTCACCTATAAAATGATATTTAATTCTAGAATCTTTAGAAACAATTCTATCTAATTCTTCATTTTTTTCTTCACTACCATCAGCTAAACAAAGCTCCCAATTTGAATATGTTTGATTTATCATAGAATCAACAAGTTCTTCAAAAAAGTTAACTGGTGTTTTATACATAGGCACTAAAATACTAATTTTAGGTTCAATTTTGAATTTATATTTTCTTTGTTTTTCTAATTCATTTTCAGTCGGTTCATTATTTTCCATCCATTGAATATATTCAGGTCTATTATCTACTTTTAATCTACCAGCAAGTGTTATTTTTAATTTTTGAAAAGTATATTTAAATCCATATTTTTTTAATAAATTTAATAACTTTTTAAAATTAGTTTTATTTAAAGATTTAATCCCACTTGTAAAAGCATTTATTAATTTTCTTCTTTTTGTTCCTTCTGGACAAAGTTTATCAATCATTTTTTTCTTTTCTGCCATTTTATATCTCTCCACCTTATTTTCTATTTCTTATGTTTAATATTTAAAACACCAAGTAAAAAACTAGCAAAAACTAATTCTACACCTATTATCAATAAATCTGCTGCTGGTATAGTTATTGGCATTATTTCTAAAGGATTTAATGCACCATAAGATACATTTCTCCATTTCATTACTGCATACACAGAAAGTGCAAAACCTATTATTATAAATAATACGCCTAGAACAACACCTTTTTCTAAAGTTATTTCTTTTAAAGTATTTATTACTTTATCATCTTTGGGATGCATTCCACTATTTATAGCATAAACTTTTGCTAATATAAAAAATATTATTGTTTGAAAACCTATAACTATTGCTGCTCCACTATACAACATTGTATGAACACCTAAGTTTACGTTTTCTATTTTCATATTTGTAATTATCATTCCTAATATTCCAAACAATATTAGTAACACACCTGGAAGTAAAAATAAATGTTTTGGGCTATATATAAGTAAAAATTTAAGATGTCTCCAGCCATCTCTAAAACTTTTTAAATGTGGTGGTCTATCTCTTCCATCTTTTTTCAAAGTTGTTGGAACTTCTGTAATTTTTAATTTATTTAATGTAGCTTGTACTATCATTTCACTAGCATATTCCATACCAGTTGTTTTTAAATCTAATTTTAAAATTGCTTTTTTATTATATCCTCTCATACCACAATTAAAATCTTTAATTTTAGATTTATAAAACAATCTACCTAAAAATGATAATATTGGTGTTCCTATATATCTATGAGACCATGGCATTGCACCTTTCTCAATTCCACCTTTAAAACGGTTTCCCATAACAAAATCAAAGCCTTCTCTTAATCTTTCTAAAAAAGGCATTATATTTGAAAAATCATAACTATCATCAGAATCTCCCATAATTATATATTTACCATATGCATTTTTAGTTCCTTCTATTAAAGCACTTCCATATCCTTTAACTTCAACATTAATTACTCTTGCTCCACATTTTCTTGCAATATCTTGTGAACCATCAGTACTACCATTATCTGCAATTAACACTTCGCCTTCAATATTATTTTCTTTTAAAGATTTTTGTGCTTTTTTTATACAAGTTTCTAAAGTTTTTGCTTCATTTAAGCATGGCATAAGTATTGTTAATTCTAACTTTGGTTTTTGTAAATTTTCACTCATATTTTATTTCCATTCTATTTCATTTATTTCTTCATTTATAAATAAAATTATTCTTTACTATCAATGTTAACTTTCTTTAAATCTCTTTTTTTCTTAATTTTAAAACCTATTCTAGCTATTGCTGGCATATTTAAAATTAAGAAATTAAGCATTTTATATTTAAAATCTTCATATTTATATAATTTAAAAAATAATCCCCAATTCTTAAAATTAAATTTATCTTTTTGTTTTAAATCTTTAAAATATGCTAAACTATCTCTATTTAATTGTTTTAATTCTTTTGTCTTAAATACTTTTTCATTTTTTACAAAAGTTTCAAAATGTTCAATTTTTACTTGTAAAAATAAATCTCTTATTTCATCAAGAGTTTCTAAAGTATCACTTTTTCTACTACTTCCTACTTGATTGTTTCCATGTTGTCTATACTTAATAGTAGATTCTGGTATAAAATCAATTCTACCTGATTGACTTACTACTAATGCAATCCAATAATCATGTATTACATATTTTGAATTTTTAGGAAGTGGTAAAAATTCATTTATCCATGAACTTTTACAAAGCATTGTACAACCATTTATATAATTATTTAAATATAATGCATTAAAACCATTATATTTAATAATCTTGTCATAAAAGCCCTTTTGTTTCCAGAATGATGGTTCTATTTGATTTAATTTACTATCTACTACTTCTAAATCAGTAAATACTAAATCACTACCAGTTTCTGTAAGTTTCTTTAAACTTCTTTCAATTTTATCTGGTTCCCAAACATCATCTTGATCTGCAAACATAAAATATTCGCTTCTAACTTTATTAATTAAAAATTCAAAATTAGAAACTACTCCCATATTTTTTTCATGACAAAATATTTCAACTCTATCATCTTTTTTTTCATATTCTTCAAGAATTTTAACTGTACTATCAGTTGAAGCATCATCTGATATTATCAATCTAAAATTAGAATATGTTTGATTTAAAATTGAATCTATTTGTTTTTTTAAATATCTTCTTCCATTATATGTTGCCATTAATATATTGATTTTTTCCATTTTTTCTCCTTTTATAAATAGATATTTAAATCAATTATTTTTGATCTTTTTCTGTTTCTTTTATAATATAAATCGGTCTATCTTTTATTTCTAAATATGTTTTTGATAAATATTGTCCAATAATACCTAATGATAATAATTGAATTCCACCAATAAACATAATTATACAAATCATAGATGGCCAACCTGAAGTTGGATCACCATATGCTAAAGTTCTAAAAATTATGAATAATATTGCTAAGCCTGAAATTAGACAAAACAAAAATCCCATTACAGATGCTATTGCAAGTGGAGCAGTTGAAAATGCTGTTATTCCTTCTAAAGCATATTTAAACAACTTCCAGAAAGACCATTTAGTTTCTCCTTCTGCTCTTTTTACATTCTCATATTCAATCCATTTTTTATTAAATCCAACAAAAGCAAACAACCCTTTATAATATCTGTTATATTCCTTCATTGAAATAATTGCATCTCTAACTTGTTTTGTCATCATTCCATAATCTCTAGCGCCATCAACCATTTCAAAATCAGTCATTTTATCTATTAATTTATAGAACATTCTTGAAAAGAAACTTCTAAGCATCGGCTCGCCTTTTCTACTTACTCTTCTTGTAGCAATACAATCATAGTTTTCATTTTTAATCATTGTATACATTTCTTTCAACAATTCTGGTGGATCTTGAAGATCTGCATCCATTAAAACATAATAGTCTCCAGTAGCATGTTCTAAACCTGCACACATAGCGGCTTCTTTACCAAAATTTCTAGAAAAAGATATATATCTTACTTGAGTATCCTTTTTAGCTAATTCTTTAACTAATTCTAAAGTTTTATCTTTTGAACCATCATTAACAAAAAGATATTCAAATTCTACATTTTGAAATTCTTGAGCTTGCGCTTCTTCTACTAATTTATCATATAATAAATTAACCATTTTTTCTTCATTATAACATGATACTATAATTGAAATTTTGTCCATTTCTTTTTTCCTTTCAAAAATTTTAATTCTATTTAATAAATTTATTTCTCTAAATATTCAGGATGTTCTAAATACCAATCGATTGTTTTTACAATTCCATCTTTAAACATTGTTTTGGGTTCCCAACCAAATTCATTTTTTAATTTAGTAGGATCAATTGCATATCTATAATCATGACCTTTTCTATCTGTTACATAAGAAATTAAATCTTCTGATTTTCCTAATCTTTCTAATATTAATTTAACAATTTCTATATTTCTCTTTTCATTGTGTCCACCAATATTATATCTTTCTCCTTTTTTACCTTTATGAAGAATAATATCAATAGCTTCACAATGATCTTCAACAAATAACCAATCTCTAATGTTTAGACCTTGTCCATATACTGGTAATTTTTCATCTTTTAAAGCTTTTGAAATCATATGTGGTATTAATTTTTCATGATGTTGATATGGTCCATAATTATTTGAACAATTTGTTACAGAGACATTCATTTTATATGTTTCACTATATGCAAAAGCAACTAAATCTGATGATGCTTTTGACGCTGAGTATGGGCTATTAGGTTGGATTGGAGA